>MWVX01000105.1_pt1 | contig 22919 bp, 17 predicted proteins | sample 1047311 | NCBI WGS metagenome assembly MWVX01 (sample SAMN06349984, study PRJNA376086) | soil metagenome | isolation source: MtG-4 sample Antarctic (ecotone) soil | place: Antarctica | collected 2015-01-13 | reverse complement strand
ATGACACCCCGGTTAATAAAAAATGCCTGGTCGTGATCGCGAGGAATAGGATAGTATATTTTTCCTTTACCTGTGTCTCTGGTAGCCCACCGCCACTGATCTTCGTGCCGGTCAAAGTCCATTATGAAATTATCAAGCAATCTTGCTTTCAATACTGCCTTCTGATCTATATGGTCATCATTGTCCTTTGCAAGCCGCAGAACCAATTCATCTGTGTTGTAAGTCTTTTTTACATTAATAGGTTCACGCTCTTCGAGTACGGCAAGTGTATTTTTAAAGTCTGTGCGAAAACGGTCGAGACGGGGATCATCAGGTACGAATAAAAGTTTTCTGCGGATGGGAGGTAACCCTGCTGCTTTAGCCAAAGGACTGATGGAAAGAGAAGCATAAGGATAGGAAGCCGAAATACCTTGTTCCACAATATCTTTAGCTATTGATTGTCTCAAGTCTGCAGGAATAGCGGCTTCCGGAAATTTTTGAATGGAACGAAGCGCCCATTCTTTTCCTGTACTGTCTTCAAGTCTCAAAGATTTAGTTTGCTTGCCGCCCCCTTTCCGAACAGGTCGCAATCCACCTGCTTCATTACCAAGATCAAGCACGGGTACCGTTACCTTTTGAGTCCATTCAGGACGATAACTTTTCCCCATAAATAAATTCTTAAGGAAGCTTTCTTTAAGTCCTGCATTTGCGATCACTGTAATGGAATCCGGTAATGGTCTTAGCGTATCAATTGTAGCAGGAGCGACTTGTGTCGTTTTGACAATTCTTCTTAACTCTTTAGCAAATGTGGGTGTAGAATAATCCTGGCTTTTGATATTGTAAAACTTAGTTGATACCATACCGCTCTTACTCACTTCTATTACAGAAAAACCCGGGTTTACATCAGCAAAGAGAAAATCTTTATTGTGATTGCTTTTACTGATACGTGTAATTTTCGCACCTGATCCGCTTACGATCTGGTACATACTATCATGTTGTAAGAACTGCAAGCTATGATCGTGACCTGCAACTGCAATAGGGAATGGATGCCTATCAATTATTTCATCTACTGCATTGGCCATAGCACGATAGGCGGGATGATTTACATCCTGAATATTTCCGAATATACCCCGTGCTATAGGATAAATAGAGCCAATAACAGGTAGTGGAATATATAATCCGGGTACTGCCTCCGCAAGTGGAAAAATATGATGTTTTAAATTATAGACACCTCCATGTACCCCATGGGTATGAATGGGATGGTGCATGGCCATAATCAATAATTTATCTGGATGAAGACTTACTATTTCGCTTAATTCAGTAGTGAATTCATCAATCGTTTTTGCCTGGCAACCTGAACCGGGCCCGGGTTTTTCGTGTACATGTAAAAACCATTGGCTGTCCATTAATACCACTACTACCTGCGAGTCCAATTCTACTTCAATGGGTCCCGGACAACCATCGAGTGGCCAGGCCTGTACATTTGATAGCTGTTGTGAATTGATATAATCTGTTTGATTGACAGCACGCTGCCAGCCAACTATCTTGCCATTGGCCCAGTCATGATTCCCGGGAATAAAGAAAGCTTTAGCTTTTTTGCCCTTTACAAGATCAATTTGGTAATCAAGAATTCTTTTTGCTTCAAGGTAATCTGATTCACCTTCTGTAGGCAATCCATGTGGGTAGATATTATCGCCCAGGTAAATAGCTGTATTTCTTTCATCGTTCCAATCCACATTTTTCTTTAGCCAATCTATTACCGGGTGCGTATTACCCATCAATTCCCCGGCATCTCCTATCAAAAAAATGCGATGATGGACCGTATCTATTTGGGCATGGGATTGACACCAACAAAAGAGCGTCAGGGTAAGAACGTAAAAAACTTTTTTCATCAGATATTTATTTTCCATGGGGTTTGTAAGCAATTTTTAATAATGTAGCTTTTCCTAATTTAGCTTCATTTGAAACATACATATCTCCTTTGGGCGAAAATGCTATTCCTTCTGCCTGCGGATAAAAAGTTGGATTCAGCCGAAATACACTTGATACCTTGCCTTTGATGTCTGAAATTACCATCAAATTGCCAGAAGATGCTAAGATATAAAGTCTTTTGTCTACCGGGTTGATAGCAGCTGCAGATGGATTGAAATCTGCTTTCCCATCTTTCAACGCGTCTTGTACCGCCTCTGTACTGATTGTATAATAAGCTTGACGGTCAAACTGCTTAGTTTCGATAGAAAAACGGAAAGCTGAACGTTGCTGATTTCCTTTGTCAAAAGCACATGATTTGCATAAAATGATCAGCGAATTTTGGCTTGAATCGAAATATAAAGTTTCAAAGTCATTTTTTTCTTCAGACCAAAAATTATGTGTCATAGTTTGAAAACCTGTATCTACTTTATTAATTTCAAAAATAGCTCCATTGCTTACCAATGTATAAACAGTTGAATCCACCTTTACCACGTCTTCAAAATCCTGTGATGGCAATTCAGGATCGTAATAATCATCAATTTTACCATCAATGCTGAGCTTGTATATTTTCTTTTTATCATCTGCTATTGCAATGAGGGTATTTTCTTCAGCTATAAAATTGATACCTGATATTTCATTCAGCTTTTTCTCTAAAATCATCTTTACCGGCCTTCGCACCATAAATTCTTTTGGAGACTTTGGTTTCCACAACAAATCACAACTGCTAAGAAAAAATGAGTATAAAATCAAAACATAAAAATTATACAAAAACCTTTTATTGAAAGAAGAATTCATGTTTCATTAAATTTATAAAGTAATTTTCACAGCTATGGACTCAAATCAAGCGCAAATATTAAAAGATGCACAGGTATATGTAACGGAAATCTTTCAAAAAAAAGTATCTCCCATTTTTGTTTTCCATAATCTCAACCATACCCAGCAGGTGGTGCGTGCTGCTGAGGAATTGGCTGCAAACTACGTCTTAAATGATCAGGATCATTTCGTGCTTCTCATGGCTGCATGGTTTCATGATACAGGCTTTAGTAACGGGCAGGCAGAGGAACATGAAAAAGAGAGTATTCAAATTGCCTCTGTGTTTTTGCAAAGTCATAATGTAGATGCTGATACCATTCAAAGAATATCATCCTGCATACAGGCTACCCGAATGCCACAATCGCCTCTGAGCCAGGTAGAAAAATTAATGTGTGATGCAGATCTTTATCATTTAGGCAGCAGCGATTTTAAAAAAATGAATGATAGTTTGAGGCAGGAACAGGAAGCTTATTTTAAAAGAGAATTTGGAAAAAAAGAATGGCGTCAAAGGAATATAGAATTTCTGGAATCACACCAATACTTTACGGATTACTGCCAGCATCGCCTGGAACCCAAGAAACAACAAGTTATCAAAGACCTTCAGAAAAGACAGGGCACCAAAGAGGTGAAGCATACAGTGGAAATGGAAATTTCTCCATATTCTTTTGGCAAAGAAGGTGAACAGGCTTCTACCGTTAATAAAACAAAATTGGATAAAGATGCAGAAAGGGGCATACAAACCATCTTCCGCACTACTTCTAATAACCATATGCAGCTTAGTGAAATGGCAGACAGCAAAGCCAACATTATGATCTCAGTAAACTCCATAATCATTTCTTTGATTTTATCTTTCGTTGTAGCACGGTTGGAATACTATCCACACTATATGATTCCGGCTATTTTACTTACTTCAGTTTGTGTTTTAGCCATCACTTTTGCTATATTGGCAACCAGGCCATCAGTAACCGGTGGACGGTTTACGGAGGACGATATTAGAACCAAAAAAACAAATTTATTGTTCTTTGGGAACTTTCATAAAATGGAACTCGACGAATACAACTGGGCCATGGGTGAATTATTAAAAGACAGGGATTATATCTATGGCAGCATGATCAAAGATGTTTACTTTTTAGGAGTTGTGTTAGCACGCAAGTATCGCCTGCTCCGCATCTCTTATAATATATTCATGTTTGGGTTGATCTTATCAGTACTTGCATTCGGCTTTGCTTCTACTTTGGGAATTTAGGCCCCCCGTCCCCCGTTGGGGGCACTTAGGTCAAGTTTTTATGTTTATTCTCAATCTTACTAATGCCATAAAATTTTTTGAATTTTCTAAGATGGTAGGTAACTGAAACTAAGTGGTATAAACATGATTTACTACCGAAATGGATTCGTTATGGTATAATAATAGCAATAGTTATAGGGCTAATAATGACAGCCATTAAAGTTGCTAGCCCGCCCCGAAATGATTTTCCTGCCCACGCACCCCGTCGCTAGACTTTTAGTAATAAACTGACTATACTAAAATATACTCTTCTTTAAAAATCCTATTCTAAAAAAAGGACAACACGACTTAATTACCTCCACCGGTCCGAAGGACCCCGGACTCTTTCGGAGGGGACAGGGGGCCATTGTACTTCATTATTTCTTCCCTGATCTCTGCTTTGGTAATAGGTACGCCCATTACTTTATTATAAGCTTTAGCATCAACCAGGTAAATGTCGCGTATGATTTTAATCAACTGACCATTATTGATCTCAGGTATCAACACGGTTTCGTAATTATTTAAAATCTCTCCAAGATTTTTTGGAAAGGGTCGCATATAACGCAAATGTGCATGTGCCACATCATGGCCTTCTTTCAATAACTCTGCAATAGCTGTTTTTATCACTCCATAAGTAGAGCCCCAGCCTAATACCAGAACTTTTCCTTTTTTTGGACCATTATCAAGTTGTTGATCAGGAATATAATCTGCAATTTTATCCACTTTCTCCTGCCTGATTTTTACCATGAGTTGATGATTCTCCGGCTCATAACTTACATTGCCTGTAATATTTTCTTTTTCGAGACCGCCAATTCTATGTTCCAGCCCCGGAGTACCAGGTAATGCCCATGGCCTCACTCCTTTTTCATCACGCAGATAGGGTTGAAACTTTGATTCATTATGTCCCAATTCTGTTTTAAATTTTACATGAATAGGAGGAAGGCTATCTGCATCGGGAAACTTCCACGGCTCTGCACCATTTGCGATATATCCATCACTTAAAAAAATAACCGGTGTCATGTGTTCGATGGAAATGCGGATAGCTTCATAAACCGCTTCAAAACAATCGGAAGGTGTGGAGGCCGATACAATAGGTAGGGGGCTTTCTCCATTGCGACCATAGTAGGCTTGCAAAAGATCGCTTTGTTCTGTCTTGGTAGGTAAGCCCGTAGAGGGGCCTCCCCGTTGTACATCTATTATGAGTAAAGGGATTTCAAGCATCAGCGCCAGGCCCATTGCTTCAGACTTAAGTGCCATACCCGGACCCGAAGTAGTTGTAATGCCTATATGCCCGCCATAGCTTGCGCCAATTGCGGCACAGATGCTTGCAATCTCATCTTCTGCCTGCATTGTGCGTACACCAAAATTTTTGTGTTTACTCAGCTCATGTAAAATATCTGATGCGGGTGTGATGGGATAAGTACCCAGAAAAAGAGGAAGCCCGCTTTTTACAGAGGCAGCTATCAGTCCATACGCAAGTGCCTGGTTACCCATTATGCTTCGATATGATCCAGCTTCAATCTTTGCTCTATCCACATGGTATTGTGTAGTAAATGTTTCAGTGGTATCGCCATAATTATATCCTGCTCTGAGGACTTTTATATTACTATCCAATATTTCAGGTTTTCTTGAAAATTTTTCCTCCAGGAATCTTTCGGTGCTTTCGATATTGCGGTCGTACATCCAGTATAAAAAACCAAGTACAAACATATTCTTTGCCCGGTCTTTCTCCTTCGTGCCCATCACATTATCTTTCAAAGACTCACGGGTCATTTTTGTGATATCCATTTTGATCACTTCGAATCCTTCCAGTGTATTGTCCTCGATGGGATTAACACCTTCAGGATAATTGGCAAGCCGCAGGTTTTTTGCATCGAAACCATCTACGTTTACAATGATCTTTCCACCTTTTTTTAAATGTTTGATATTGGTTTTTAAAGCTGCTGCATTCATGGCTACCAGCACATCCCATGCATCGCCCGGGGTATGAATGCTGTCACTCGAAAACCGTAATTGATAACCACTGACTCCGGGTAGCGTTCCCTGGGGTGCCCTTATTTCCGCAGGAAAATCAGGGAAAGTAGAAAGGTCAGCACCTAGCATTGCTGTGTTGTTGGTGAACTGTGTGCCTGTAAGCTGCATACCGTCGCCACTGTCTCCTGCAAATTTAATCACCACATCACGAAGGGTTTCCTGCTTGCGTTCCATACTGAAAATTGAGGAACAAAATTACTTATTCTATCTGTGAAAGCTATCTTATGAAACATGCTCATATTTGAAGGGGAACAGAAAGCTTTTCATTGCTTTATCTTATTTTTCAGTTTATGAAAAAATTAATGTGTTTTTGTTTTATCATTTTGCTTTCTTTCAGTGGAGGGGCACAGACATTTTTTCTTTTTGCAGGCACATACACAGATAAAGGAAGTAAAGGAATTTACGTTTACCGGTTCGATATAAAAACAGGAAAGGCAAAATGGCTAAGCAATACAGATAGTGTTGTAAATCCATCGTTCTTAACTGCATCTTCGAATGGGAAATTTTTGTATGCAGTAAATGAAAATGGTGGTGAACAACCAGGAGGTGTAAGTGCTTTTTCATTTGACAAAAGATCAGGTCAGCTCCGGTATATAAATAGTCAAACTTCCGGTGGCGATCACCCCTGTCATATTTCCATAGATAAAACGAATCGGTGGCTCTTAGTTGGTAATTATAGCGGCGGTAATATTGGGGTCATTCCTATTAATGAAAAAGGAGCATTAGAACCCCTTGCTCAGTTGATACAACATGAAGGGAGTAGCATTAATAAAAGCAGACAGGAAAAACCACATGTACATGCAGCCGTGTTTTCACCGGATGAAAAAAATTTATTCACGCCTGATCTGGGTATAGATAAAATAATGGCTTACCAATTCAATGCATATGCAAAAGAACCATTGAAGACTGCCAGGCAATCTTTCTCGAAAAATACAGCAGGCAGCGGGCCAAGGCACCTGGTTTTTCATCCCAACAAAAAATGTGCTTATGTCATAGAAGAATTGTCCGGCACTGTGCAGGCTTATCATTATAATAATGGACAATTATCCAAAACACAAAGGATAGCCACACATCCTAAAGAATATAAAGGCGCCAAAGGCAGCGCAGATATACATGTATCACCGGATGGTAAATTTTTATATGCCACAAATCGTGGTGATGCCAATACAATTACCACTTTTTCTATTGGTGATAAGGGTACATTAAAATGGAGGGGGTATCAATCATCGGGTGGAGTTCACCCCCGCAACTTTATGATTGATCCCACCGGTAGTTGGTTGCTGGTGGCCAACCGGGATACAGATAATATTGTCCTATTTAAACGAAACAAACAAACGGGTACATTAACTTCTTCCGGTTCTGAAATAAAATTGTCCAGGCCTGTTTTTTTGATGATGATTAAGTAACGTTAATTATCCACGATCATCAGCTTCGCATAATTCAGCATGATCTTTTTTTCACCATTATGCTCAAAATGAATAGTAGCTACCGGATTGTGAGTGGAACCTTCCATTTTCGTCACTTCTCCAAACCCAAATTTTTGATGCTCAACTTTGTTTCCTACCTGCAGGTTGGAAATGTCAGATGTAACAAAATGAGTCGAAGGCACATGTACAACTTCTTTAGGTTTTGTATTATTAATCAATGCCGACACATACGTTTTTTCTTTTGTTTCGTTAGCACCACTTCCGCGTTGCATACGTTCAAAAGCATTTCCCAATCCCCAATTCCCGGATGATTGATTTTTTACTCCTCCGCCTGCAAAGCTTTTATCCAGGAACTCAACAGGCAATTCATTAATAAAACGGCTGGGTTCGTTGGCTGTTAGAGACCCGAATTTATAGCGTGTGTTTGCATAAGTCAGATACAAGCGTCCCTTGGCCCTGGTAATAGCCACATAAAAAAGTCGCCGTTCTTCTTCCAGCTCTTCACGTGTGTTCAGACTCATTGCGTTTGGAAAAAGCCCTTCCTCCAACCCACCGACAAATACCACTGAAAACTCCAATCCTTTTGCCGCATGGATGGTCATGAGTTTTACTGTATCTGCATTAGGGTCTTTTTCATCTGCATCGGTCAATAAGGTGATTTGCTGCAGATAAGCGCCCAATCCTTTATCACCAACTTCACCGCTTTCTTCATTGGCAGGGGTTTCAGTAAATTCCTTTATTGAATTGAGCAACTCCTGTACGTTTTCGTAACGCTGTACACCTTCCGTACTCTTGTCATTGAACAATTCTCTTACAAACCCGGTTTGTTTGCCTATATGAAAGGCAATATCGTAAGCATTTTTTGTCCCCTGCATGCTTTGCACGCTTTTAATCATCAGCACGAATTCTTCGATAGATTGTAAAGTGCCTGCCCTGAAACCATGCATCGGTGCACTTTCCAGCACCTGCCACATACTGATGGTGTTGGTATTGGCAGCAAGGATGGCTTTATCAATGGTGGTTTTTCCAATCCCTCTTCCGGGGAAATTGATGATCCTTTTCAGTGATTCTTCATCAGCAGGATTTACTATCAGGCGCAAATAGGCCAGGTAGTCTTTGATTTCTTTTCGCTGGTAAAACGAAATCCCCCCATAGATGGTATAAGGGATGTTCATCCGGCGCAGGCTTTCCTCGAAGGCCCGGCTTTGCGCATTGGTGCGATACAAAAGCGCAAATTCTTTATTGTTGTAATGGTTGCGCAGCTTTTGTTCCTGAATGGCATCGGCGACGAACTTCCCTTCTTCATTATCCGTCATGGTTCGCACCAGCTTTATCTTTTCGCCCGATGCATTTTCTGTAAATAAGGTTTTAGGGATCTGTCCTTTGTTGTTCTTGATCACTTCATTGGCAATGCTCAGAATGTTTTGAGTGCTTCTGTAGTTTTGTTCCAGTTTGATGACCTGTACTTCCTCATAGTCTTTTTGGAACTGAAGAATATTCTGAATGGTGGCGCCCCTGAACGAATAGATACTTTGTGCATCGTCACCCACTACGCATACATTTTCATGTGCAGCTCCTAAAAGTTTAATGATTTCATACTGTGCCGGATTTGTATCCTGGTACTCGTCTATCAATACATATCTGAACTTGTGCTGGTACTTATGCAAAACTTCTGGAAAAGTTTTGAGCAGTTCATACATTTTAAAAAGCAAATCGTCAAAATCCATTGCCCCATTCTTGAAACACCGCTTTGCATAAGCATCATAAATAGCACCGATCATAGGCCGGTTAGACCGCATGTCTTCCTGTTGCAGATAATAATCATTGATGTATTCTGCGGGCCCTACTAAAGCATTTTTAGCACTTGAAATGCGGTTGAAGACCACGTTCGGTTTATAATGCTGTACATCGAGGTTCAACTCCCCGGTAACTGTTTTTACCACACTTTTTGAATCATCTGTATCATAGATAGTAAATGAATTTGGAAAACCAATACGGGGAGCCTCTGCACGGAGTATGCGGGCAAATACACTGTGAAAAGTCCCAATATATAAATTACGGGCTTCAGTACTATTCAGTATATGTTCTACCCGGTCTTTCATTTCGGCTGCTGCCTTATTGGTAAAAGTGAGGGCTAGTATATTGAAAGCATCCACCCCCTTTGACATCAGGTGTGCAATACGGGTAGTAAGTACTTTAGTTTTTCCGCTGCCTGCACCGGCTACTATCATCAAGGGTCCATCCATATGAAGCACGGCTTCACGCTGTCTTTCGTTCAACCCTTCTAAATAATCCCGCATAGTGCGAAGGTACATTGAGGGAAACCGTTTGAAAAAAATGTAGTTCTGATTTAGAGGTATTTCCCTACAAAAAAAATTACAGATGCGGAACCTTCCCTTTTAATATTCTGTTGGATATTAAATAATCAACTAATTTTTTTATAATAAAAATTAGAATCCGCCGTAGAGAAACGAAAAAGTGAACATTCAATAATCAAATTGTCAGAATATTTCTAAACAATTTTTTTAGCATTGATCGTTTTGTTTTGGTATGCACGAGCTCAGTCTTATATAAGTATTTGCCCGAGATAGCTACCATTTAATATTCCTGTTTGACTTTTGTTCCAGCATGTCAACATACTCTTTACTGCCTAATCTGAAATAGAATTTTACACCAAGGGTTTGTTGAAATTTCAATTCTTGTTTACACACATAACCAAGATTGGTGCTGTAGTAATCCGGGGGAACAGTTTTTATATGAATAGATGGAAGTGAATCTTTATTGATCTTATTCAATTGCGCACCTGCAGTAGTTGCAGAGAGCAGCATGAATAAACAAAGCATTTTTTGCATCTGGATATTTTGTCTAAATTTACGGCTTGATTTTTGAGGAACGACGAAAATTTTTTTCTTTAACGTAACAGTAGCATGAGCCTGCACCAGAGTTTACAACAAAAATTATTACAAAAACTGTCACCGCAGCAGATTCAGCTTATGAAGCTATTGCAGGTACCCACAGCTATATTAGATGAAAGAGTTAAGGAGGAATTGGAAGAAAACCCTGCCCTTGAATTGTCTGAAGACAAACATGATGAAAATTATGAGGGCACAGATGAATTCGCAGACGATACACCTGCAGTAGCCGAAGATTATGGGGAAGATGAATTAAGCAGCGATGACCAATATGAAAACATAGATATTTCCGACTATGTGTCTGATGGTGATGATGATATCGCCGATTATAAAATGAGGGATGATAACTATGGAGAACAGGAAGAACGTCAAACACTTCCTTACAAAGTTGAAACTTCTTTTTATGAGATATTAGAAGCTCAACTGGGCATGCTCAACCTGGATGAAAGAGAATTAAAAATCACAGAGCAGATCATTGGAAGCATTGATGAAGATGGGTATCTGCGCAGGGAGACTTCTGCAATAGTGGACGACCTTGCCTTCAGACAAAATATAATGACTACGGAAACTGAGGTTGAAGCATTAATCAAGCGTATTCAACGTTTCGATCCTCCGGGTGTGGGCGCCCGTACGCTGCAGGAGTGCTTACTCTTACAGCTCTTCAGACAAAAGGAGGAAGGTAAAGAAGTGGATATTGCGATTCAGGCTTTGACTAAATACTTCGATGAATTCACAAAAAAACATTACGAAAAAATACAAAGAGGGCTCAACCTCAATGACGATGATCTTAAAGAAGTAATGCAGCAAATTACTAAACTGAATCCTAAGCCAGGGGGGAATGCTTCTGAGATAAACAAAGCAGAGAGTTATGTAGTACCCGACTTTTTTATTTATAACAACGCAGGTAAGCTCGAACTAACATTGAACTCTAAAAATGCTCCGGAACTACGAATCAGTGAAGGGTATCGCGATATGCTGAAAGAATATGATCGCGGAGCGAAAAAAGACAGGCAACAGAAAGAGGCCGTGCTTTTTATCAAACAGAAAATAGATGCAGCTAAGTGGTTTATTGATGCGATCAAGCAACGTCAGCATACTTTGCTAAGTACTATGACTGCTATCATGAATCACCAACATGAATTTTTCTTCACAGGTGATGAAACCAATCTGCGACCAATGATACTCAAGGATATCGCAGAGAAAACAGGTCTTGATATATCTACGGTAAGCAGGGTGGCAAACAGTAAATTCGTGCAAACAGAATTTGGGACTTACCGCTTAAAATTTTTCTTCAGCGAATCGCTGACTACCGATAGCGGAGAAGAAGTTTCTACACGTGAAGTCAAAAAAATATTAAGCGATCTAATTGAAGGTGAGCACAAAAAGAAACCCCTTTCGGATGAAAGGCTCACCGAAATGCTTCAGGAAAAAGGGTATAACATTGCAAGGCGTACTGTAGCCAAGTACAGGGAGCAGCTTAATATTCCTGTTGCCCGCTTACGTAAAGAACTTTAGCAATGGATTATTTTTATCAAACAAGAACAGAAGGAAAAAGGACTCCTTCATCCCCGGTTATTTTTCCACCTTTCTTGCACACAACAGCCCGGGTGATATCTGTTGTATTTCATCCTCTCTTCATCCCTCTTTATATTATCTTTTTTTTAATATATAATACACCTGTTTTTCCTGGTTTTAGCGATTCTGATAAAGGATTATTATTGATACGCTTTTTTGTAATGTACACTTTGTTTCCACTGGTTACCATTCTACTAGCTAAAGGCCTGGGCTTTATTTCTTCTGTGTATTTAAAAACTCAAAAAGACCGTATTATACCTTATATAGCTTGTGGCATGTACTACTTTTGGATGTGGTATGTGCTGCGCAATCAGGAGGAGTTTCCCCGGGCCTTGGTGTTGTTCAGCCTTGCTGTTTTTATAGCTTCCAGTGCCGGGCTGCTGCTGAATAGTTATCTCAAAATAAGCATGCACGGTTTATCAGTGGGGGTTGCATCTGCTTTTATGTATCTGCTGAGTTTTCTTTTTGAAATGAATATCGGGGTATATATTTCCATTACTATTTTCATTTCCGGATTAGTTTGTACGGCACGCCTCATCAACGGAGACCATTACCCTGCGGAAATTTATTCGGGATTGTTCATAGGAGTACTTTCTCAATCAATTGCTTACTGGATCATGTTCTGATAATTCTGTTTCTCTAATGGCATTTATGTTTTGAGCTTAAGCGCATTAAAAACAAAAAGCCCAACCATAGGGTACGGTTGGGGCTTTTTTGTCATCCATCCTTATCTGCGTCCAACTAGCCATTGAGAATTTTTGATCCGTGCAGATATTTGTTTGAAGGGTGGTAAATAAACAACACAGATCCATTTTTAATAATATTTATCACCTTTGCTGACACTTGTTGTGGTACTGCGGGACATCCGAATGACCGTCCCATATAGGCTGAACCTTTCCGGTGATCGCCTATGTAATCGGCACCATGAACCACTACTGCCCTATCTTCCGCATTATCATTATATCCGCGTTCCATTCCATCTAATTTTAAGGATAACCCATGTTTTCCGAAGTAAGTTCCTTTTGTAATATAAAAACCAAGACTGCTTTGCAAAGATTCAGGAATGTTAGAAAATTTATTGGCATAATCAAGTCCGGTATTTTTTCCATGTGCTACATAAGTATTGATAAGCACTTCCCGCTTTTTCATATCAATAATATACATGCGTTTTTTAAGGGAAGACTGGCTGAAATCTATTACGGTAAGAATATCACTGCTTCCTATCCGCCCATTATTTTTTAAGTATTCATATCCTTTACAGGCATATTTCAGTGCATCGAATTTAAGTCCTTTATTCTGCAAATTTAGCTCGGAATATAAAGAGGAGGCCAGGGCTTCTGCGCCAGCTTCATCTAAATTCTTTTCAATAAGTGCAGGGATAAAATATCCACCCTTAGCAAAAATTAAAGGAGTTTTAGAATTAGCTTTGTTTAATGGGAATAATATTAGGGAAACAGAAAGGCTGACAACAAACAGTGGTAAAATCGTTTTTCTCACGGTGCTTAACAGAGTTTAAAAGTGGTGAAGGTTATGTACGCCTTCGCTGTGAAAATATTATCCCTATTTGAAGAATTCCAAGGTTTTATCCCTTTTTTTTTAGAATTCAGGGTTATCACTCACATTCGATAAGAGTAAACCGTATTTGTACCCATTCAGGACATGTATATTTTACTTTACTCTTTTCATTTCTCTTCTCTTCATTAAAAATTCGTTGCCATATATACGCAAGAGGAGAATGAACATTGAAATAAGCAGTGGCCCAAATATGAGCCCGATGAAACCAAATAATTGTAATCCTACCAATACTCCAAATATGGTAATCAGGGGATGAATATTTCCTAACTTTTTATTAATGACCAGGCGGAATACATTATCAACCAGCCCGATAATACCAAACCCCCAGATAGCCATAAATATTCCCCTGCCATTTTCGCCCTGTGCAAAAAGCATAATAGTAAGCGGGACATAGACCAGGGCGGCGCCTACTACAGGCAACATGGCTGTGATACAAGTAGCGACAAACCAGAGAAAAGGTTCATTGATACCAATAAGGAGGTAACCAATTAAACCAACAATACCTTGCAATAAGGCAATGAGAGGAATGCCAATAGTATTGGAAGTCACCATCACTTTCACTTCTCTCCCTATCAGCTCCACATTAGTATCTTTTAATGGAATATATTCATAAAGTGCGTCCTCCATACGTCGTCCATTCACCAACATAAAGTAGAGCACGAAATACATAGTGCCTATGAGTGCAATTATATTCAGCGTCTCGCCTAATACTTTTGGCAGAAGTTGTGCTGCTTTACCTGCAAGCTGATTAAGGTCTTCAGGCTTTAATATTTGAAAACCTGTCTTTTGTTTGAGGTTTGCCATCATCACTTTTATAGTGTTGATCAGCTCTCCTGAATGTGTGGCTACATAGCTTATTTTAGAATAAAGAATATTACCCAGTAATCCAATAGGTACCAATATCACGAAAAATGAAAGGAGCATGAGCACACATGCTGCTGTACTGCGTCGCCATCCTTTTTTTTCTGTAAGATAAAACATGCGGTCACGCATGAGTACATAAAAGGTTACAGAAGCTAAAATTGCAGAAAGAAAGAACCAAAGCTCACCTATGATGACAATACCAAGTAATAGAATGATGAGAATAAAAGCAATCTGCCTTAAAAGATTGGAATCTATGGTATTATTAGATGTCTGGGGCTGCATATTGAATCGGCATGAAATTAATGATTTGGAACTAAATAACAGGAGGTCCTGTTCTTTCTTATATCAGTTGAAGAATATTGAAAAGAAATATTATTTATTCGGGCGTTTCGCTAACCAGTTCATCTCAGGTATAATAGCTCTCGAACTGTAATAAGTATGTCGCAGCGAGTCATTCCATCCATTTGGATTTTGGTAAAATACTTTGCTGCTATAATAGATACTTCCTTGTATTGTCGGGTATTTACGCAATAGTTGTATTTGCCTGGGTAATTGAGATCGCTGATGCCAGTTACCACTGTTTCTTTCCAAAGCCCTGTATATGCCATGGCCAATATACATATGCCTTCTGTATGCATGCTGGCTCCACCAGTCTATCAGTGTTTCAAATCCTACTTTTGGATGGCCAATTTCCCAGTATAACTGAGGTGCCATATAATCTACCCAGCCTTTACGTGTCCACAGTATTACATCGGCATACAAATCATCATAATTTGTAACTCCCGCCTGAGTAGCACTTCCCATTGTATCTCTATCGTTATTGCGCCAGACTCCAAAAGGTGAAATGCCAAATTTGCACCAGGGCTTTTCTTCTTTGATGATCTTACTCAGCAACAGGATAATGGAGTCAACATTGCTCCTTCGCCATGCATCTTTATTCCATCCCCTGCCATGTAATTTAAAGCTTAATGAATCCGGGAATTCTTTTCCGGCAATACGATAAGGATAAAAATAATCATCCATATGTACAGCATCAATATCATATCTTTTTACCATATCCCGGATTACATTTCCCACCCATTCCTGCCCGCTTTTATTTCCGGGATCAAAATATAGTTTACCCCCATATTCAAGAAACCATTCGGGATGAAGCTTACTAATATGTGAAGGGGCAATAGAAGTTTTACCAATATTCACATCTGCACGATAAGGGTTGCACCAGGCATGAAATTCAAACCCTCTTTTGTGTGCTTCCTCCACCATGAATTCTAATGGATCGTAATAAGGATTTGGTGGAAGTCCTTGTGTACCTGTAAGCCATTGGCTCCACGGTTCATAGGGTGAAGGATAAAATGCATCTGAGGCGGGTCGTACCTGAACAATAAGGGCATTCATGCCATTACGCTGATGCATATCAAGCTGCCGGATGTATTCTTGCTTTTGGCTATCTACATTATATTGTTTGGGAAGCGGCCAGTCTATGTTCGCTACTGTGGCAATCCATACACCTCTGAATTCGTATCGCTGTGCATTTGCTTTGGAAAAAAATATGTAAATAAAAATGAAAAGGTAAGCAAGTACTTTAAAACGAATCATAGAGACTTATTTCACGGTCAGGTTAAGTGAATTCTAGTAGTGCGAAGCTTGTCAAGGAGGTTGCTTAATTGCTCGGCTTCTCTTTCGGTAAGGGAACTCATTATATTATCCATCCGGTATGATTGAGCTTCCAGCATAACCAATAATTTTTCTCCTTTGTCTGTAATAGTCACATCTACTAATCGCTTATCGTTAGGGCAAGTGCATTTTTTTACAAAACCTTTAATAATCAACCGGTCCACAATGCGGCTTGTATCACTCATTTTATCCAGCATTCTCTCCCTGATCTGTAAAGTAGAAAGAGGATGCGGAGCACTGCCACGTAGTATGCGTAAGATATTATATTGTTGATGCGTAAGGTCTTCCGGTCTTAAAATATTTTTTATCTGTTCAATAGTCCACCCATAAGTATATAACAGATTTATCATGGCTTTTTGCTTCTGACTTTTAAACTTATTTTGACTTATATCCTGCTCAATACCCATTTAGAATTTCCTGTTTTTCATCATTAAACTTATAAAGAAAAAATTGATTTAAGTTTAAATGTTTACACATTGAACAATACTTTAATTATTTATTTTCTAATGATAGAATTAACAGATGAGCTATTTAACCCTTAAAAAATTTTTTATGATAAGATGGAAATCTGGCTGTGCTAACCTGATCTATGTATGATGAACTTTGTTCTTAAGATCTTACTTTTTTATGTGTTTCAAAAATGATAACTACCTATCCCCATACCTTAACTCCTTCAGAACAATTAGCGCAGATATCAATATTTTGACGACTGTCTAATACCTCACCACGAAATTTATGAAACACACCATTATTCCATAACTCTTTAAAGCTTTGTGTATTCAGATCACCAAGTTTATGCCTGGCATCTTTATCGAAGCAGCAAGGTACCACTGCACCATTCCAGGTTATCACCGGATCGTGCCAAAGGCGCCAGCAATGGTTCTGATTATTTCCTTTAAAAACCATTTTGCCTTCTTTGCCTATTTTATAACGGCTGTAATTCTTATTGGCAGGAATCAATTTATTCGGATCATTTTCATAATCATATACCTGCGCAGTTTTGAACCATATATCATCTACACCTATTTCTTTAGCCAGAGCCTTTATTTCTTCAATCTGATGTTCATTATGTCTTACTACCAGAAACTGGAATACAATAAATGGTGTTTTACTCCTCATCTCCTTTTTCCACTTCACCATGTTTTTTGCTCCCTCCAATACTTTATCCAGTCTGCCTCCTACCCGGTATTGCTGATAAGTCTCCTGTGTAGTGCCATCTATTGAAATTATCAAACGGTCTAAACCGCTTTCAACCGTTCGCTTTGCTTTTTCTTCATTGAGGTAATGTGCATTCGTAGAAGTGGCCGTATATATTTTTTTGGAGGATGCATAGGCAACCATGTTTAAAAAGTCGGGGTTCAGATAAGGTTCGCCCTGAAAGTAAAACACCAGGTAGGTAAGGTCCTTTGAAAGTTGATCAATAGTTTCTGTAAAAAAATCTTTTCGCAACATACCTGTAGGACGTGAAAAGGCCCGAAGTCCACTTGGGCATTCGGGACACCTGAGATTACAGGAAGTGGTCGGTTCAAAGGAAATGGAAATGGGCATGCCCCACTGCACAGGTCTTTTTATCCACCTGCTTACATGATAGCTGCTCCAAACCTTAGCTATATTCAGCACCCGCCGAAAGGTAAGCTTTGATAAAAAATTAATGCTATCATTGATATTAAGGGCGGACATAAATGTAAAGGTAACAGCAAGAGGCTGATTGTTTACTTTCAGTCTTTTTTTTACATAAACATTACCTCCTGTAAAATGATGAGTGGTTTTTTTACGTTCCCCTGTATTTCAAATCAATTTATTCGGATCATTTTCATAATCATATACCTGCGCAGTTTTGAACCATATATCATCTACACCTATTTCTTTAGCCAGAGCCTTTATTTCTTCAATCTGATGTTCATTATGTCTTACTACCAGAAACTGGAATACAATAAATGGTGTTTTACTCCTCATCTCCTTTTTCCACTTCACCATGTTTTTTGCTCCCTCCAATACTTTATCCAGTCTGCCTCCTACCCGGTATTGCTGATAAGTCTCCTGTGTAGTGCCATCTATTGAAATTATCAAACGGTCTAAACCGCTTTCAACCGTTCGCTTTGCTTTTTCTTCATTGAGGTAATGTGCATTCGTAGAAGTGGCCGTATATATTTTTTTGGAGGATGCATAGGCAACCATGTTTAAAAAGTCGGGGTTCAGATAAGGTTCGCCCTGAAAGTAAAACACCAGGTAGGTAAGGTCCTTTGAAAGTTGATCAATAGTTTCTGTAAAAAAATCTTTTCGCAACATACCTGTAGGACGTGAAAAGGCCCGAAGTCCACTTGGGCATTCGGGACACCTGAGATTACAGGAAGTGGTCGGTTCAAAGGAAATGGAAATGGGCATGCCCCACTGCACAGGTCTTTTTATCCACCTGCTTACATGATAGCTGCTCCAAACCTTAGCTATATTCAGCACCCGCCGAAAGGTAAGCTTTGATAAAAAATTAATGCTATCATTGATATTAAGGGCGGACATAAATGTAAAGGTAACAGCAAGAGGCTGATTGTTTACTTTCAGTCTTTTTTTTACATAAACATTACCTCCTGTAAAATGATGAGTGGTTTTTTTACGTTCCCCTGTATTTCATACTATTGCAATCATGCCTTCAAGGAAAAATAAGCAACAACGAATAATGCTAAGGATTATTTGGGCTGTTGTTTTTATGGCCATGGCTGGTGCAGCTTATGTTGTATTCTTATGGTTTCAAAACAGGAAAACAGCTTTTGTATCGTACAAAGAATTTGGCATTCCGATTCCTACTCAATATGGCATACATGGCATCGATGTATCGCGGTATCAGCAACGCATATCATGGCCTGCTGTGAAAAAAATGAATGTTAAGGGCATAAGATTGGATTTTGCATTTATTAAAGCCTCGGAGGGCACGAGCACTATCGATCCCTATTTTAAACGTAACTGGAAGAACAGCAAGCAAGCAGGTTTGATTCGAGGTGCCTATCATTTTTTTATTGCTAAAAAAGATGGGCGTGCACAGGCAAAACATTTTATGAAACAGGTGCGATTGGAAAGTGGGGATCTTCCTCCGGTGTTAGATGTCGAGAATACTTTTGGACAATCTTCATCAACTATACGCACTGAGGTGAAAGAATGGCTCCAAACTTTAGAAGAAAGTTATGGTGTCCGGCCGATCATATACACCAATGCAGATTTTTATAAACAGCATTTGCGGGGCTATTTTGATGATTATCCCTTATGGGTGGCGCATTATTTACAGAGGCATCAACCCCGCATCAGCAGGGAGTGGAGTTTTTGGCAACACAGTGAAAGGGGCCGGGTAAATGGTATTGTATCTAAAGTTGATTTTAATGTATTCAATGGTGACTCTGTTCAATTCAGTTCATTATTAGTACCTTAAGCCCAATGGATGAATACAATCAGGGATGGGATCCGGAGATAAAAAAATACTTCATGAAAATCATTAATTCTTTTACTTATGGTATCATGTGGATGATTTTTATCGCCACTACTGGTCTATATTTCAGGATGGGAATTATCTATGAAAAAGTGCGTTGGTTCAATATTGTTTTTTATCTTTTATTTGTCATTACGCTTATTTTACTAATTAGGTACCTATACCTTATTTGGAGAAATCCTTCATAATATTAAATAAATTTCACTCCTCAAACGCAAAGGAAAAACGCAAGGGCGCAGAGAATGCATTTTTAAATATAATTATTTCTGTAAACTTATGGCCTATAAAAATATCAATGACCTAGGTTCTCCTCTTCGGGGATAAGGGGCCTTCAGGCCACGAACGCAAAGGGAAAAAACAACCACACAGCGAATACAAAAAACATTCCAAGCAATGACGCAAAATGAATGCAAAGACGTAGAAATTCCTTTGTGCTCCTCCGTGTCTTCGTGTCTCTGTGGCTATACATTAATGCAATTCAGGCAACGAACGCAAAAGGAAAACGCAACGGCGCAGCGAATACATTTTAAAAAGATTATTTCTATAAACGGAGTGACAGATTAAAATAAATCTGTGACCTAAGTTCCCCCTTCGGGGGACAGGGGGCCTTTATGAACTATGATCAGCAACTATTTTCCACTGACCTTTTATCTTTCTTAATAATAAATTATAGTGTCCGCTGAGGTTACCCCCACTGCGATGCAACATCCATTTCCCAACAACAAAATAATATTTACGCGTGAGCTTTTTTATCTGAATCAGATCAAAAGCCAGTTTGCCCATAGCTTCTGTATCAGGGTATCCTTTTTTATAGTTGTTTAGTGTATTCTGCCAACCCCACACTACACCATTTTTTCCAATAAACATTAAAGAATCACTTTTCCAATAATCCAGCATGAAGGCATCCACATCCCCACGGTTCCAGGCAAGGGTTTGCCTGTTCAGGAGGTTGCGAATGGCTTGTTCATTTTTATTTGGTTGTCCCAAAAGGGTTAATGAAAACAGGCTCGTCAAAAACAGGAATAATATTTTCATTTTTCAAAAATTGAAATTCAATTTACACCAGCATTGCAACTTTTCGTTCTTTTTCAACTTGCATACCTTTGCATAATGTCGCGAAAAGCAATTTTTTACATATGTTTTTTCATTGTTTTGGTTATTGGATTTTTCGTAGTCATGTCTTTAACTATTCCCGGATTTACAAATCCCTCAATACCACCTATTGGCAGGATACAAAGCTTTTCATTTACCAACCAGGATGGACGACAGGTAACAGAGAAAAATATAGAAGGAAAAGTAGTAGCTGCTGAATATTTTTTTACTACCTGCAAAGGCATTTGTCCCCGCCTCAACAATCATTTGCGGAAAGTATATGATGCCTTCAAAAATGAAAAAAACTTTTTGATTCTTTCGCACACAAGCGATCCGGCAACTGATTCTGCAGCAAAATTGAAAGCCTATGCTGACTCTATGGGCGTGAACACGGAGAAATGGATTTTTTTAACCGGACGAAAAGACAGCCTTTACTATATGGCCAGGCACATTTATAAGATTGACGATCCGGGCAATAATGTTGTGAAAACTGAAGATGATTTCTTACATACACAATTTATTGCATTAGTGAATAAGAAGGGAGAGGTTGTACAGATCTATGATGGACTGAAACCTTCGGAAATAGCGCTGATGGAAAAAGAAATTGGGCTTCTTCTTAAAAAATAGTACATGGCTTTGTTGGAATCAAAAGGCTTGGAAAAGAATATGGCTGCAGTATTTCGGAAAAAGAATCTAAGCAGCACAGATAGCCGACGGAAAATACTTTCACTTTTTTTAGGCTCAAAAGAAGCGCTGGCTCATGGCGATATTGAAAAAAAAGCAGGCGAGAAATTTGACCGTGTTACCATATACCGCACCTTGCAGACATTTGTTGAAAAAGGTATTGTTCATGCCATTCCCACTGCTGATAATTCAGTGAGGTATGCGCTCTGTAAGGATTGCGAAGAAGATCATCATCACGATGATCATGTTCATTTTGTATGCTCGGCATGCAACTCCACTATTTGCCTCGATGATGTCGTATCTCCTACTGTTGTATTGCCAAAAGGATTTACAGCCCATGATGTACAAGTGGTAATCAATGGTCATTGTGAAAACTGTGCTCATTAGTTTCGATTGGAAGTTTGCAGGCAAGGAAAATAGCAAGCTTACTGAGGTTATATTTGCCTCATAATTTCGTTTATGAATCAAAGCTTTGTTGAAAGAATAAAAACCGAAATCGAAGAAATTAAATCCTCAGGTTTATACAAAAAAGAAAGAATTATTACTTCTGCACAGGGGCCGGTCATAATGGTGAATGGTAAAAAGGTGTTGAATTTCTGTGCGAATAATTACCTGGGTTTGTCTTCGCATGCTAAAACCATAGAGGCAGCACATAAATACATTGATACACATGGCTATGGTATGAGTTCCGTCCGCTTTATCTGCGGCACGCAGGATATCCATAAAGAGTTGGAAACAAAACTCGCCGCTTTTTTAGGCACTGAAGATTCTATTTTATATGCCGCTGCATTTGATGCCAATGGTGGTGTTTTCGAACCACTTTTTGGTGAGCAGGATGCAATTATTTCGGATGCTTTGAATCATGCTTCTATCATTGATGGGGTGCGGTTGTGTAAAGCTCAGCGCTTACGCTATGAGAATGGTAATATGGAAGATCTTGAAGCAAAATTAAAAGAAGCTTCAGGAGCTCGTAGCCGTATCATCGTAACGGATGGAGTCTTCAGCATGGATGGCACTGTGGCTCAGTTGGACAAAATTTGCGATCTGGCTGATAAGTATGATGCAATTGTGTTGATCGACGAAAGCCATGCATCAGGGTTTATGGGGAAGACGGGTAGGGGCACTCATGAAGCCAAGGGAGTGATGGGCCGCATTGATATCATTACGGGTACTTTTGGAAAAGGATTAGGTGGTGCTTCCGGTGGTTTTACATCAGGGAGAAAAGAGATCATAGATATGTTGCGTCAAAAAAGCCGGCCCTATCTTTTTTCAAATACATTGGCACCTGCTATCACTGGTGCTTCTATTGCCGTACTGGATTTGATAAGCGAATCAACAGACCTGAGAGATAAGCTGGAAAAAAATACAATATTCTTTCGTAGAAAGATGACGGAAGCGGGCTTTGACATTAAACCTGGTGAACATCCCATTGTGCCTATTATGTTGTATGATTCTGTATTGGCTGCACAATTCGCTGATGCCCTGCTGCAGGAAGGCATCTATGTGATTGGATTTTTCTTCCCTGTAGTGCCTAAAGGTCAGGCACGCATACGTGTGCAGATCAGTGCCGCACATGAAGA
>MWVX01000104.1_pt1 | contig 23096 bp, 20 predicted proteins | sample 1047311 | NCBI WGS metagenome assembly MWVX01 (sample SAMN06349984, study PRJNA376086) | soil metagenome | isolation source: MtG-4 sample Antarctic (ecotone) soil | place: Antarctica | collected 2015-01-13 | reverse complement strand
ATCGCCGACGACCGGTTTATCTTCCGCCGAACCGAACTGCACGGCATTAAAGGCGCTGTTGACTAAGTTAAAAGTGTACCAATTACCGCCGTTGGAAGCTCGCAGGGCTTTTATGCAGTTCAGTTCGGCGCAAGCGGCGACATACCCGTGCCGAGTGCTTATGTGCCGTAGTTTGAACGATTAAAAAGTTGAAAGCACGACGGATTTTAATCGAAATTCTTTGTGCCTTCACTCTTTTAGAAATCGGCAATTTCGAAATTGATTTTGCTTTTGTCACACAGCCGGAGTCGTAAATTTATACGGCTTCGGCTTTTTCGTCGCCGGCATTTCATTAAAACGTTTTTTGCTTTTAAGATAATGAATCAAGCACTATAAAATTTTGAAGTTTGGAATTCGGCAATGAAATATCTGCGCGCAAGTTTTCGATTCGTTTTGTTCGTCGTCTCGACGTTCGGACTTTACGGCGTTTGGTTCGTCGGCGCGTTTTTTGTTCCAAACAAACAGTATTGGCGACAGACAGCTTTTATGGCTTGGGCGCGGGCGTTTATCAGAATTTCAAATATGAAAATCAAGGTCGTCGGCGAGCCACCACGCCCGCCTTTTTTTCTTGTTTCCAATCATTTGAGCTATATGGATGTTCCCGTGCTGTGCGCCGTCGCTAAAGGCATTTTCGTTGCTAAGGGCGAAATTGAAAACTGGTTTATGGCGGGAAGAATCGTGCGCGATATGGGAACGATTTTTATCAACCGCCAAAACCGCCGCGATATTCCGCGCGCCGGCAGCGAAATTATAGAAAGATTAAATGCGGGCGAAGGCGTGATTGTTTTCCCCGAAGGCACAAGCACAAAAGGCGAAACGGTTCTGCCGTTTAATTCTTCGTTTCTGGAATTTGCCGCGCGCAACGATTTGCCCGTTTCATACGTTTCAGTCAGCTACACGACGCCGGACAACGAGCCGAAAGCGAGCGATACGGTTTGCTGGTGGGAAGATATAAGTTTCGGCGCGCATCTTTTCCGGCTTTTCCGGCTTCGAGAATTTACGGCGATCGTCAATTTTGGCGCCGAGCCGATATTAAATAATAATCGCAAAGAGTTGGCAAAGGCTTTGCAGCAGAAGATTTTAGAGAAATTCGCTCCGGTTTTATAATGAAACCGAAAATTTAAAAACGGGAGCCTTGGTTTATAAAAACAAATTATTCGACCTAAAGCATTTAATGTTTTCAATTGAAGCCGAGTTGCTTTTTTGTTGGCAAAACATTTTTCACACCGCGTGCGTAACAACAAATATCTAATCTTGCAAAAAAATTAAGGAGTAAATAAATGTCTAAATTTAGCATACGTTTTGTAACTGCTTTGACGATTCTCGTGTCCGTTTATTCATCGGCGACGGCGCAAACCATCGCCTTTGACACAACCCGCATGGACACTTCGGTTGAGGCTTGCACCGATTTTTTCCAATACGCCAACGGCGGTTGGGTAAAGAAAACCGAAATTCCCGCCGCATATTCGCGCTGGGGAAGTTTTAACATCCTGGCAGAAAATAACAACAACGCTTTGAAAGGAATTTTAGAAGCAAACACCAAAACCAAAGCAGCGCCGGACAGCAGCGAGCAGCTTATCGGCGATTTTTACGCTTCGTGTATGGATGAAGCTGCAATCGAAAAGGCGGGCGCAGAACCGCTCAAATCTTACTTTATACAAATTGATAAACTTAAAGACACAAAAGATTTACAGCGCCAAATTGGAATGATGCACAGTATGGGAATTTCCGTTCTGTTTGGTTTCGGTGCGGGCGCGGACGCGAAAAACAGTTCAATGAACATTGCTAACGCGAGTCAAGGCGGGTTGAGTCTGCCGAACCGCGATTTTTATACAAAAACGGACGCAAAATCGGTCGAAACCCGCGCGAAATTTGTCGAGTATATGACAAATATGTTCAAACTTCTCGGCGACGACGCTGACAAAGCGGCAATGAATGCAAAGACCGTAATGGCGATTCAAACTCGTCTGGCGAGCGCCTCAAAAGCGCCGGTTGAATTGCGCGACCCGCAAAAACGCTACAATAAAAGAACGCTGGCACAGTTGTCTGAAATGACGCCGAATTTTTCGTGGACTGAATATATGCAGACGCGCGGCGTTGCGCCGGTTACGGAAATCAATATTGGTCAACCTGACTTTTTCACTGAAGTTAATAAAATGATGACTGACGTTTCTGTTTCCGATTGGAAAACATACTTGCGCTGGATGACGATAAACTCCGCCGCAACTCGTCTTTCAAAAGCGTTTGTTGATGAAAATTTTAATTTTTACAGCAAATACTTAACCGGCACGAAAGAACAGCAACCGCGATGGCGACGCTGTGTCGGCGCAACCGACCAGGCAGTCGGCGAAGCGCTCGGCGCAGAATATGTCAAAAAAGCATTCACACCCGCCGCGCAAAAACGAATGGGTGAATTGATTGATAATTTGTTTGCCGCTTATCGCGAACGCCTGGCGCAACTCGACTGGATGACGCCTGAAACGCGCCAGAAAGCGCTGGCGAAACTTAATACTTATCAGCGTAAAATCGGATTTAATACGAATCCGCGCGGCTATGCAGGATTGAAAATAGACCGCAAATCATTTTTTGAAAACAGCCGCAGCGTTGCTCAGTTTGAAATCGCCAGAAATTTGAAAGACGTTGGACAAAAGGTCGATAAAACGCGCTGGGGAATGACGCCGCCTACGGTAAACGCTTATTACAATGCGAGCTATAACGAAATCGTTTTTCCGGCGGGAATTCTTCAGCCGCCGTTTTTCAACCAAAACGCCGACGACCCGATAAATTACGGTGCTATCGGCGCTGTTATCGGTCACGAAATCACGCACGGTTTTGACGATTCGGGAAGTCAATTTGACGCGGAAGGAAACTTAAAATCGTGGTGGACGCCTGAAGACCGCAAGCGGTTTGAAGAAAAAGCAGACTGCGTGGCAAATCAATTTAGCGGTTATCAAATTCAGGAAGGATTAAACATCAACGGCAAATTGACCTTGGGGGAAAACATCGCCGATTTGGGCGGCTTGACGATGGCTTACAACGCATATCAAAAATCTCTGGAAGGCAAACCGCGTCCGGCAAACATTGACGGTTTTACGCCGGAACAAAGGTTTTTCTTAGGCTACGCGCAGGTTTGGTCAACGAAGGCAACGCAGGAATTTGAACGCCAGCAGGTTTTGACCGACTCGCATTCAAACGCGCGTTACCGCGTCAACGGACCGCTGTCGAATTTGCCGCAATTTGCCGAAGCGTTTTCCTGCAAACAAGGCAACAAGATGGTCAGAGCCGATTTTTGCAAAATTTGGTAAATTTCAAAACTATTTCAAGTTTGCCGGAAATTTTCGGTTTTGTTTCTATTCTTGACTAAACTCAAAATTCTTGGCATAAATGAAACGGCGAGAAAATTTATGAGGTTCAATTTCAATATAATCAGCATTATTACTCAAAGGGACTTTGCTCTATAAAGAGCCGAAGCCAAAGGTAATTCTTTGCTCGAAACAAAAGTTCCAAGTCTTAACAAAAAGGCTTGGAACTTTTTCATTTTGACATTTATCATTTAACATTTACCATCCGGCAAATATTGAATGATAAATGGTTAATGTTAAATGATAAATGTATGACCGAAACTTTAGAATTAAAAAAAACCGTTAATTTACCCAAAACAAACTTCGCGCAAAAGGCAAATTTGGGACAATCAGAACCGGCGCGCCTTCAAAAATGGACGGATGCGAAACTCTACGAAATGATTCGTGAAGCCAGACGCGGCGCGGAGAAATTCATCCTGCACGACGGTCCGCCGTATGCGAATTCCGACATTCATCTTGGAACTGCGCTCAACAAAATCTTGAAAGATTTCGTCGTCAAATCGCGCACGATGATGGGTTTCGATTCGCCGTATGTTCCCGGCTATGATTGCCACGGCTTGCCGATTGAAACTTACGTCGAGAAAAAACTCGCGGAAAAGGGCAAGAATAAGAACGATTTGCCTGTTTCGACTTTTCGACGGTTGTGCCGCGAACACGCCGCAAATGCAATGGACGGACAAACGCGCGATTTTTCGCGGCTTGGAGTTTTGGGCGAATGGGCGAATCCGTATCTTACAATGTCGAACGACTACGAAGCGGAAACGGCGCGGCTTTTCGGGAAATTTCTGAGGCGCGGCTACGTTTATAAAGGCTTGCGCCCCGTTTATTGGTGCCTTCACGACCAGACCGCGCTTGCTGAAGCCGAAGTCGAATATAAAGAACACACTTCACCGTCGATTTATGTCAAATTTCCTTTGAAGTCGGACGCGGGATTGATTGACGAAAACTTAGAAGACAAAAATGTTTTTGTGGTTATCTGGACGACAACGCCTTGGACTTTGCCCGCTAATTTGGGAATTACGGTGCATCCTGATTTTGATTATTCAGCGGTCGAAACAAATGGCGAAGTTTATATTGTTGCGTCGGAACTCGCAAAATCTTTTGCCGAAACCTGCAATCTAACAGACGCAAAAGAAATCGCGCGTTTCAAAGGCTCAAAACTCGACCGGCTCGAAGCTAAACACGCCTGGCTCGACCGAACTTCCCTTTTGATGAACGGCGACCACGTAACTTTGGGCGAAGCCGACGCCGAAACGGAACTCGACGTGAAATTTGAAAGTAAAACTTCGTCGAAATCGGGAACTGGCTGCGTTCACACCGCGCCCGGACACGGACACGACGATTTTGTTATCGGCAAATTTTATGGCTTGGATGTTTATTGTCCGGTTGATAATGCAGGAAAATTTACGGCTGAAGTCGAACGCTTTGCAGGCGAAAACATATTTCAAGCGAATCCGAAAATCGTTGAATTTCTTAGAGAATCAGGCGCGCTGCTTTATTCGGAGAATTACAATCATCGTTATCCGCATTGCTGGCGCTGTAAAAATCCGGTGATTTTTCGCGCCACGCCGCAATGGTTTATTTCAATGGACAGCGAAGCGCAAAACGGTGAGAAAATCTCTCTGCGCGAAAATGCTTTGAGCGAAGTTGAAAAAGTAAACTGGCATCCGAATTGGGGCGAAGGACGGATGCGAAATATGCTGAAAGGCAGACCGGATTGGTGCGTCTCGCGCCAGCGTTCGTGGGGCGTTCCGATTCCGGTTTTTTACTGTAAAGGCTGCGACGAAGCGGTTGCCGACGCGGAAATTGTCAATCACGTCGCCGACATTTTTCAAGCGGAAACGGCGGACGCCTGGTATAACCGCGTAGCGAAAGATTTGCTGCCGGAAAATTTCAAATGTCCGAAATGCGGCGCGGCGGATTTTACGAAAGAAACCGATATTTTAGATGTTTGGTTTGATTCCGGCTCAAGTTGTGTTGCTGTTCTCGAAACGCGCGACAATTTGCAGTTTCCGGCGGACGTTTATTTTGAAGGCGGCGACCAATTTCGCGGCTGGTTTAATTCGAGTTTGATGTGCGGACTTGCCGCGCACGACAACGCGCCCTATAAACAAGTCGTTACTTACGGCTGGGTTGTTGACGGTGAAGGCAAGCAAATGCACAAATCCGGCGGCAATGCGATTTCGCCAAACGAAGTCGTCAAAAAGAGCGGCGCGGAAATAATTCGCCTTTGGGCTTCGGCAATGGATATAACGGAAGACGTGCGCTGTTCGGATGAAATTTTGTCGCGCGTAACTGACGCTTACCGCAAATTTCGCAACACTTTGCGTTACGCTTTGGGAAATCTTGAGGGTTTCAATCCTGAAACGGACAAAGTTTCCGCTTCTGAAATGCTCGAAATTGACCGCTGGGCTTTGGCGAGTCTCGACGAAACGATTGAAAAGGTTGTCAGCGGTTATGAAAATTATAATTTTCAAACAGTTAATCAGACGCTTTATAATTTCGTCAATGTAACGCTTTCGGCGAGATATTTCGACATTATTAAAGACCGTCTGTACATTTTCGCGCCGAAAAGCGTCGAGCGTCGTTCGGCGCAAACCGCGCTTTACGAAATTACAGACAAACTCTGCCGTCTGCTCGCGCCGATTCTGGCATTTACGGCTGACGAAGCATTTGAAAATTTGCCGAATCAAACTGTTCCGTCGGTTCACCTGGCGGAATTTCCGAAAGTTTCCGGCGCGGACAACACGCAGCTTTTGTTGGATTGGGAACGCATTTTTTCAATCCGCGACGAAGTTTTGAAAAAACTTGAAGAAGCGCGAAACGAAAAGTTAATTGGTTCGTCTCTGGAAGCAAAACTTATCTTGACTGTTGATAAAGACACGACATATTTTCTGCTCAACTATTTTGAAGATTTGCGTTATATTTTCATTGTTTCGCAGGTGGAAGTTCACGAAGGCAGTAGTTCTTTACCAAGTAGCGAAGGACACGATTTCGTTAAGAAAAATATTGAAGGTAAAATTTTTGAAATACAATCGCAAACAGGTGGTGTAGTAAAAGGTATTGTTATTACAAAAGCCAACGGCGCGAAATGCGAGCGCTGCTGGAATTATTCGCTTCAAGTCGGCGAGTCGGAAAAATATCCGACCGTATGCGAAAGATGCGTTGCTGCATTGCAGGCAATTGAGGCAACCTAGTAAATACTTGAAATAAAATGTTAAAAAAAACCGACGTATTTTGGAAAATCGCGTATCTCGTAACGGCAGGCGGCGTCTTTCTCATCGACCAAATGACAAAGGCGTGGGCGATTCGACGCTTGCGTTTTGGCGGCGATAAAGAAATTATTCCGGGCTTTTTAAATTTCGCGTATGCCGAAAACACAGGCGTTGCCTTCAGCTTTTTGAATGACGGCGGCAACACGGGACGTTGGGGACTTTCAGTTGTCGCAGGTGTAGCGGCGGTTTTGGTGTTGTATTATTTCTGGCGAGTTCCGCGCACCGAAGACAAGCTTCTCGGCGCGTTGGCTTTGCTGCTGGCGGGAATTGTGGGCAACGTAACCGACCGCATAAGACTCGGTTTTGTCATTGATTTTATAGACGTTCAGTTCGGCAACTGGCATTATCCGACATTTAATATAGCGGACGCGGCAATTTGTGTAGGCGCGGGTTTGCTGATTATTGATATGTTTTTTTCAAAGAAAAATCAGGAAACAAAAGACGAAAAAGAATAGATTTTGAGTTTCCCGCTTTGGCAAAACTTTAAAGAATATTTTTTCCTAACCGAAAACTTACAAATTTATTTCCTCACGATAGCCTTCATATAACCGTGCGATTCCGAATAATCAACTTCATATTTCACAATTTTAAATCCTATTTCCTGCAAAGTTTCCAATGTTAATTCAGGTCCGAGGCTGCTGTAAGAAAAGTTCTCGCCGTTCATCGTGCCGGTAATTTCTCCTTGACCGCCGCCGTGCGAGAAAACCATATATCCATTGTCTTTTAACATTTCGAACAATTTTTCAAACGCAAATTTATTCTTGTCGTATTCCAGATGAAATAAAGAATCCCAAGCGACAATTCCTTCGTATTTTTCGTTGGTTTCAAAAGAGCAAATGTCTGATTTGTAAAATTTTGCGGCGGGAACATTGGCTTTTGCCAATCTGACCATCTGTTCCGAAAAATCAATTCCGGTAACATCAAATCCTTTTTCAACTAAAACCTGGCATTCGGAACGCCGCCGCCGCAACCGGCGTCGAAGATTTTTCCACCTTTCTTTATTCTTTCGATAAACCACAAAATGTAGCTGTCAACTTCCGAACTCTTTCGGTAGTTCACAAACCATTCGGCAATTTTATCGTAAGACTGTTCATTCATTTTCGCTGACTATTTTCAAATTACTCGCCATTCGGATTTTTTGAATTTTGTTAATGGTCGTGCTTTACGCCTTCGGGCAAATTGCCGTGATGGATTTCCGCGTTGCGGTGAAAATGTAATTAATAAGTTGAATCAACGATTAGTTCTATGGTTTCATTTCCACCGTTCAGAGGTATTGCAAATGATTTTGAATAAAATCTCGGAATTTGTCTTCCCTGATTTTTCGTTCCCGTGTAAGCCCGGATTTGATAACGATAGCTTTCATAACCTTTCAGGCGAAAACGACCGGATTCATCAGTTGTCATTTCACTGTGAAAATTTCCGCACTGACTTCTGTCCGCATCAATCAATGAAACCGTCGCATCGGCAACCGGAGTTTTATCAGCCGATAAAACCACGCCCGAAAACCATCTTTCTTTGAGCATCGGTAAAATGCGAAAATCTTCAAGCCTTAAATTTTCGCCATCATTGACGGTAATAATTTTTGAATTGGATTTACTGGCAACTCCCGGAAAATACATTGTCGGGAATCCGTCTGTCGGGTAAGGGCAATTATTTGGATTTATTGAGAGCAGATATTTTCCTGCCGGAACGACGTTAAAAAAGAATTCGTTATTTACTTTATCCGCCCATTTTTCTTCGCCTTCGCGATACGGCATTACATTACCGTTTTCATCAAGCGGGAAAAGCGAGAGTTTTTGTTGAGGCGAAATTTGCCCGTCGCTTCCGGTAACTTTTCCGCGAATCGAACCTTGACGGGTTGCGACAAAATTCTCGCTGTCGCAGCGAACGCCGTCTTTGTTAACACCGGCATAATGATAGATTAAATCTTCTCTAGTAACAATTTCTCTCAAACCTTCGGGAAACTCTGCCGTCACTCGATAGCCGTCGGGCGGAATTTCCTTAAAAATGTAAAAACCGTTTTCGTCGGTTTTAGTTTTGGATTTATACTTTTTGCCGGTGCTGCTTTTTATCGTAACTTCGATTCCCGCAAGTTTTTCAAAAGCGCGTTTATCGTTGTAGCTTCTTTGCTTGTCCTCAGAAACAGTTCCGAAAATCCGCGAACCCGATTTGCCCGATTCCAACTCTTTGACATATTCTAGGTCGTCTTCGGCATTTTTTAGCAAAGTTGTCGGACCGCACAAACCTTCTCTCAGCCTTCCGTCTTGTCCGCGCCGCGAATAAGCAAAATACCGTTCGCCTTCTTTGAATGGATAACCGCAGCTTGCCGTGCTTGTGCTCGTAAAAATTTCGATTGTCTTATCCGCGACGCCGCTAATTGGTTTTTCGATTGAAAAATTAACTTTCATTCGACCGTCTTCAATCGTAATTTTTTCTGCCAAGCCGATAAAAACTGCTTCGGAATACCAGTAGGCACTACAGGTTTGAATGCCTTTTACACCTTGCGGGCGACCGCTGCAAGTGCAAGCTCCGGCTGTCTGTGTTCCGACCAACAAAATTGACAAAGATAAAATAATCAGTCCAAAAAAATTTTTCGTATCTTTTTACCTCTTTGGTTATAGAACAAAACAAAAGCCGAAACTTGCAAAACGTATAATTATTGATGCTCTTTCGCGTTTTCAGATAAATTGCCGTGATAAATTTTGCCGCCCGTCGCCGCAAATTCCTTCGACTTTTCCGCCATTCCGACGGCTAACGCTTTTTCCTCTTCTACCGCATTTGCCGCCGCATATTCTCTGACTTCCTGCGTGATTTTCATCGAACAGAAATGCGGTCCGCACATTGAGCAGAAATGCGCGAGTTTTGCGCCTTCGGCAGGTAAAGTTTCGTCGTGGTATTCGCGGGCGACTTCCGGGTCTAAAGCTAAATTGAATTGGTCTTCCCAGCGAAATTCGAAACGCGCTTTCGAGAGCGCATTATCGCGCATTTGCGCCGCCGGATTACCTTTTGCCAAATCAGCCGCGTGCGCCGCCAGTTTGTAAGTTATCACGCCTTCTTTGACATCTTTTTTGTTCGGCAGTCCGAGATGTTCTTTCGGCGTTACATAACACAGCATCGCGCAGCCGAACCAGCCGATCATCGCCGCGCCAATGCCCGATGTGATATGGTCATAGCCCGGCGCGATGTCAGTTGTTAAAGGTCCAAGCGTGTAAAAAGGCGCTTCGCCGCAGACTTCCAACTGCTTGTCCATATTTTCTTTTATCAAGTGCATCGGCACGTGTCCGGGACCTTCAATCATCGTCTGACAATCCATTTCCCAGGCGATTTTTGTCAATTCGCCGAGCGTTTCAAGTTCGGCAAACTGCGCCTCGTCGTTCGCGTCGGCAATCGAGCCGGGACGCAAGCCGTCGCCGAGAGAAAACGAAACATCATACGCTCGCATAATCTCGCAAATCTCTCGAAAGCGTGTGTAGAGAAAACTTTCTTCGTGATGCGATAGACACCATTTCGCCATAATCGAACCGCCGCGCGAAACGATTCCCGTCGTGCGTTTTGCGGTAAGACGAATATAGGGCAAGCGAACTCCGGCGTGAATCGTAAAATAATCAACGCCCTGTTCGGCTTGTTCAATCAAAGTGTCACGGTAAATTTCCCACGTCAAATCTTCGGCTTTGCCGTTCACCTTTTCTAATGCTTGATAAATCGGCACAGTCCCAATCGGCACGGGCGAGTTTCGCAAAATCCATTCGCGCGTCGCGTGAATGTTCTTGCCCGTTGACAAATCCATTACCGTATCAGCGCCCCACAAAGTCGCCCAGCGCATCTTTTCGACTTCTTCTTCAATCGAAGAAGCAATCGCCGAATTTCCGATATTAGCGTTTATCTTTACCAAAAAATTTCTGCCAATCGCCATTGGCTCAGATTCGGGATGATTGATGTTAGCGGGAATAATCGCCCGCCCGCGAGCGACTTCTTCACGGACGAATTCCGGCGTAACGAATTTTGGAACGCTTGCGCCGAACGATTCGCCCGCGTGTTGATGATAAAGCGAATCTCTTTCGTTCTGCTCGCCGTTCGCCAAAGTTTCAAACGCGATTTGCCTGCCGAGATTTTCACGAATGGCGACGTATTCCATTTCCGGCGTGATGATTCCGCGTCTGGCGTAATGAATCTGCGTGACGCATTCGCCCGCTTTTGCCCGCAAAGGCGCGCGTTTCAAACCGGGAAATTCTTCGAGCTTTCCGTTTTCCTTAATCTTCGCAACTTGTTCCGCGCCTTTCGTCAAATAGCCGTTGTCCTGCGGCAAAATTTCGCGCCCAATATATTCTTCGACATCGCCGCGCTGTAAAATCCATTCGCGTCTTAACGTCGGCAAACCTTCGCGCACATCGCAACGCTCGTTCGGGTCAGTCCAAACGCCGCTTGTATCATACACGCGCACGGGCGGATTCACTTCGAGTTCGTCTTTCATATTTCTGGACGGACTCAAAGCGATTTCCCGAAACGGAACGCGCAAGTTTTGTTTTGATTGATTGATTGTATTGCCGTTAGTTTCAACGTAAATTTTCTGCGAACTCGGCAGTTTTACTTCCGTGCTGGTCTTTTCTTTTATTTCGTTATTTTCATTCATTGTTTTTCTCCCTTCGTCGGTATTATCCGCATCAGGTTTTTAGGGTAATGTTCCGCGCGGAACAACTCTCAGCTTTTTGCTCCCCTGAAAACTTTTGCTTGCTATATTCTTTAACAAATCACACAAAACCTCAATCGCCAAGACAATCAAACTTAACAAACCGCCGAATCTCACTTAAAATTCAAAAGACAAATGAACGACATCGAAAAAACTATTGCCGTTATCAATCAAATGACCTTCGAGGGCGTGATTGAAAATTATGCGTTAGGCGGCACGATTGTCAGAGTGATAACTCCAGAATATCTCGTAGCAATTATACTCGACACCGGACGGGTTAAAGATTTCTTGCGAATCGGCTTTTTCCTGCAACACGAAGTCGTCAATTTGGAAGAATTACAACGCATCTTAAACGAACACGGTTTAGCCGAAAAATGGCGGGAAAACATCAACAAATTTCAAATATGAAAAAAGAATCGTCAACCGGCGTCCAACAAATCAACGATTCGATTAAATCGAAAAAGAAGCGTTTCGCCGATATCAACGCGATTTACCTTTCGGCGAAAAGATGCGGATTGCTTTTTCTCTCGCCGAACGCGACAAAGCGATTCGCCGCGCCATTCTCTTACCCAAAACAAAAAAGGATCAGCAAATAATCTAATGCCCGTCAGTATTATCCGCATTAAGTTTTTAGGGTTAATGTTTCGCATCGGAACAATTTGACGCTTGATAAAAAATTGACGAGAGAGTGGAGCGCGGATAATGTTTTGCTTCTTGAAAGCGAAAAACCGTTTGAGCAGTTTCGTGAAGTTGTCAGACGCTTTGAAATTAAAAAGCCGAAAGAACTTTTCACGCGCTGTCTGATTTGCAATGCGGTTTTGAGGCGAGCGAATGCGGAAGAAGTTCGGGCAAATACGCCGCAGAAGGTTCGGGAAAATGTGAAAACGTTTTATTGCTGCCCGAAATGCGGCAAAGTTTATTGGGAAGGCTCGCACACAAAAAGAATGCGCGTTGTGATTGAAAAAGTTTTCGGCGGGCAAAATCAAATATAACGCGAGCGAATCGTTTCGGTTAAAAAGTATTTCCTTATACAAAACAAAAATTAAGTCTTGAGATTTCTAAAAAACGATTGAAATGTGAACCGAATCTACTTATACTCAGTTCACACGAAAAATTTTTGTAAATTATGTTGTTTCGATAAAGTCTGTTTGCTGATGAAGAAGGCAGCTTACTGAAAAACGCAGAAGAACCGAATCAAACAAAAATTTCGTGCGGCTATTCAAATTTTATCAAACTTCAGGAGGAAGATTATGAAAATTTTTTCTTTGACGATTTTATTGGGTGCAGCGGTTTTGGGTTTGACGGGTTGTCCAGGCAATGCAAACAACAATGGTAATTTGAGAACCAACACGGGTGTTTCAAATAATGCCGGTATATTTAACTCAAACACGGCGGTCACCAATTCATCAAATGCCAATATGACCAATTCGATGGGCAATATGGCGAATACGATGGGCGACGCGATTACGCCAAACGGTTTTATGACCGGAGCGGCGTATAGCGGAATGGCGGAAGTCGAAGCGGGCAAAATGGCAGTCTCAAAAACGAAAAATGCTGAGGTCAAACAATTTGCCCAGCAAATGATTGCCGAGCATACAAGAGCCAATAATGAACTGAAACAACTTGCCGCCAAGAAAAGCGCTGCACTTCCGACCGATTTAGACGCGGCGCACAAAGCAATGGCGGAAAATATGTCCAAGTTGTCCGGCGATGAATTCGACAGAGAATATATGAACGGGCAGGTAACAGACCACGAAAAAACCGTCGCTTTGTTTCAAGGACAGGCTGACGGCGGAACGGATGCCGATGCCAAAGCGTTTGCCGCCAAGACTTTGCCTGCTTTGAAGATGCACCTTGAAATGGCTCGCAAATTAAACGGAAAAATGAAATAAGATTTCCGCAGAAAAATGCGCGGCGCAAAAAGGCGCGTTGATAATAATTTATCTTTTTAAGTCGTTACGGTTGCCAGTCGTAACGACTTTTGTTGTTTTCATTGTGTAGTTTATAAACCGGCACTTGTCGAGGTTGAAAAATTATTCGCTCGGTTAAGAGCGAAGAAAGCTGTTGCGGCAACCGCACCAAATAACTGTGTCGTCATTCCGGTAGTTTCGATTTTGCGTTTCTTCAAAATTAACGCTTTTATCTTAGCCAAACTCTTACAAAACTTTTGACATTAGAAACACGCTTTCGTGGCATCAGTCTTGCAATAGCCCGCTCAAAACAAAGATTTTTGTATGAAAATTTTACAAGTATAGTAATTTGTTTTTTACAAAGAATTGTGAAGAGTAGCAAAAATCTCTGTGTTTTTAAATTTTGAAATAATTTGGACAAAGGAGAGTTAAATATGAAACGGATATTTTCTGTAGGAGTAATGTTGGCACTGGCGATTTTCGTATCGAATGTATTCGCCCAGCAGACAGGGATGAATTCGAACAGCAATGCGAAAATGAGCGGCAAGATGAATTCGGACGCTAAGTTTATGATGATGGCGGCGACGAGCGATATGAACGAGATTGGACTCAGCCAATATAGCTCTGGAGAAATCATCCAGCGACGACGTTAAAAGGTTGGCGCAAATGATGGTTGACGACCATACGAAAGCCAGCGAAGAACTGAAAATGGTGACGATGAGCAAAAATGCTACGCTTCCGACCGACGCCGACGCTAAACATAAAGCGGCGATGACTAAATTATCGACTATGTCGGGCGCAGCTTTTGATAAAGAATATGTGAAAATGATGGTCAAAGACCACGAAAAAGCCGTTAAAATGTTTCAAAAAGAAGCCAGCAGCGGAAAAGATTCGGATGCAAAAGCATTTGCGGCAAAAACTTTGCCGACTCTGCAGTCGCATTTAACGATGGCGCAGAGTATGAATGGCAAAATGACTGGCGACAAAATGATGAACCACAAAATGGACGGTAAGTCGAAAGACGATATGTAAAGAATGCACTGTCGCCTTTTTGAGTTTACAAACTGGAAAGTAAAGGCAATAAATCACCTCACCAATCTATTTATCGTTTCTAGGAGGTAAAATTTATGAGAAGAACATTTATTCTCGGTATATTAGCAGTATTTGCCGTGTTTAGTTTATTCGGGTGTAACAATGAGGCGACCGATTCGAGCAGCTTTACGACGAAAGCAGCGCAGGGCGGAATGGCTGAAGTGCAGCTCGGTAATCTGGCTTTGGCAAAAGCCCAGAGCGCTGATGTCAAAGAGTTCGCTCAACACATGGTAACCGACCACACAAAGGCAAACAACGATTTGAAGAATGTTGCGGCGAAAAAAAGCGTTGCGCTTCCGACCGATATTAACGACCAGCAGAAATCAACGGTGGAAAAGCTGTCAAAACTTTCCGGCGCGGATTTTGATAAGCGATATGTAGAGGCGATGGTTGACGACCACGAGAAAGACGTTAAGGAATTTACAGCGCAGGCGCAAAGTGGAACCGACCCGGATGTGAAGGCATTTGCAGCAAAAACTTTGCCGACGCTTCAATCGCATCTCGATATGATTAAAGGCATAAAAGACAGAATGATGAAATAGGAGACAAAATGGCACTGTGTGAGGTTTGCGGCAACGATTATTACTTGGCTTTTGAAGTCATAACGGCGGGAAACCGTCACGTTTTCGATTGTTTCGAATGTGCGATTCACAAATTAGCGCCCGTCTGCGCTCATTGCGGCTGCAAAGTTATCGGTCACGGCGTCGAAGCCAAGGAAAACTTTTTCTGCGGCGCCAACTGCGCAAAACAAGCGGGCGTTACCGGAGTTGCCGACCACATTTGGGGCAAAGAGCGCGAAACGGCGGAAAATATGGACAAACAGAATTGAGAAAATCGTGAGGTAATTGTGAGCAATCAATCCGCAAAATAGACAAGCGAGATGACGTTAATGCCGAAGAAGGCGAGCGTAAATACGGCGACGTAAAATTTGCCGACATGACGAATAACAAATATCCGATTGATACGCCCGAACACGTTCGCGCCGCCTGGAATTACATCAATCACATAGATAACGCCGCAAAATATGACGATAGCGAAGTCGAGACAATAAAAACTCGCATCATGCAGGCGGCGAAAAAACACGGCGTGGAAATCGGCGGAGACTAGCTTTGCAATTGTCAGTTCAATAAAAACACGGCGAACCGAATTAAAGTTCACCGTGTTTTTATTTTTATCTTTTAAAAAAAAGTATTATTAAATCATTTATTTTCAACTTTTAATTGCTTTAATTTTCTTAATTGTTTTCCTCGCCAGTCGCAAGAATCTGCCAAATGAAATTTAAAAAGGTTGATTAAAAGGTTTTCTATAACCGTCTGCGCTGTTGCGCTGCCTTTATGTTATTCCAATGCTTCCACCGCCACTGCCTATCTACAGGATTAGAAGTTTTGTGAACACCTAATTGAGTGGTTAATCGCAACTTGACGTAATAAAACAGAAATTTAGTTTTTTCTACCATAACAAATAGTGTTTTGAAATAAATTGCCTATCTACGGCGTTCTACTTCGCTATACGGCAAGATGCTTCCAACCCGATAACTTTTATTAGCCGCGCACGAATGCAGCACACACCCGCGCTCTAGATCAATCGCGATGATTCCTCGGCAGTGGTCGCAAGTTGCGTTTATTTCGCCGCGCAAAATAACGAGAAACGTTTTCAGAAACGCTTGTAAAAGTTTCATAACAAACACCTGCTAAAATCGCCTTTTTAATGTTAATATTAATAGAATCCTACATTATTCTTCCCTTGGCTATCCTCCTTTCTATGGGTATTTAATTATCTTGATTTATCCTTTTTAGCGACTATTGAGTGCAGTTCTCACATTCTTTATTAAACTATTGAATTACAGCTTCAATCATTAACGCATGAAAAACGACGTTCGCGCCAAGTTTGCTTTTGCGTTTCGCGATTTTTTACCGGCGGGGAGAAATCAAGATACAAATCGCGTTTGCCGTGTTTTAATTTCTTTTCTCGTTAAAATACTTTTATCATTTTGTATCTGCGTTGACAGTCAACGCAGATACAAAACATCTATAACTATGAGTAATTAAAATAAAATGAGATTTGAAGTATTGTCCGTGAAAGTGAGGTTTGACGGAGTTATTTGTGTGTTTCGTTATAGTTGTTTATCGAGTCTTTCTTCAACCCTTTCAAAATTTATCTTTTCAATCTCGTAACATATTTTTGTCGAAACTTAGAGACTTTCGGCGCAACGACTGCCGCGCAATAAGGTTGGTTCGGATTATTTGCAAAGTATTCCTGGTGGTAATTTTCGGCGATATAAAATTTATCGAACGGCGTAACTTCCGTTACGATTTTGTCGTCATAGATGCCTTCTGCTTCGATTTCCCGAATTGTTTCTTCGGCAACGCGCTTTTGCTCGTCCGAATGATAAAAAATTGCCGAGCGATAAGATGTGCCGATGTCATTGCCCTGCCGGTTCAACTGCGTCGGGTCGTGGACGGTAAAGAAAACCTGCAAAATTTCCTTTAATGAAATCTCTTCAGGGTTAAATTTCACCTGCACTACTTCGGCGTGTCCGGTCGTCTCCGAACAAACTTCTTTGTAGGTTGGATTTTCCGTATGTCCTCCCGAATAACCCGATTCGACCAATTCGACGCCTTGCAAATCGTCGAAAACCGCTTCCACGCACCAAAAACAACCTGCACCTAAAGTTACTGTTTCTAAATTTTTATTTTCCATGAAAGTATTTTAAACTTTTGCCGCCGCCGAATTCAAGTTCCCTTAGATTTACCGGTTGTCTTTTTTGATATATTCAATCGCAGCTTCGAGTTGCGCGTCTCGTCCGGCAAGCAAATCTTTTCGCGTTAAGTTCACCTGCATATCGGGAATGACGCCGCGACCTTCGATAACGATGCCTTTCGGCGTTCGCGGCTCGCCCGCAGCGTAAATTAAATATGCGCCGTTTGGAAGTTTCACCAAGTCGGCGTCCAAATCATCGCCTTCGGTTTGCTTGCCGATGACGACGGCGCGTTTTGCTTCCTGCATTCCCGCCGCGAATTGCTCGCTCGCCGAGCCGCTCAACTCATCAACCAGAATTGCGATTTTGCCGAGATACGGATTTTTCTGCGGTTTCGCTTTGTAATAAAAATCGTCGCCTCGGCGCGTTTTTGTTATCATCAATTGTGTTTCCCTGTCGAATAAAAAGCCTGCCATTTTTATCGCCACGTCGTCATCGCCGCCGCCGTTGCCGCGCAAATCAATGATGATTCCGGACGCGTCTTTCATCGAATAAATCGTCGATTCGATCTTCGGATTAAGTGCGGCGATAAAATTGCTGAAACGAATATAGCCGATGTTTTCAGCCAGGCGTTTCGCTTCAAACAAAGCGTGAAAAGAAACTCCGCTCACGATTTTGCTTTTGTCGGTGTTGGCGAGCGTGCGGCGTTCTAAAATGGCTTCGCGCAACTCGTCTTTCTCGTTCAAATACGAAAGTCGAAGCGTTGTGTTCGGCGCGCCTGAAAGTTTTAGCAGTGCATCTTCGAGCGTTTTAATCGGTTCGCCGTCAATTTTTTTGACGACGAATCCGCGTCTTATTCCCGCCTGTAACGCCGACGAATCTTCGATTAAGCGTGTAACGACAATTTGATTTTCGATTTCGCGCAAACTCAATCCGGTCACTGTCGGCGGCTGTTTTAACTTTTCGAGTGTTTCAGGCGTGAGAATTCCCATATGCGAAACTTTGAGTTCGCCGAGCATTTTGTTCAGCAATTGATGTAGCTCCGCGTTGGTCTTCACCTTCGCTGCTTGCGGAGCATAACGTTCGTGAACCTGTCTCCAGTCAACTCCACCGAAGTTTGCGTCAAAGTATTTTTCATTGACCGTCTGCCAAACTTTCTCAAAGGTTTTTTGCCGAATTTGCGGACTACTTTCCTTTGTAGTTTGTGCGGCAACAAAATTAAATGCGGAGATTGACAGGAAAATTACAGCACCAAGCCGCTGTATCAAAGGCTTAAATATATTTTTCATAAAGTTTCTCTTGAGTCGAAAATGAGGAAAGTAAACTTTATACGCCAATTGATTTAAAAAGGTTTGCCTTCGCCGAGGGTTTCGGATATTTTCTTCACAGCCGATTGTTCCTCCTGTTTTACTTGCCTGCGTCGTCTTGGTGTGGCAAAATTCATTTATCGTAAAATAATTATTGAACAATACAATTTAGCTAAAGGAGATTTTTTAAACGAATGTCAGAGAATGGAACTGTAACGGCGACCGAAGAGGAAAATAATTCCCTAACCGCCGACGCCACAAATGCGGGAGAAAATAATTCTTTAAACGCCGAGGCGAAAAATAACGATTCTGCCGCAGATGAAAGCACTGCAAATACAGAAGACGTTTCCTACCACGCGGTTGAAAAAGACGGGAACGTAACCGCAATTTGGGAAATGCAGGGACGAAAGCATCTCCGTACGATTGACCCGCGATCGGGCGAAGGCAAACAAATTTTGGCTCTTTTTGAAACTGCTGCCTAAATCAGCGATTAAAACATCATCATCTAAGCTATCGCAGACAGCAAAAAAACCCTTGCGTTTTTATGGAGAATGGAGTTAATATTAGCTGCATTTCAAAATAGACAGTTTGAAAGTTTCCGATTACTTTTCAGACTTTCAGACTTTCCTTGATATTCAAGGCAAAAGTACACAGAAGCAAAAAAGGTTTTACTCTTTGAACCACAGACGGAGGTTATCTATTATGAGAGACATTCTGTATGCGCTTTTAGGATTAGTTTCTGCCGGATTGGCAGCATACTTTTTATACAAATTTCAACACTACGACGATCAGACTTCTCTTCTTATCGGGATTCTTTTCGCTCTGGCAGCGATAGTTTTAGGCGGACTGTTTATGTTCGGCAGAGTTAATCAGCACGAAGATATTCACGTTACCGAATAAGAATTTTCCGCTCAGATTTCCGGCAGGCGATAAAATCTTTTCAAAAAATCTGAAATTGAATTTCAAATTACCGCCTGCCGGAAATTATCCTATTACCGCAAAACCAAAGGCGCAGATAAAGTTAATTTGCGTTTCAGAATTGTATTAAGTTTTTACAAATTTCCTTTCCTTTTCCAACTCCGAAAAAATGCCAAAACTTCTTTAAACAAGCAAATTGAGCTTAGTTAACATTTCTGCAAATTTTTATTTGCAAAGCTCTTTTTTAAGGTTTCGTGCATCTAAACAATTTACCGAAAATGAAAAAGTTTTGCGGATACGATATAATGTTGACAAAAATATAAAGATTATAGAATTTTATATTTTAGAATTAACAAAAAAGGTTGAAAAACAGATGCCGAAAATTGCAGATATTCAAGAAACACCGAATCCAAACGCCGTAAAGTTTATCTTAAAAGAACCGGTCAGCTTTGGCACTTCGCATTCATTCGACTCGAGCGACAAAGCGAAAGATGACAAACTTGCCGCTTCTCTTTTTGAGGTTGGCGATGTTGTTTCCGTTTTTTATATGGATAAAATATAGTTTTAGGCGGACTGTTTATGTTCGGCAGAGTTAATCAGCACGAAGATATTCACGTTACCGAATAAGAATTTTCCGCTCAGATTTCCGGCAGGCGATAAAATCTTTTCAAAAAATCTGAAATTGAATTTCAAATTACCGCCTGCCGGAAATTATCCTATTACCGCAAAACCAAAGGCGCAGATAAAGTTAATTTGCGTTTCAGAATTGTATTAAGTTTTTACAAATTTCCTTTCCTTTTCCAACTCCGAAAAAATGCCAAAACTTCTTTAAACAAGCAAATTGAGCTTAGTTAACATTTCTGCAAATTTTTATTTGCAAAGCTCTTTTTTAAGGTTTCGTGCATCTAAACAATTTACCGAAAATGAAAAAGTTTTGCGGATACGATATAATGTTGACAAAAATATAAAGATTATAGAATTTTATATTTTAGAATTAACAAAAAAGGTTGAAAAACAGATGCCGAAAATTGCAGATATTCAAGAAACACCGAATCCAAACGCCGTAAAGTTTATCTTAAAAGAACCGGTCAGCTTTGGCACTTCGCATTCATTCGACTCGAGCGACAAAGCGAAAGATGACAAACTTGCCGCTTCTCTTTTTGAGGTTGGCGATGTTGTTTCCGTTTTTTATATGGATAAAATGATAACGGTTGAGAAAGCGGACGAAGCCGATTGGGACGAGATTTTGCCCACGCTGGCTGTTCCGATTCGGGCGGCGGAATCAGTTGCAGCAAGTTCGGCGAACGGAAAAGCGGCGGCAGCAGCCGTAGGTGGAGCAATCGGCGCTGCGGTAAATGGCGATAATCCGGTAATTGCTCAAATTAATGAATTGCTTGACGAAAGAATTCGCCCGTTTCTGGCAAGCGACGGCGGCTGGCTGGAAATCCTCGATTTGGAAGATAAAACCTTAAAGATTCGCTACCAGGGCGCGTGCGGAAGTTGTCCGAGTTCTCTGACCGGAACGCTGATGGCAATTGAAAATATGATAAAAGACGAGATTGATTCGGAAATCGAAGTAGTTGCCGCTTAGTTTAGAAAACTCATTTCAACAAAAATAATTTTCTTTTGATGTAATTGTTGAAATAAAATTTACAAAAAAGTCGTTTGACATTTTATCAAACGACTTTTTTGTTGAGACGACAAAGTTAAGGCACAGACTATTTAAGGTAATTATCCGCAAAATTTTGCACAACCGGCGTCATACGCTTTTGATTCTTTATTCGACAATCTCAAACTGCACGAATTGCGTGGTGATTTTTTGCTTTTCTTTCGCCAGATTGTCAGTTACTACAATCTGCAAAACGTAATCGCCCGCTTGCATTTCCGTCCCCAAATTTAGCGCGCCGACAAATTTTATTCTTTGCAAATCGGTTTGTCCAACCGGGTCGAGCGCGATTGGTTTACCGTTGAGAATGAGTTTGCTGTCGCGAAAAATTCTGACTTGCGTCGTCAGCCTGGATTTTTGCGCGCCTTCAACTCTGGCGTTATAAATCTCCGAACCGTAGCGCAGAATAGTTCCGTGTTTGAAGCGTCGCAGAGAAGTGTCGGTCATTGGATTGCTTTGGTCGGCATCCGCCTTTTCCGTTGCGCCGTTTGAACCGGTCGTGTTGGTTTGCTGCAATTTGTTCCATTGCCTTAGCGTCAAATTTTCCAGCACAATTCCGGAAACGGTCAGTCGAGCTTTTTTCAAATTCGGAACTTCAATAAATTGATTTGCCGAGCCGACCTTTTCTGCCTGCGCGTCTCGAATTGCCACGCGAAGTTGATACGCGCCCGGTTTTTTTATTGGAAACGGAAAGTGATAAACAAAACCTTCGTTTAAGATTTTTTGATATCTTTCGGCTTTTGCCGTTAGCGTGTAAGACATACCGATTTGGTCGGCAACCGTTCCGTTGTCACCGTAAATGACGGCAATAACATCAAATACGGCTTTTTTACCATCGTCTGCTTCGTCTGTAAATTTCAAATCTTTGGCGTCGACGTGCAAAAGAAAGCGCACGAAAGAACCGTCCTTAGCGTCATTTCCGAAAAGCGCATTAAGACGCAGAGCGATACCGTTGACGGCAAACGGCGAAGTCAAGGCATTCAAAATTTGCTGGCGCGGTGTTTGATTACTCGGTTTTTTTATTTGCTCGTCGCTGACGCCGAAAAATCCGCTCCGGTACCGCACTCTTACGTCTTTTCGATTAACTTTGATTTGCAGTTTATTAAACCGTCGTGTTTTCGGGTCGAACGTATCGGCGTCCGGCTGATAACCGACTAGATAATAACTCTGGTCGTCGAGAATTTTGCGGATTCCACCGCTCAAATCGTTATTATTTATAATCGGAAAACCGCCCGTTTGCCGCGCCAGATAAACAAGACCTTCCTGCGTATCAAAAAGTTCGTTGCGGCGGTCGGAAAGTTTTTGCTCGGTTTGCTCGCCGGAAAGCCCGCCTGTATTGTCTTCCGCCGTCAATGCAAGGGTTTGCAAACCTCGCGGATCCATTGTATAAACGACGACCGAAGCGCGATTTGCCAAATCCGTTAAACGCCGTAGAGATTGTAAAATCCTCGAACTTTCGGTAAATCCGCTTTCGTCCTTTGTAAAAAGTTTGAAACCGTCCGAGAGCAGCATCACGCTTTTGCGTCCGGGCAGTTCCTGCATTCCGCGAATGATAAAATCCAACGCGCCGAGCGTTCCAGTGGCAAAAACGCTTCCCTGAAAATCACTGAAACTTTGGTCTCTGTTTCGTTCCGCTTCGAGTTGTTCGTCGCTTATATCCGCGCCGTTTGCTTTTGCTTGCTGGAGCGGAGTAGCTTCAATCGGCGCAAATGCTCCGATTTTCCCGTTTCCAGTTAAATTCCAGCGCACCTTTTCAATCGCCGCGTAAAGTTGTCGCCGGTCGGAAGTAAACTGCTGGAGCGCGCCGACGCCGCTGCCCGTGCGAATAATCGCCACCAGGTCGCCGTCCCGCATTTGCTCGTCGACGAATTTTTTCAAAGCGCGGCGCACGTAATGAACGCTTTCAAAAGACAGCGTTAAATCGTCGACGACGAGCGCAATCGTGCGCCGGACTTGTTCGGGACGCAATTGCGTCGGAGGAACAGGAACGGCGATTTTATCAGTTGTTCTGGCGACGGACGTTTCCGTTTGCGCCCGGATGTTTGAAATAAACGAGAAATTTGTGATGTTTTGTTTTTCGCCGTTTTCGTAAATCTCAATTTCCTCATGCTTTAAGTCAGTAACGACTTTTCCGCTTTTGTC
>MWVX01000103.1_pt1 | contig 23154 bp, 22 predicted proteins | sample 1047311 | NCBI WGS metagenome assembly MWVX01 (sample SAMN06349984, study PRJNA376086) | soil metagenome | isolation source: MtG-4 sample Antarctic (ecotone) soil | place: Antarctica | collected 2015-01-13 | reverse complement strand
GAGTAAATACGATCCAAAAGTGATCTATGATCCGATGCAAAATAAGTTCATCGTTGTCTTTCTAGCAGGCTTTACACACAATACCTCAACTATCATTGTAGCTTTCTCCTATCATCACCTGTTCTGCAGTCAGGTTTGTACTTATGATGTTTGTTTGTGAATATGCTGAACACATTGTGAACAGTAGAAAAAAAGAGAAGAAAATTTTCATAGCATTGTATGTTTCAGAAGCGAATAATGTTGTTGTCATTTGAAGAAATTAAGTGCAGAATCTCTTGTGAAAATTAATTCAATATAAATTTTCGGATTAATCTTTAACTACTTTTTCTGAGGCTATTCTTATTCCATCGGCAGAAATAGCCAGCAGATATATCCCTTTGACAACCGGTGATAATGAGAAGCTGAATTGATTGCTTCCTGGATGCACTCGTTCCTGCATAAGAATCTTAACCAATTTTCCATTCATATCAAAAAGATCAAAGGAGCAATCCGATGTCTTTTCCAACATAAAGTTTACAGTAAAATTATCTGAAAAGGGATTTGGAAAAGCATTCATTATTCCCGGCGAAGCAATGGGGTTATTTATGGATAATGGGAAAGGGTCTAATGAAATCTCAGATATCCATGTTTCTACCTTATGAGATAAAGTGGCATAGGAGCCATTCACCCACACCTTGCCAGGCTCATCATATTTTCGCTGAGATCCGGAATAATCCCCCCAACGTTCTGTTCCGGGAATAACCGAGTGATAGCTGAGCCCATCCTTCACATTCTTTATGGGTGAATAAGAGCCATTTCCATCTGTTACCATTGCTGAATAGCCAGGAAAGAGGACAACAGCGCTTCTCAGCATATCAATGATGGCTGTATTGTCCGATATTTCATCCCCTGCATATGAAATATTGGGATACGCATAATGAATGGTATCGTCTGAAATAATCTGTAAGATCAAAGAGGGAGCTGGGCCCAGATCTGTAATTACTCCATGATAAATTGCTGCTGTGCCTGTAGCTGTATCAGTAGTATTACCAACAAACTGAATCCGGTCATTTTCATAAAACGCACCCAATACCCTTGCATCATTCGTTGCCAGATCACCACCCGCAGATTGCTTGGCATTCACAGGAACGAAATAGGGAATATCTGATTTTAAAACCTGGGTTGTTACCTCGATACCCGGTGCATTGATCGTATCTGAAAGATGAACAAGGAAGATCGAATCATTCATTACATCAAGATTCCTGTCACTCAAAAAATAAATATCTGGTCCATACAATTTGCTTCCGCCTTTTACAGGACATAAATTGCGGATTCCACGCTCGTTAAATGATATATCATCATGTAGTACCGAGGAGAGAGTATCCCCATTGTATCCCCCTAATTTATTCATTTGCCAGATCACCGTCCTGACCCAGCCTGTTTGCCAGGGCTGATTGTCATGTAAATGATTCACGGTAATAAACAATTCATGTTCAGTTAATGCGACCATGGGATAATCGCTCCATAGGGTATCGTTCAAGGGATTGCCGGGGAGCTCATAGAAATTCCAACTTTGACCAGGCTGATCTGATTCGGAGAAAGCTACAATGATAGTTGAGGTATTGTGTGTAAAGCCTGCTAGAAAGACAACGATGAACTTATTTTGCATCGGATCATAGATCACTTTTGGATCGTATTTACTCTGTGTATTACCGAGTGAGGTAGCGAAGGCATCCAAGGACATGTAGCTGATGACAGTATCAGAATTCAGATCATACATGAAAATTGTGGAGTTCATTACGGAGATAATATAACCGGAATTTGAAACGGCGATCTCATTGTCATTAGGAACCGAATTATCATAGTTGTTGCCAGCAAAGTTTTTACCTATATAAGGAGTGTCAAGGATATCTCTGGATGTTTGCGGTAAGGCAGGATGATGAGGTTTCGAAATCAATTTTTGGAGCTTCTCCTTTTGCTCATTTAGCAAGGCCTGGTCCGCAAACTCATCTCCTACTTCATTATCAAGATTAATTATTACCGGATTCCAGTCTGTGGAATTTCCCGAAACATTTGAAGTCGCCGATAAGGGTATTATAAAATCTGAACGTTGAGCTAAACTATTTGAGGATGCAACCAAAAAAACTATTAATAGAGAAAGTAAGAAGTAATTATTTTTCATCGTTTTATCTTTAATTCATCTAAGTTAGACAATTGTTAAAATAAGGCCAAGATTATTGGAAGGCTCATGCATAGCTAAGGGATTTTTCAATTGATTCTTCTTTCTTTAATAATAAAAAACATACGCTGTAACTTTTTTATGCTTAAATGCATCCTATTCACAAATTAGTAACGTATCATGCAATTATCTATAGATCAGTTATCAAAAAGATATTTCAATGGTGTAACTGCATTAAATAATGTTACCTGAACAATTCCGACCGGTATGTATGGCTTGCTTGGACCAAACGGTGCCGGCAAGTCAACCCTCATGCGCACCATTGCCACATTGCAGGATGCAGACAGTGGCACCATCGTAATGAATGGACTTGATGTATTATGCCAAAAATTTGAAGTGCGGAAGTTGCTTGGCTATCTTCCTCAGGAATTCGGCGTTTATCCAAAAGTATCTGCATACGAAATGCTCGATCATATTGCCGTATTAAAGGCCTGACCACGGGCAGAAAAGAATTGGTGATTGCCCTGTTGCAAAAAGTGAATTTATATGATGTAAGAAAAAAATCGCTTAGCAGCTTTTCAGGAGGTATGAAGCAACGCTTCGGTATTGCGCAGGCATTGCTTGGTGATCCAAAGCTGATCATAGTAGATGAACCTACGGCGGGGCTTGGTCCGGGGGAAAGAAACCGCTTTTACAATCTTCTTTCTGAGATTGGTGAAAATAGGATTGTGATCCTTTCCACCCATATAGTAGATGATGTTAAAGAATTGTGTTCTAACATGGCAATCATCGACAAAGGAACTTTGCTATATTCAGGATCACCCGGTGAAGCGCTAAACCTTCTAAGTGGAAAGATATGGGCAAAATATATTTCCAAAACAGAGGTGCCCGAATTTATGCAGCGCTACAATGTGATATCGACCCGAATGGTAGCCGGCCGCCCGCTTATACATGCATATAGTGACACTGATCCGGGAGAGGGATTCGCTCAGAGCGATGCAGACCTGGAGGACGTTTTCTTCTCCCGGATTGCACGTCTCAATTAATAAATCTTGCACAATCATCTCATCCGTAAACAGAACATAAGCTCACCAAGTTACCATACAGAATATGTTCTTTAAAATTCTCTTCTTTGAATTGCGCTATTGGCTTCGCCAGCCTATGATGTATATATTTTTATTTATCAATGCCCTATTAATTTTTGGAGCTACTTCAAGTGAATCAGTGACGGTCGGAGGCTCTATCGGAAACGTGCATAAAAATGCACCATACGTTGTAGAGAACTTTTATGCTGTGATTTCCCTCATCAGTCTGCTTATGGTCACTGCTTTTTTAAATGTGGCAGCTGCCCGCGATTTCACTTACAATACAAGTCAGATAATTTTTACCACTCCTCTTTCCAAATTTGGTTTTTTGATGGGACGCTTTTGGGGCGCCACAGCTATTGCCATTGTTCCTTTTTTAGGAGTATCGATTGGTAATATCCTTGGTGCCGCAATGCCGTGGCTCGATCCGGAGCGTGTTGGAGTTACCTACCTGACTGCGCATCTCACAGGGTTATATGTCTTCATCATACCGAATGTAATTTTCTGCGGCGCATTCATTTTTGCTATCGCGACTCTTACACGTAGCACCATTTATTCATTTATCGGAACCATCCTGTTATTGGTTGGGTACGGCATTGCAAATGGCCTGATCCGTGACCTAAGAAATGAATATCTCGGAACCCTGATCGATCCTTTTGGAATACGCACATTCTCCATAGCTACGAAATATTGGACTGTTGAGGATAAAAATACCATGTCGCTTGGGTTAACAGGAATCATGTTAGTGAAACCGGAAAGGACTTGTTTCCATATCCCGACGGGTTTCAAAAATAGATTGCATTCAGCTATACAATCATTTAAGGGTAGTTATCGCACTAATTTCAGTGATGCTGTTTGTTTTATGGGTGGCCACAGCAGGTTTCGTTTTTTATAATACTAAAATTGAAAATCATTTTAACACACCCCATACAACCGAGAGATTGACCTCAGAATATGAAAAAAAATATAAAAAATTTGAAAATACGAATCAACCCCGGTTGCAATAGCTCCCGGATCATTGATCAGAGATTGGATAGATGGCAATCGCCACTTTTTTCATTATAAGCTGGATCATGAATCAATGAACTTCTATTCTTTCATTTCAGCAAGGTACCAGGTAAAAAGAGATAAGGTGAGAGATATTGATGTGGAAGTTTATTACATCAAAGGTTATGAATACAATGTTGACAAGATGGTGAATTCGCTAAAAAATTCCCTGGCTTATTATACCGAGCATTTTGGACCATATTATCATCGGCAGATGCGAATAATTGAGTTCCCAAGATATTCATCATTCGCTCAGGCTTTTCCGGGCACCATGCCTTATTCAGAGAGCATAGGCTTAATAGAAAACTTAGAAGATCCCGAAGATATTGACATGGTTTATTATGTGGTAGCGCATGAAATGGGGCATCAATGGTGGGCACACCAGGTAGTTGGTGCAAATATGCAGGATGCCACAATGTTATCTGAATCTATGGCGCAATATTCAGCACTGATGGTAATGGAAGATATGTATGGGAAAGACCAGATGAGCAAGTTTTTGAAATATGAAATGGATCGATACCTGCGCAGCCGGGGACAGGAACAAACAAAAGAAGTGCCCTTGCTACGGGTAGAGAACCAGGGCTACATTCATTACAATAAAGCAAGTGTGATAATGTATTATCTAAAACAGATGATAGGTGAAGACAAGGTAAACAAAGCATTGCGCGAAATGATCGATTCATACGCATATAAAAATCCACCCTATCCGAACGCTTATGATCTGGCAGATCGCCTGGAACAGGTGACCCCCGATTCATTAAAATATCTTATCAAGGATTTATTTTATGATATGACGGTCTTTAACCTGCGTGCCCGTGAGGCCTCCTATAAAAAACTTGATAATGGAAAATATGAAGTAATCCTGATTGTACTCTCTGAAAAATACCAAGCAGATTCTTTGGGAAGAGAATCTAAAATAGCAATCAATGACTGGATAGAGATTGGAGTATTATCTGCGCCTGAAAAAGGCAAAGAGCAAGGAAAACAGATTTACAGCAAGCAGATGAAGATTACATCAGATAAAAATACCTTTACTTTCACTGTTGATCAATTGCCAGATAAAGCCGGTATCGATCCAAACTATTACTTAATTGACCGCATGCCCGATGACAATCTTGAGGAGGTGGAGGAAAGGAAATAGAGAATTGGTTTGGTGAGACAAAAAGGTTTTCCTCAATCTCCTGGTTCATGATCTGAATTCCACCTGAACTATATCCCCCACACTTAGGTTCAACAACCCCCTCGCATTGCCTTTATTGATCGCTATTTCAAGGTAACCGCTCGAATTGAACATGCATAGTTTTTCACTCTCCGGCACATCTGAATAGTTTTCGCAGATGGACTCAACATCATCATATCTCTTGAAATAAAAAATAAACTTCCTTCCCTTTCTAATGCTTTCAAATTCTTCTTTTTGAATGTTTACAATTGCATTTTCGAAATGATCAAAATAAATTATTGACCCTCGTATATGATCTGGCGACACTATAGGTCTTCCCATTGTACTTTGCCTGAATGAGGGGATTTTTTCTGAAATTTTTTCAATGTTACGCTCTATCAAAAGATGTTTCATTGCCCGCACATATAGATCTTTCATGGGCAGGGTGCTTTTTTTTTCCATATCATTCAAGAATAATCTGAAAGCTTTGTCCGCAGGCTCGCCATCCCATAAAAGCCCAAAGATCCCGTTATCAGGCCCTATAAATGTATGCTGTCCTTTAACCACTATCAGGAATTGTGCATTTTCTTCATAAAGCATGTTTACCCCAATGAGGTGAAAAGTACCATCGGGAAAATGATGATAACAATTTTTTAATACAAATGACCCATGCATGATGTTAAAAGGAGTTATATCATGCGAAATATCTATAATTTGAATGTGGGGGAGAGCCCTAAGCAATTCACCCTTCACCCCACCGACATAATGATCGCGTGTGCCAAGATCAGTGGTAAGGGTGACAATGGTCATGGTAACTTAGGTCGTTATTATCCACCTATAAGATCGTAGGGAATAGAGGACATGCAAAGAAAGTAAATGTTAGCTGTTACAATATAAAAGCGTTTTGAGCTTCATTTAATAGTTAAAGAAGCTTTTGAAATATATGAGGATTATTGTCAGAGTATTAAATCGATGAAAAAAATATTCTTATCGTGATTATCGCCTGATATAGATCGTAAATAGAACTATTTACAGACTTAAATGGTGCTATGGATTTGAAATCCTTTTTTGCCTATTTTTACCTAATAAAACACTCTACACAACCTTGACCGAATTAATAATTCACCTCGATTCTATCGATCCTGTCGACCTTCTTGGAATCAATAACTCACGATTACATATTTTAAAAAATGCCTTTCCACGGGTAAAGTTCACCTCACGCGGCAACAAGATCAAGATTGAAGGCAACACAGAAGATCTTGGATTGCTGGAAGAAAAGATCAATAATTTAATTCAGTTCATAGAAAAATATGGCCGTCTTACTGACAAGGCTACGGAAGACCTTTTAGATGATCTGGATCCTTTCGATCTTGACATGCCTAAGCCCCAGGACGACGCTATAGTGTATGGCCCAAATGGAATTGTGGTAAAGGCAAAGACTCCGAATCAGAAAAAGATGGTTGATCTTTCAGAAGACAATGACATCATCTTCGCCATCGGTCCTGCTGGTACAGGAAAAACTTATACTGCTGTAGCACTCGCAGTTCGGGCTTTGAAGAATAAGGAGATAAGGAAGATAATCCTTACCCGACCGGCAGTTGAGGCAGGTGAGAACCTCGGCTACCTGCCCGGGGATCTTAAGGAAAAGATTGACCCATATCTGCGACCGCTCTACGATGCACTCGATGACATGATTCCGTTAGACAAGTTAAACTTCTATATGTCTAACCGTGTGATTGAGGTAGCCCCTCTCGCCTTCATGAGAGGCCGCACGCTCGATCATGCTTATATTATTCTCGATGAGGCACAAAATACTACAGAGTCTCAATTAAAGATGTTCCTCACACGTATTGGTTCCTCAGCCAAATGCATAGTAACTGGTGACATAACACAGATAGATCTCCCCAAAACACAGCGAAGTGGGCTATTTCGTGCCCTTGACATTCTATCTGATATAAAAGGAATTGGAACTGTTTACCTAACTGAACAAGATGTCGTTCGCCATCCCCTGGTAAAGAAGATCATCACAGCATACGAGAATTCTGAGCCAAAAGAAGAAATTAGAACTCAACACCAGCTTCCATCAACGCCGCCTCTTAACTGAGCATACAATAATTCTTGGGGATGTAATGAAATAGGCCGCGCAATATTGTTTATAACTTAATGATAATACAAGGATGATATTATCCGAGTAGTTAATATTATTTGCTCTCGAACAATGGTAACAACTTATGAATAAAATAGGAGGTCAGTAATGCTTTTTAAGGTTTCTGCTGCGCTTCAAACCCACTGCTTAATAAAATTACCAGATCATTTTTAGAGGCATTCTCAACATAGGTAGCGTTTTGTAGTAAGAAATCCTGTACATCAGCAAGTGCTACATCCCTGTTAATGATATGTTGCTGCTTATTGTCTTTCGCTTTGGTTTCCATCAGCTTTAGATCATTTACAACTGACTGCAAACCACCTGGCGATATTGGAGGAATTGGAAAATTCTCATTTCCATTCATGGATGTAGCAACTTTGGTTGCCTGATTTATGATATTGGCAACTGGACCATCTAAAAAAGCTCTGGAAACCTTAAGTGAAGACATGAAAGTGTATTGTTGGGCTTTTAATGTATTCTACCGCAAAGGTATGATAATTCCGCGACTTTTCCTCATACCCCCCTTAAACTTAGGTCAATATATAATTGAAAAAGGCTCTGAAGTCTGATCACCGCAGAGCCTTTTATCCTGAGTAACTTACTCTACTTATTTCTAGCTACTATTTCCACTCTTCTGTTTTGGGCCCGGCCTGCTGATGTCTCATTTGAAGCTACCGGCTTTTTCTCACCCTCTGCATTAACATCGATTCTGTCATCCATGATTTGACCATTGGATACCAGGAAGTTTCTAACAGCTTCAGCACGAGCACGCGAAAGATCTTTGTTTTCTTGCTTGCTGCCAATAGAATCGGTGTAACCATATACCCGAATTTTTCCTTCCATATACCTTTGGTTAATTGAGTTAGCAATCTGTTTCAGGTTAGTTTCCGCAGATGCACTCAACGTTGATTGTCCTGAGGCAAAAAGAATGTCCTCATTCATACTATAAATTGTATATTGGTCATTGCCACGAACATCGATATCCTTTGAGCTTACCTCATCATACTTTACAATAGGGGATGTAAAATCAACATCGTCCCAATTGGTTTCCTGTTTTTCCTGCTGCGATACTTCATTGTCCTCCTTCAATACCATATCGCTATCGTTATTATTGGTGGCAGTGCTGTCGGTTTTTTCAGCTTGATTGCACGAAGAAAAAGCAACTATAAGTGCTAAAGCAGCAAAAACTAAAAGAGACTTCATAATTTAGGGGGTTTATTTTAGACTGAATTTAAAGCGGCACAAATGTATAAAATTAATCTGTGCGATTCAATTGCTAAGATTAGTAAATTATTAACAGCGAAGAAATTGATGTAAGTTTTCCCACATAAAACTTACTCCCCTCCAATGCTATGACATCATGCACTTACTATTCACAGTTTACTTAATCACCAGTGTTTCCATTGTAAAAAAAAATTTAAATGCTTGATGCACTTCATGCTCTCTTCATTCATGAAACCTGGAATGAGTTTGAAGTGTGCACTTCCCTCCTATCTTTGCCGGCATCTTGAATAACTTACAGGCCATCGTTTTAGGCATAGTAGAAGGCATCACAGAATTTTTGCCAATCTCCTCCACGGGTCACATGATTATTGCTTCAACCCTGATGGGAATAAATGACAATGATTTCGTTAAGATGTTTGAGGTGGTGATTCAATTTGGGGCTATTCTATCAATTGTAGTGTTATATTGGAGAAAGTTTTTACCTGGGAGCAAACCTATAAAAGAGTGGCTGAATTTTTATTTGCAGCTTATAGTAGCCTTTATCCCTGCAGCAATATTTGGTTTTCTTTTTCATGATTTGATAAAGCAAATGATTGGAAGCGTAACAGTAGTAGCAATATCAATGCTGGCAGGCGGAATCGTTCTAATATTCATTGATAATATCTTCACAGAGGAGGGAGAGGGGCCTGAGAAACCCGTCTCATTTACTATGGCTCTAAAGATTGGCATGTTTCAGGTAATTAGTATGATACCCGGTGTTTCAAGGTCTGCGGCAACAATTGTAGGTGGTATGACTCAAAAATTGAGCAGAAAGCAGGCAGCCGAATTTTCCTTTTTCCTCGCAGTTCCTACCATGGCGGCAGCTTCTGGATTAGATCTTATGGACCATTACAAATCTATAACTTATGCAACATTAATTCCTTTGGCTATCGGGTTTATAGTTGCTTTTATTGTCGCCATGATAGCCGTTAAAGCATTTGTTGGATATCTTACCAGGCATGGATTTAAAGCCTTTGGATATTATCGAATCATCGTTGGCACCATATTGCTTCTACTAATAGCCCTGGAAGTGAATTTGCACATGTTATGACCATTGAGGAAATTCGGCAAGGGGCTGTTATGCTTTTTAATAAACCCTTCGATTGGTCTTCATTTGATGTGGTGAAAAAAGTTAAACGGCTCACACAGGCAAAAGTGGGCCATGCAGGGACCCTCGATCCATTTGCCACCGGATTATTAATTCTATGTACCGGAAAATTTACAAAACGCATAATACAGTTTCAGGATTTAGAAAAGGAATATACCGGCACCATGACGCTTGGTGCAACCACACCGAGCTTTGATCTTGAGAAACCAGTGGATCATATATATGATATCAAACACATCTCAGAAGCAAAAATTATTAACGCTACATTACTTTTTGAAGGCGAAACAATGCAGGCCCCTCCAGCTTTTTCCGCAGTATTTGTAGAAGGCAGACGCTCCTATAAAAAAGCGCGCCAGGGAGAAATATTTCAATTAGAAAAAAGAAAAGTGCTGCTGCATAAATTCGTGATCACTGCCGTGGCATTGCCGGAGGTAAGTTTCAGGATTGTATGCAGTAAAGGATTTTATGTACGCTCCCTTGTGAATGATTTCGGAAAAGCATTGCATAGCGGGGCTTACCTGTCGGCTCTTTGCCGAACACGAATAGGCAATTATCATTTGAGTGATGCATGGCAGATGGAGGATTTTGCCACATTTGTTAACGGACAACAGTCGAAAGAATAGGCTTCAATCAACACAGGGGAATGATCCTGAAAATTGCATCTTATCAGGAAGAATCATCTTAATATATACTTTCGGAATAATAAAAAGGTGAAGCTGCTAAGCCAAATATAACAACGTTATAGGAAGGTGGGACCCGGCCGCCATCTCTTAATCCTTACCTTTGACTTCATGCAAAAGCGGATGGGTTTCTGCGATGGCAATTTCCAAAAATACTGCTCATAAATGCATATAGCTCTGAATTATTTTTATCCCACAGAAGTGATTTTACAGCGAATATATTTGATAAAAATTCTGATGGAAGGTTATGATGCAGGTTCATAAAAACTCGGAGGCATTGCCCTGCTTTAGAAATGCGGTAATCACGGTTGGGACATTTGATGGCGTACATCGCGGGCATCAGCAGTTGATTCATCGCATCAAAGAGCTGGCTAAAAATATAGATGGCGAAAGTGTGCTCATTACCTTTGATCCGCACCCCCGAACAATAGTATTTCCAGGAGACAGCTCTCTTTATCTGCTCTCAACATTGCAGGAAAAGATTGACTTATTGAATCATTATGAGGTAGATCATCTCGTGGTGGTGCCTTTCACAAAAGAATTTTCCAGGCTGTCGGCCAAAAAATATGTAGATCAGTTTCTAATAAGCAAATTCCATCCTGCAATGATTGTTATAGGTTACAATCACCAGTTTGGACATCACCGCGATGGCAATATCGAGCTGCTAAGGAAGCTTTCAGATAAATATGATTTCACTGTTGAGGAGATACCCAAGCAGCTTATTGACGATATCGAAGTGAGTTCGTCACGCATTCGGCTGGCCTTGTTAGAGGGCGATGTAAAAACAGCATCCCACCTCCTTGGCCATCATTATTTTATAGAGGGAAAAGTAGTGAGAGGAAACCAGTTTGGAAGAAAGCTGGGTTATCCAACAGCCAATATAAAGGTGCCAGATAGGTTTAAATTAATTCCTGGTGATGGAGTGTATGCCGTAACCGCAATACTTGGACAACAACAATTCAAGGGTGCTGCAAGCATAGGATTTCGACCAACAGTAAATGGGAATCACAGAACGATAGAGGCCTTCCTCTTCGATTTCACCCGGGATATTTATGACCAATTATTGAGAGTAACTTTCATAGCGTGGATACGCGAAGAGCAAAAATTTAAATCAATGGAAAAGCTGGTAGAAGAAATGGCACGCGATGTAGAAAGAGCGAAGGTTGAATTGAATGATGTTGAGAATCAGGAATTTTAAAGGTTGGCGGTAGGCTATTAGCCCGAACCGCTGCTGAAAGTAGAACATAGTGATGTATCATGGTGCTGTTCAACTTGTCTGCATTTTGATGATTGGCGGTTCGTGCTATTGATCTTGATGTTCATATTTCTTTTTAGTAGCTTTTGCTCAAGTATTAGATTAGTTGCCTCATATTGATCTTTCTTTCATTCTCAATTGCTTTTAATATGCACCTCCTATTCTTTTCTCCTGCCATGCACCGCTTGAAGGGTTGCCTTCGCCACTACTGATTACACCGGCCGAAGGCAAAACCAAGACTTACGTATTTAATTAATTATTTATGTTATTAAATCTTTATTACCCCTTCTGTTTTGTTCAAGATTTGCAACTGTTCAAGCCCAAAATCTTATACCCCATGGCTCTTTTGAGCAATTTACAAGTTGCCCATGGACTACCGGGCAGGTAGATAGCGCAATTGGATGGCATAATGTGTTGAACACACCGGATTACTTTGCTGCATGTTCTCCTTACACTGTCTCAATTCCTGATAATGTTTACGCAAGTCATATACCCTTTGATGGAAGTGGTTATATGGGTTTATATACTTATGCCTGGGCTTTTCCCAACAATCAAGGAAGAGAAATCATCGGCTGTCAATTGCTTGATACATTGATACCTGGACACACTTATCTTGTTATATGAGTGTAAGTAGAGGCAAATTGGACTAATCAGGCATATAATGTAGCAGCAAGCAATAAATTAGGTTTTCGGTTTACCACCTTTGAACATACACTATCATATCCACCTTCAATAAACAATTATGCTCAACTCTATGTAGATTCAATTGTCACTGACACACTCAATTGGGTGTTGCTGCATTGGGAGTATGTTCCAGATTCTGCCTATACACATGTTTATGTTGGGAATTTTTTCGACGATGCGAATACGGATACACTGGTAATAAATGCTCCTTTAGGCCAGTTTGAACAGGCATATTATTTTATTTGATAGTGTAAATATTACCTGCATTAATAAAGATTGCACCACAGGAAGCGAGCCTACACTCAAAGAAGAATTTAGTATTGAGTTCGATAAGAATTCACAATCTCTGTTTTTGCATACATCAGAAAAAGCTGAGCTGCTACTGGTTAACATTGCGGGTCAGGTAATGCTCCGTACTGAAGTATCTGGTGCAAACAGTTGAATGTTTCTTCTTCAACAATGGTGTTTACATAGCATATCTCAGAACAAAGCAGAAGTCCATAATAAAAAAATTACTGTTTAACTAATCAGTTCCCCTTTAACAAAATCAAAATCATGAAAAAGCAAGTTCTAATTATCCTCTCTATGCTTTTGTTATTTACTGCGGAATCAATAGCGCAACCAACTCCCTGGTTTTTATCATTCTAAGAATCTCTCATTTTAAAGTAAAGCGTAATCCTGTATAGAACATACGTCCTGTTATGGGCCCCCAAATCATCGAGGTATCGAAATAAGGGCCAAACGGATCTTCAGCAGAGATCAGCGAATCTTCCTGGGTAAAATTGGTGAGATTTTCCCCACCCAGATAAAATTCCCAGTTCCTGATGATGTATGTAACCTGAGCCAGTTGCCTGAAATAATCCGGTGATGCACTGAGTGACTGGTAAACTTCAGGATTTAGCTGTGTATCAGGCAATCGCTGTTCCCCGATCCACTGAGTGGTTGAGTTAAATTCCCAATGTTTATCCGGCGTCTTATAGGTAAGGGTAAGCAATGCCCTCTGCTTTGGAACCAATGGAACATCCCTCAATTCTCCGTTATATGTTTGTTTCACATCATATAATTTGTAAGCAATGCGGGTGGTGAATCCGGTAAACCATTCATAACTTAAATCTATCTGCGCACTGTTAGAATATGATTTACCTTTTAGGTTGTAAAAAAATACTTTGGTGGGATCATTGTCTGCATCAACGATCACCTGGCTTGTGAAATCAGTCCGATAAAGATCAATGCTAAAGGTTCCCTCTTTAGGCCCTGTGTAAAATTTCTGAGTAAAATTTATCCCATAGTTCCATGCACGTTCGGGTTGCAAGGGTTCTGCTATCACCCATTCTCTGGAGCTTGCGAGATAGGCAGGATTTTCCGCAAAAACGTTTGCTACATGAAACCCACTTCCTGCAGAGGCACGTAACACAGAGGTGTTGCCAAGGCTGTATTTTAAATGAAGTCGGGGGGTTACTATAAGTCCGTAAAGGTTGTGAAGATCGGTCCTTAAGCCTGCAACAAGACTCAGCCTTTCCAAATTGTCGTAAGTATATTCAAGGAATGCACCGGGCACAGATTCTGTACGCATTAATTGAAGGCTGTCAAAATTTTCCTCATATTCATCATAATGATAGTTGATACCGGTTTTGAATTTATGCTGAGAATTGGAAATTATGGATTGAAAGATAAGATTTGCGTATAGATTTTTTTCTTCTCCTGAATAAGCGCGCAAACCATAGAATGCATCCTGATTGTGATAGATTCCGGAGACCTGCAACCCGATGCTCTGAAATGGCTTTAACGGAAAGCCATAGCTGGTTTTGGTGAAAACTTCTATCCTGTCTGTATTAATACCTAGCCCGTAATTGTTGGTTGTAAACTTATCCGTCTCTTCATCAAAATCTATTGAGCCCCCTATTCTCTCATCATGCAAAACTTTAAATCCAAACATGGCTTCTATCCTGTTCCTGGAATCATATTTCCATCGGTCCATCAGTGAAACAGTCTTATTCACCGGAAGATCTAAGAAGTTATCCTTGTTGCCATCCATGGGTTTCCCGAGCATATCACCATGAAGCAGAGTCATATGGTACCAATTGTCATTCAGCTTTTGCGCAGCATTTATATTCCCCTCTAATCGCTGTTCAGAGTTTCCATACAAGTTGACAAAAAGTTTAGGGCTGGCTTCCGGCTTCATAAGCTCCACATCAATCTGCCCGGTAATTGATTCGTATCCATTTGTAACACTGCCAGAGCCTTTGTTCAGGTGAATGGATTGAATCCACGGCCCCGGAATATAATTTAATCCATAGGTAGACAAACCCCTTACCGTAGGCAATACATCTGTCAATATCTGCGCGTATTTGCCAGCCAGGCCAAGCATCTGAATTTGTCGGGCACCAGTAACTGCATCGGAAAAAGAGACATCTACCGTAGGGTTAGACTCAAAGCTCTCGGATAGATTACAGCATGCATTGTTCTGTAATTCACCCTGGGAAATGATCTCTGTCTTTTGGGTGTTCAGCGAAGAAATGTATGAGTCAGCCATAACGCCGGATACCTCAACCTCCTTTAAAAGAATGGTCTTGCCTAAGACTACTTTAAGATCATGTCCCTCTACTTTAACCGTATCATTTTGATACCCCATATATGATATTACAAGCCATTCAGAAGACGGTTCCGGCTTATCGAGATGAAACATCCCAGTCTCATCGGTAGTAGTACCTACAGTAGTACCCTGAAAAAATACATTTGCATCTGCCAATGGCACCTCTTTGTTGCCGGCAGTGCGTTCAAATACGGTTCCCATTACATGCTGTGACTTAGCAATAAAAGGAGATAAAAAAAGAAGAAATTGAAAAGATAAGATACGGTAGATCATGACTAATTTGATTTTTTAAGAAAAATAATTTGAGCTGCACTGTGCTCACCTATTGCTTTCCTAAAAATCAAATAAGAAACGATTGAATAAAAGATAGAATCGAATATGGCATGCCCGGTGGAGCATGAGTGGTGCAAAGACTATAAAAGGGAACTAATAATGGAAGCTCATAAATATTATAAATTAATGTTCTCCCGAAAGTGAAAACAATATTTATTTTAATAAGGTTTTGAAGCGAAGAAGAGACGAATTCGTCACTTATCTTAAAAAGCTTCACCTCTTTTTTACAGCAGCTTTTATTTGTATTGGTGCAGCATGTAGCTGCCTTCTTCATATTACACCGATATGAGCTGGCAATAACACCAACGGTTGAAAAAAGAAAGATCAGCAGTAATAATATGGAGACAGCTTTTTTCATATCTGAGACAATGCCAAAATTAGCTTATTTTAACATGATTAGAAGAGATTAGTTTCCATAATAGTCAATAAACTATTAATATCGAAGCGCTATCAAATTATATAGGGAGGCTCACATTCACTAAATATATTTTACCAAAGACTTTTTCATTCCACATACAACCTTTAACTTTCCATCTCAAAAAGAACCATCTAAAATTAATGGTATGAAAAAAATCTTTACAATAATACTTGTTTCCTTTGTTCCTTTTTTCCTTTTTGCAGGCCAGGGCGGACCGGATCAATGGGGTTATATATGGAAAGACAGCAATGAACCGGACGGCCCTGAATATAATTGGATAGATATAGCCGAAGCCGGAATTGAGGTAAAGTTGCTTGAGGATGACAACATCCGCGGGCCTTTTCAGATGAATTTTGATTTTACCTTTTACTGGTACACCGTAAACGAATTTTATGTGGGCTCAAATGGTTACATCAGTTTTCAAAATGGCAATCTCGCCGCTCCATTTCCTTTTTCGCCTCTCACTACTCCGCCTAATGACTTTATAGGAGCATTCCTAAATGACCTCACCTTTGCCGGCACCAACGACTCAGCAGCGTGTTATTATTGGGTAAATGGTGCTAAAGACACGCTTATAGTTAGCTACATAAATGTTCCTTACTTTGATACCAACATAAATGGACAATCGGGGAACAATACCTTTCAAATCATTCTAAGCGCAGTAGATAGTTCGATTACTTTTCAATATAAGGTCGTTACCCCTGTTTCTCCGAATTCGGGCGCTAGTGCAGTAGGCATTGAGAATTATTCTGGAGCCATAGGACTCTTTTATAATACATTTACATATCAAAGTCCACCCGCAAATTCAGCAATAAAATTTTACCCTCCCTCCAATCCCACCCTTGAAGTTTCAGATGCATTTATAGAATACAATGATAACCCTGAAACTGGTGCGATATTTCTTGTCGGCAATAGTGGGACACCCCACAACCTTACTTCATTGGTAAAAAATGGCGGAAACATCCCAACAGGACAGTTTAATGTTCAGGCCACAGTAAAAGATCCGATGGGCACACAGGTGATTAGTGAATTTGTATTTGTAGATAGCCTTCAGCCCTCAGAATCGCAGCTTCTCACATTCGCTGATCAATTAGATCCCTCAGTAACCGGCACCTATATATTTTCATCTAATACTCAACTACCGGGCGACGATGTGAGCTCAAATAATAACAAAATCCAGGAGATTGTTGCCCTCGATACTACACAATCGGAGATACTGCTGAGCTATAATGATGATGAAAACAGCATCTTTTCTGTCAACTGGGTCGGTGAGGAAGGTGGAGTAGGTACTTATTTTATTCCACCATTTTATCCAGTAACCCTTACAAAGATCCATTATTGGGTATCCTCTAATTACTCTCTTGCAGGTATGTCGGGACGAGTCTATGATGATGATGGCGTGAATGGTTTACCTTTTACTAAGTATGATTCCGTTTATCTGTCAGCAAGCGATATTAATATAGGGAGCTGGACAGATATTGAATTACCCAATCCGGTAGTTATTACCAGCGGTGGATTTTATGTTTCCTGGGACATGCAGGGAACAGGGATCACGCTTGGCAATACAGGAGCTCCTGTAAGCAATAGGAGTTTTGAGGTTTTTGGGAATGGATGGGGAGTGTACCGCTTTCGTCCTGATTACGATCCGATGATCAATGCCACCATTATTGCAGCAGGATTTCCAACAGGGCTCTCAAACCTTGCGGTTAATGCGTTACAACTTGGCATTCATCCTAACCCGGCCTCTGATATTACCTCCATCAGCTATTCATCCCCATCAACTGAATCCGTGTTGCTTAAAATTTCCGATCTTCAAGGTAAAACTCTTCAGCGAATCAATCTTGGACAAGGCTATACTGCAATACAGCAATTTACCCTGGATACTGAAAAATATTCTCCCGGGATGTACTTTGTTGAACTGATGTGTGGAAAGAATAAAAAGATGGAGAAATTGATGATTCAGAACTAAGCAAGGCAAGCCTAAACAATGAAACGGAGACGCTTGTCGCCTCCGTTTTTTATTGGGCTATCTTAAAGCAAATAATAATTCTAACCTTAATAATACCTTTGACCCATATGATAGCAGATCAACTAAAAGATATAAAGAGCCGCCTTGAGGCCCTGAGGAGGTTTCTTTGACGTAGATAACCGGGTTGAGAAAATAAAACAAGACGAACAACTTTCTTCGAGTTCAGATTTCTGGAACAATCCTAAAAAAGCAGAAGGGATCATGAAGCAGGTTCAGGCCAACAAGCAGTGGGTAAATTCTTTTAATAATATAAAATCAAAACTGGAAGAAACAGAGATCCTCTATGATTTCTACCAGGACGGAGAAGGTTCCGAAGAAGAGCTCAATATCCAATTACAGGAATGTCTCACCGATTTAGAGAATCTGGAGTTCAAATCAACATTCACATCTGAAGAAGATCGCCTAGGCGCAGTGCTGGAAATTAATGCAGGAGCTGGAGGAACAGAGAGCTGCGACTGGGCCAGCATGCTTATGCGAATGTACATTATGTGGGGTGAAAAAAACGGATATAAGCTGCATGAGCTTGATGTGCAATATGGGGATGTTGCCGGAGTAAAATCATGTTCCATTGAGTTTGAAGGTGACTTTGCTTATGGCTATCTGAAATCAGAGTCGGGGGTGCACAGGCTCGTACGGATTTCTCCTTTCGATTCGAATGCACGACGACATACTTCTTTTGCTTCTGTATTTGTTTATCCATTGGTTGATGATACTATTAAAATTGAAGTAAACCTGAGTGATGTTACATGGGAAACCTTTAGGTCGGGCGGGGCTGGAGGCCAGAATGTAAACAAGGTGGAAACTGCAGTGCGCCTATATCATAAACCTTCAGGAATCATAATAGCATGTCAAGAGGAGCGGCAACAAGGCGCCAATAAAGATAAGGCGCTCAAGATGCTAAAATCTAAACTCTACGAGGAAGAGGTGCGCCGCAGAAATGAGGCCCGTGATAAGATAGAGGCGGGAAAAAAGAAAATTGAATGGGGCTCGCAGATCAGAAACTACGTGCTTCATCCTTACAAATTGGTTAAGGATACACGCACAGGCTATGAGACAAGCAATCCTCAGGCAGTATTAGATGGAAATATTGACGATTTCATAAAGGCATATCTGATGGCTGAGAAGAACAATTAGGAAGGCATTTTCACTATCCGAATAGGCACGCTGCTGGATAACTAAATTTTCGGGTTATCTTTGCGGGCCTCTAAAGAATTTTTTTAGAATTTTCATAAACCCATAAAACTTTTTCTAAAGTACAATGGCTGTAAAAATCAGATTACAAAGGATGGGCAGAAAGAAAAGTCCCTTCTATCACATCATCATCGCCGATTCACGCTCACCACGAGACGGTCGCTTTATTGAATCAATTGGGTCTTACGATCCTACCACCATTCCCGCAACCATCAATTTAAATAAAGAAAAAGCACTGGATTGGTTGCAAAAAGGTGCACAGCCAACTGATACTCTCCACAAGATTCTTTCCTTTAAGGGTGTTCTCTACCGAAAGCATTTGCTACGCGGTGTAAAAAAAGGAATTTTCGATCAGGATATGGCGGATCAAAAAATGGTTCAATGGGAAGATAACCATAGCAACGCCATCATGGATGCGAAAGAAAAGGGCCGCAGCGGGGTTAAGAAAAAGAAAACTAAGAAGGGTGCTGCTACCACTCCTGCACCATCTGCATAATCCTCATCATAAAGGTTATTGCGGTTGTTCTTCTTAACTCTTACGTCTTACCCAATCTTCGTAAAGGACTAGTATCAGTTTCCTGGATTTACTCCTATCGCGAAACTCCCTTATTACCTTTATTCAAAATGTAATTTTATTCCAATTATGAAATGGAAAATAAAGCATTTCTAAAAGTTGGACGGCTAAATAAAACCTTTGGATTGAAGGGGCATATTCGTGCTTTTATTGAACCACAAATTATATCGCGCCTCAAAAAGTTAAATGTACTCTTGCTACTTTCAAAAAACGCCCATCTCCCCTATTTTATTGATGAAGCAGATATCAATGAGTCCGGCCATTGCATGTTTCATTTTGAAGAGGTTCCGGACAAGACCAGTGCGGACCTTCTCATAGGGAAGGATATTTATATTGATCCTATCATCCTGAAAAAAATAAAGCCCTATCAATCTCTCGCGGATTTTATCGGATTCAAAATTACTGATGAACAACTTGGTTATCTTGGTGACTTAGAAAACGTTACTGAATTACCAAATCATGATGTCGGGCATTTCAACCATAAGGGAAAAGAAATTCTTTTCCCATGGAATGCCGAGGTGATTAGGAAAATTAATAAGAAAGAGAAAAACATAGAAGTGCTGCTGCCCGCCGGACTGCTCGAAATTTACCTCGGGAGTTGAGATTACTTCACAGTTTGGAATTCAACGATAGCTCTAAGGTTTTTACTCTTAACAGAATTGATTAATTACTTTGGTAGTTGTAAGCAAAGAATATGAACGTTGTATGAGAATAGACCTCATTACTTTGTTACCTGATCTTTTACGGGGACCTTTTGATAATTCTATATTAAAGCGGGCCCATGAAAGGGGACTACTTGAAGTAGTAATTCATAACCTTCGCGATTACACCTCTCATAAGCACAGGCAGGTTGATGATTACCAATTTGGTGGCGGAGCTGGCATGGTGATGATGATTGAGCCGATTGCACGGTGCATAGAACAACTGAAATCTGAACGAGATTACGATCAGGTGATATATATGACTCCAGATGGACTATTGCTCGATCAACCCACTGCCAATAAATTATCGATGAGCAAAAATATCATCATACTTTGCGGGCATTATAAAGGAGTCGATCAGCGGGTAAGAGACCATTTCATAACGCAGGAGATTTCAATTGGCAACTATGTGCTGAGTGGTGGCGAATTGCCCGCAGCGGTTTTGGTTGATGCCATCGGCAGGCTGATACCCGGTGTTTTAAATGATGAATCATCCGCATTGTTCGACTCGTTTCAGGATGATTTGCTGGCTCCGCCGGTTTATACCAGGCCCGAAGATTTTAATGGGTTGAAGGTGCCTTCAATAATACTTACCGGGGATGAAAAAAAAATCAGTCAATGGAGGCACGATCGCGCCATAGAACGCACAGCAGAACGCCGGCCCGATTTATTAAAGTAGGCCATACCCTTCGGTTTTTAATCCTGCCTTCATTTTATAACTTTGCCGCTACAACATTCAATTGGTGAGGGAATTAATTTTATTTTTTGTCGCGTTCTATCTACTTGGTCTTGGTTGCAACCAGACAAGTGGTAACAGAGAGGAAATTAATGGGAATCTTGTTCAAAATCCGGCTACACTTACTGGTGATACCACAGGAAAGAAATTTCCTGTGATGAGCTTCGAAACAATGGAGCATGATTTCGGGAAAGTGATTGAAGGTGACAAGGTGATATACAATTTCCAATTTACCAACAATGGCAAAGCACCTTTGCTGATTTCAAACGTTAAATCTTCATGCGGTTGTACTACCCCTGAATGGCCTAAAAACATTATTCAACCGGGGGAAAGCAGCAGCATAAAAGTTCAATACGACAGTAAGGGAAGGCCCGGAGAATTTAGCAAAGGGGTTGTGGTTACAGCGAATACTTACCCTAATAATACAACATTGAAGATTTTAGGTGTTGTTTTTAAAGAATGATTTAAATTATATTTCTAATGAATTTTACATACATTTTTTTAATGTCTCCCGCTTCGGGCGATAGCGGTAGCCCGGGTTACATGAATCTTGTTTTCCTGCTTGCTTTGTTTGCAGTTATGTATTTTTTTATGATACGTCCGCAGACTAAGAAAGCAAAGGATCAGAAGAATTTCTTAGAGACGCTTCAAAAGGGTGATAAGATTATAACGGTCGCCGGCATTCATGGTCGCATCACACGTATCAATGAAAATGGAACACTTGAGGTAGAGATTGACACGAATACAAAAGTGATGATGGAGCGCAGTGGCATTTCAATGGAATACACGCGTGCCATCCAAAATCAGCCGCAGACTCAAAAGTAAAGCATTCAGCGCTATCGTCGTGAAGAACCTGCCCTGAGTTTATCGAAAGAGTCATTTAACGGATTCATCACTATGCCTACGATTTATATTTAGACAAAAACCTAAGACCTCGCAGAGTCATGTTAAGTGCAAACTATTTTCTCCTAAAGCCCGCAAGAGTCTGATGCGCTCACTTAGAGTCGATAATGTAAATTAAAGCTATGCTACATATTGGCGTTACAGGTGGTATTGGAGCAGGAAAAAGCACAGTTGGTCGTGTATTCGAAATCTTAGGCATCCACGTGTTCTACGCAGATGAAGAATCAAAGCAATTGCTGTCAGATCCCATCGTGAAATTGGAGGTTATGAAGCTTCTTGGCGTGAACGTCTACCTTGATGAAGTAGCCGACAGAAAAAAAATCGCACATATCGTATTTAATAATAAGGAAACTCTGAAATCCTTCAATGCTATCATGCACCCTGCAGTAAATCGCCGCTTCAAATCCTGGTTATATCAACAGCATGATGTTCCTTACATCATAAAAGAGGCAGCTCTGATTTTTGAAACCGGCATAGAAAAAGATCTAAATAAAGTAATTGTAGTTGCAGCACATATGGATCTTCGAATCAGGCGCATACAAAGTCGTGATGGCATCACTGAAGAACAGGTCTTACTCAGAATGCAAAATCAATGGCCGCAAGAAGAGAAAATCAGGCTTGCAGATTTCATCATAAATAATAATGACGAACAACCTATAATTCCACAAGTATTAACTCTGCATGAAAAATTAACAGCAATGGCGCAAGCAATTTGACTTTTTCCGCAATCGTTTCGTTTCATCAAACTTTTATATTTGTTCTGTCGGAAAGAAGAAGACCATGAATAAAATTGTGATTATAATTATCATTTGTTGTTCTCTCTCCTGTTCGAATAAAACTAAGTCTGGAAAATTCAAATTGCCGGTCATTGCCTTTCTCGACGCTTTTCAGGATGAGACCATTGAAGAGGCAAAAAAAGGTTTCTTTGACGCATTGAAGAACCATGGATACAGTGAAGAAAACCACACTATAAAAGTAATCTATAGGAATGCGCAGGGTGATATCCCAACACTCACGCAGGGTGCAGACTATTTTGTTTCCGAAAAAGTAACGCTCATCGCAACGAATGACACACTTGCCACTACAACGGC
>MWVX01000102.1_pt1 | contig 23365 bp, 24 predicted proteins | sample 1047311 | NCBI WGS metagenome assembly MWVX01 (sample SAMN06349984, study PRJNA376086) | soil metagenome | isolation source: MtG-4 sample Antarctic (ecotone) soil | place: Antarctica | collected 2015-01-13 | reverse complement strand
CCCAATGAAAAAAGTAGGAAATTACAGATGGACAATTTGCGCATTAATATTTTTTGCAACTACTGTCAACTATTTAGATAGACAAGTACTTAGCCTTTTGAAACCAAGATTAGAAGAAATTTTTGGCTGGTCTAATAGTGACTATGCAAATATTGCAGCAGTGTTCCAATTTACTTATGCTATTTCCATGTTGTTTGCAGGTCGCCTTATAGATAAGCTTGGCACTAAGAAAGGTTATTCATGGGCAATTATAATATGGTCTATTGGTGCAGTAATTCATGCATTGGCTATACAAATGGGTGAAGGAATTGCCGCAATTTTAGGGTGGATTGGTATTGCTACAGTACCTGTTTCTATTCTTGGTTTTATGTTTGCCCGTGCGGTATTAGGTTTTGGTGAATCCGGAAACTTTCCTGCAGCTATAAAAGCTACTGCAGAGTATTTTCCAAAAAAAGAAAGATCTTTTGCTACCGGAATTTTTAATTCAGGTACTAATGTAGGAGCCATCTTAGCTCCACTTACAGTTCCATGGATCTATAAACATTGGGGCTGGGAAGCAGCCTTTTTAATTATAGGCGCTGTTGGTATTTTATGGCTAATATTTTGGTTGATATATTATGAAAAGCCTGAAAAACAGAAAAGATTATCTGCCGAAGAGTTAGCTTATATTAATAGCGATGATGAAAAAGAATTAGCAACAGGTGTTACAGATACACCTGTTACTACCGACGTAAAACATAAGAATATTCCATGGTTAAAGTTGTTACGTTATAAACAAACCTGGGCTTTTACCTTTGGTAAGTTTATGACTGATGGTGTTTGGTGGTTCTTCTTATTCTGGCTACCTGCTTATTTAAAAGATAATTATGGTATTGTAGATGAAAAAGTAATACTTCCCCTAACTGTGTTATATAGTATGACAATGTTTGGAAGTATAGGTGGTGGTTGGTTTCCTATGTATTTTATAAGAAAAGGATACGAGCCTTACGATGGCAGAATGCGGGCTATGTTTTTAATAGCTCTCATTCCACTAGTGGTTTTAGCAGCTCAACCTCTTGGATCTTATAGCTTTTGGATGCCTGTAATTTTAATAGGTATAGGTGCTTCGGCGCACCAGGCCTGGAGCGCTAATATTTTCACGACAGTTTCTGATATGTTTCCAAAAAAAGCTGTCGCTTCAATTGTTGGTATCGGAGGAATGGCAGGCGGAATTGGAGGTGTATTAGTTACTAAAATTGGAGGTGCTTTATTTGATCATTACAAAGCTTTAGGGCACATTGAAACAGGTTACACAATAATGTTTACTTTTTGCGCCATAGCTTATTTAATAGCCTGGATAGTTATGAAAGCACTGGTACCTAAGTATAAAGTGATTACTGATTTATAGGTGTTTGAAAATTCATTGCTTAATACTTAATTCTCCGCCTAAGAAAGGCTTGTTCTGTTGTTAGATAAACAGGGGCATTAGATTTTCAATCCTTCCTCCTTATGATGGGTGTCTTATATCAGCATACGTAGAGGCTCTTCAAGAAGGTTTTTTAATGTTTGCAGGAATGCAGCTCCAGAGGCACCATCAACCACACGATGATCGCAGCTTAACGTAACCTTCATTACATTACCCGGAACTATCTGACCATTCTTTACTACAGGCACTTGTGAAATACCTCCTATTGCAAGAATACATGCATCAGGTGGATTTATTATCGCAGTAAACTCATCAATTCCAAACATTCCAAGATTGCTGATAGTAAACGTGCTACCCTCCCAATCGGAGGGTTGAAGCTTCTTATCTTTAGCTTTTTGAGCAAAATCTTTTACTTCAGCAGCTATTTGGCTAAGAGATTTTGTGTCTGCAAAACGAACCACAGGAACTAATAATCCTTCTTCAACCGCTACTGCCACCCCTATATTAACGTGATGGTTATAACGTATCTTGTCACCCAGCCAGCTGCTATTGACTTTTGGATGTTGTTTAAGAGACATTGCAACTGCTTTAAGAACCATGTCGTTAAAACTGATCTTTACTTTAGAAAGATCATTTAGCTTAATGCGGCTTGCAACAGCACTATCCATATCAATGCTCATAGTTAAGTAGAAATGGGGAGCAGAAAATTTGCTCTCCGCAAGACGACGTGCAATGGTTTTACGCATTTGCGAAACGGGCACTTCATCAAAACTTACCTGCCCTGCAGGTGCAACTTGTACGGGTTCTTTTTGCTTTGAATCCTCAACCGGAACTTGTGACTGACTGGTTTGTTCACCGGGCTTATAATTATCTATATCTGTTTTAACTATTCTTCCATTCTCAGCACTTCCTTTTACATATCTAAGATCAATGCCCTTTTCTTCCGCAAGCTTCTTAGCTAAGGGAGAAGCTATAATACGCCCTTCATTAACTACCGGCTTTTGAGGTGTAGCTGATTGTGATGCAGCCGGAGTCTTAGTTTGTGGCTCAGCTTCACTCGTCTTTTCCTCTTGTTGTTGTGGTGCCGCTGTGCCACCACCTTTAGCAGCTGCAACTATTGCCTCAACATCTAATCCCTCTTTACCAATAATACAAAGCAAGTCATTCACCTGTATCTTTTCGCCCGCTTTTGCCCCCTGGTATAATAAAGCACCGTCCTTGTAACTTTCAAGTTCCATCGTAGCTTTATCTGTTTCAATCTCAGCAAGCACCTCACCTTTTTTAACGGTATCCCCAATATTTTTATTCCATGATGCAATTACGCCTTCGGTCATCGTATCACTTAAACGTGGCATGAGGACTACTTCTTCCATAGTTGATATATCTAAACCACTGGCAGGTTTGCTGCTCTGTTGTACTTCTGCCGGTTTACTGCTCTGTTGTACTTCTGATTGAGCAGCTTCCGGCAAAGGAGACGGTTTAGGAGTTTGTGCTGCAGGTTGTTCAACCGGAGAAGAGTGAGCAGCAGTACTTTGGCCTGAATTTTCTGCAATCAAGGCTGATACATCTTCACCGGCTCTTCCTATTATTGCAAGCAAGTCATTCACCTGTAATTTCTGTCCGTCCGGCGCTCCCCTGTGCAAAAGCACTCCTTCCTGGTAACTTTCAAGTTCCATAGTGGCTTTGTCTGTTTCAATCTCCGCTAATAAGTCCCCTTTTTTAACTGTATCTCCCACATTTTTATTCCATGAAGCAATAACTCCTTCTGTCATGGTATCACTTAAACGAGGCATTAAAATCGCTTCCGCCATACTTTTATATTTTGCTGATCGCATTACCGCTTCACCCTAGAGTAAGTTGACAACGTTGTGCGAAAATTTGAGGGGTGAAATTACATGAAATTGAATTAAAGGCAAGACGAGGTTAAAAATTTTATTGGGGGAAATGATCTTTGTTTTGGACAAGAGCCTGGCACTTAATGACTGTCTAAATTTAGTGAAATAGAACACGGATGACACTTATTTAACGGATAAACACAGTTCAGATCCTTCAAATCCGTGTCATCTGTGTTCCACTATTTCATTTTTAGACAGCTTCTTAAAGACGGAATAAAACTTTATCGATCCATTTCAATGCCGGAAGAAAATCTAAGATACAATTGCAATTTTTAAAGAGGAGTGTTACTCTGCAGGTATTGAAATTTTTCCCTCTTTTGGGAGTACAACGAGAAGTAAAGAAAAAATGATAAATAGGATACCTGTTGCAGTGAGTATAAACTTTATGAAAGCAAAAATAAGTGTGGAAGCGATCACTTCTTTAGAAAAATGACCAGTTAAAGTACGCAACATAAGTATGTTTTCAAGCACATCAAAAAATGCTGCTATTATCATTCCTGCAGCTAACCACTTTCCTATTTCCTTACCCGCGCCATCATACCTATATGCGATATTTATACAGGCCGTAAATAAAAAACAGCCATAGGACAGAATGAAAATAAAATCAATATAAGTATTAACTATAGCCCTATTAATAAGGGTGGGGTTCCATGCGTTGTAAATAGCAGATGCATCAGTGATTGTTCCTGCAACTTCCATATCAATAATACCGTTAGGAGATACATCTGGAATTTTTAAAGCTGCTCCATGACGCATCATAGCTACTATCATTATCAGGGTTGCAATAAGTGATGTAAGAAACAGCTTCTTAAATTTCACAACTATTAATTAGAGTAAAAGAATAGAGATTATTGCAATTCTCAATAGTCAAGTTCAAGCCTTAATCTATCTTTTAATTCTTTAACCAGGGGGTATTGTTCAATAATTCTTAAATATTTCTCCCGTGCACTTAAGCTTTGTTCAAATGCTACTTCCTGCTTTGCCTGTTCATTTATATTGGTGGTGAAACCTATATTCCTATTATTAAAGCAGTCTTTCAAATATTCAAGCAAAGATAATTTCTCCTGATCTATAAACTTTTGTTCAAGGCTTGTTGAGACTGTTATTGAAAAATGGGTTTCGTTAATTACATTCAATCCGGCCTGGCTAAAAACCGTTACAACCGAATGCTTGAATTCTTTCTTCAACTTATCTATAAAACAATTCCAGGCCTGTTTTAAGCTTTCTTCTGTAATAGCAATTGCTTCTTTTTTATCTTCAGAAATAGCAATATTCACATATTTGTCTCGAGTGTTTTGCAACAATGTTTTTTTTGCCGCACCTGGTGCTTTTACGGTTGCTACCAGTTGTTCAGTCGAAGAGGATATTGAAGGTTCTTCATGTTGCAATTGTATTGCCACTTCGTTCTCCGCTTTTCTACTTTCAATAGTCGTTTCTGCTTCCGAAACTTTAGTTACCAAACGCTGCGGCTCAACATACAATTTTGCTGTGGGTGCTTTGCCATTACTGTCTGGAACAGACGGTTTTATTTGTAATGATTGGAGCTGTTCTGTCTTAATAGCTACAGGACCATTAACCAGCTTTTTTTTTATTAACGAACCATTTTCGTTATCATAAGACAACTGAATGGCTTGCTGTAAAAAGCTAAGCTTTATCAAAGCCATTTCAACATGAAGTCTTTTATTACGTGCCATTTTATAATTGATCTCCGCTTCATTTAAAATATTCAGTGCACTTATCAAATAAGCAGGATTAACTTTCTTTGCAGTTTCAATATATTTAGACTGCAGGCCTTCTACCACATCCAGCAAGGATGCTGCTTTAGCATTCTGGCTAACCAATAAGTTGCGGATAAACTCTGCGTACCCGTTCAAAACGAGATCACCTTCAAAACCTTTGCGGTTTATTTCGTCATACAATAAAATAGAACCTGCCATGTCCTGGCTCAACTGCGTTTCCAGTAGCTTAAAATAATAATCTTCATCAAGTATGTTTAGATGTTCGAGTGTGTTTTGATAGGTAAGGTTACCATTTGTAAAGCTCACTATCTTATCAAGAATACTTAAAGAATCACGCATGCAGCCCTCGCTCTTCTGAGCAATTACCTGCAAGGCAGCCTTCTCTGCCTTTATATCTTCTTTGCCTGCAATCTCCTGCAAATGCTCAACAGTATCGTTATTGGTAATACGCTTAAAATCGAAGATCTGGCAGCGACTTAATATGGTTGGAAGTATCTTATGCTTTTCAGTAGTTGCCAAAATAAAAATGGCATAAGGAGGAGGTTCTTCCAATGTTTTTAAAAATGCATTGAAGGCACTTGCGCTTAACATGTGTACTTCATCTACAATATACACCTTGTATTTACCTGCCTGTGGTGCAAAGCGCACCTGCTCTACCAATGCCCTTATATCATCTACCGAATTATTGCTGGCAGCATCAAGTTCATGAATATTTAAAGAAATTCCCTCATTAAATGAAACGCATGAATTACAGGTATTGCAAGCTTCAGCATCTGCAGTAAGATTTTCGCAATTGATCGTCTTTGCCAATATACGTGCACAGGTAGTTTTACCCACGCCACGCGGACCGCAAAACAAAAATGCATGCGCCAACTGCTGGTTCTTAATGGCATTTTTAAGGGTTGTAGTGATGTGAGGTTGTCCTACCACAGTATTAAAATTTTGTGGCCTGTATTTGCGTGCAGAAACAATAAACTTATCCATAATCCTCTTTGCCAAATGTTAGGTTGAGCGTGCAAATTAGCAAAGTTTGGGATTAAGGAAAATCGTTCTTATGCACAATGGAGGGGATGAAGTGTGATTAAATTTGCGGGCAATTTAAAGGAGCATTATTAGTTTTATTCACCTTCTATGTTTATGTTATATTTTCTTAAATCTTATTGCTGGAGAAATGTACTACACCGGTGAGAAATTTATTTAGAAAATATAAAGGAACTGAAAAACTATAAATGAAACTGCTCCTGACGAGAACTTGCCAAACGACTAAAAACAGAGTTTTTTAAACCGAATTCTATACTGTCGGGACAAAGATTGGAACGGTATAAAGACTGGGCAGCTTTTGCAATTAGTGTTAAATGATCAGTTTCACGCCTGACTAACATTCGACAAGGACTTACAGCATCAGCAAAATTTTAAGAAATATAGTGTAGCTGTTTTTGTTCTTTCAGGATGTAATAGTATGACTTAGAGTTAACGAGGCTATCGCCGAAAGTGCATGAGTACCTAATTGATAACCGAACAGTAAAACGAAGTAATTAACGAGGAAGCGATCAGGCACATTTCCTAAACCACAGGATGCCTTTCAAACTCCCTGCTCCTATTAAAGTTATAGCGATACGTAACCATGCGCCTGCTTTGTGTTCCACCGATGGCTTTGTAAATACCCACCATTCGTGGGTTCCAGTCTCCTGCCCACCCCATTTCGATTAGTTTATATCCTCCCTTTTCCCTGATGACAGATGCCCCCCCATATATCATATAAGCATCAATGCCTAATGCCTGAAACTTAGGTACAATGCCAAAGGCCACCCCATTTATTTTGTTGCTTGGCTTTGTCTTTTGCAGTATAAGCAGGCGTAGCTTTTGCCTCCATCCAAACTTACCGTTGAAGTATTTAAAGTATTGGTTAAGGTCAGGAATATTTATCCAAACACCAATAGGATCATCTTTATAATAAGCAAACCACACCAGCTTCTCATCCATAATCGGCTTCATCTCATTAAACAGAGCAAGGGCTTTCTCATAACTTATTTCCTTCGCTTCCTTATGTTGCGACCATGCGGCATTATATACGGTTGAAAAGTCTTTAGCAAATTTGGGAAGATTACTTTTTTCAATATGCTTTAATTTATAATCCGGCTTTGAAGCAAACCTTGCATGCCGCTCAGGATACTTTTCACTTAATGTTCCATACACTGCCAGTGAATAATAATACTGGTTATAAAAATTTTGAAAGCCATAACCTTCAAACAACTTTTCATAGTAACGAGGGTTGAATGAAATACCATACATCGGCTCTTCATCAAATCCCTCTATCATCAAACCCCACCACTTATCTCTCTCACCAAAGTTTATGGGTCCATCCATTGCTTCCATGTTATTTTGCTGAAGCCATTCTTTCGCAGTATCAAATAATAGGTTAGCAGATTTTTGATCATCAATACAATCAAAAAACCCACATCCTGCAACAGGGTAAGAGTCCCCCTTATTAATGTACTTTGAATTTATGAAGGCTGCTATTCTTCCCGTAAGGTTACCCTTATCATCTTTTAAAATCCATCTTTTGGCAGTGCCATATTTGAAATATCTATTTTTTTTAAGGTCGAAAACTTCGTTCACTTCATTGTCGAGGGGCTGTATATACCTGGGATTATGTTTGTTCATTAAGAGGTTAACCTTAAGAAAATCATTTGACGCTGACCTGTTCATCACTTCTATTACTCGCATAGTTTGGCAACTTTTTCTTTCTAATCTGTTTTCCTAAAAATGGCAAATTAAAACGAATAGGCGCATTCTTTTTCTTTTTAATTATTGGCAAACCACTCTGGTATTCTAAGTAATAAATCTTCAGCAGTATAATAAAATAGGAAATTAAAACAGGTCCAAAGACTAAGCCCATTAAGCCAAAATATTTTAAACCCATTATTACGCCTAACACTGTAATAATAGGGTGAACATCAGCCATTTTTTTAGCAAGGATAAACCTTACAACATTATCTGTTGTTCCCAAAATAAGGAGTCCCCAACCGATCATAAAAGCACCTTGCCACGTATGATGCACTACAAATAAATAAATTGTTGCAGGAGCCCAAACTAAACCAGTTCCAACTACAGGTATTACCGAAGCAAATGCAGTCATCATTGCCCAAAAGCCTGCTTCAGGAACGCCGGCTATGGAATAACCAATATAACCAATGACACCCTGCGCTACTGCAATGGCCGGTACTCCTATGGCATTACTAAAGGTTTGCGCTACCAACTCTTTTCCAAATAACTCTATTTTTTCTCTTTTAAATGGAAGAAAAAAGACGATCGCAGCCTCCATACGATTGATACTTACCAACATGAAATAGAGGAAGAAATACATAATAACCATGCTGCCAAGAAAGGTTAGACTCTCATTGAGCAAACGAGAAATAGCACTTGTAGCATATACTTTTACATTGGCAATATTTTGATCAGAAACAACTGTTATTCCGTAATTAGAATGAATTTGCTCCCTCACCTTTTTTAAACTTTCAACCAACATGTCAGGGTTAGCAATATAATATTTGCCTTTAGTATATAACAGAAAGCCTGCTATTACAATGGGAACCATAATTATAATAAACGAGATAAAAATAATTAAAACTGCAGCACCTGGTTTTTTCCATCCCCTTTTTATAAGCTTATCCATCCTCTTTTTGCTGAGCACATAAAATACTACCGCCCCTAAAAACGCCGTAAAAAACTGTGAAAGACTGTAGTATAAAAGAAGGGCAAAAATGATGATGATAGCAAGAAAAAAATATCTGTTAATTTTATGGTCTATTTTATTAAGCTCCAGACCTTTTACATCAGGCTGAGTTTCAACTACCTTTTTTTCCTTTTCATCAAATGCTATCATGATTTAATAATATGGTAGAGAGTAAGTACAAGCCAAACCTGGTTATTATTGAAAAAATTATACCATTAGATAAAAAAATAATTTATTGTTTCATTGGTTTAATTATTGATGTTACTACAACATGGAAAAAGGTTTTTTTGTAGAAACAAAAGAAATGGTGGAAGAATATGTAGAGGATCACATGTTGCTTTTACGTTTACAATTAAGTGAAAAAGCGGCGAAAGCCTCTTCAGCCCTTTTTATTGGCGTCATTGTTTGTTTTTTACTTCTTATCCTATTTATGATTATAAGTTTTATAGCTGGATATTACCTTTCCATCGCTGTAGGAAGTTATGGCGGAGGTTTTGGAATTTTAGCCGGCGTATATATTCTGCTGATTTTTATTCTGATTTATGTGCATAAGAATTATTTTTCAAAATACATTTCCAACAAAGTAGTTAAGCAACTTTTTAAAGATAAGAGACATGGCAACAGAGTATAATCTATCCCATATTACTTCCATCGAGGATTTGAAAAAAGAGCAGGCTTTAATTACGCAGAGAATTTTGATGCGTGAAGAGGAACTGCGTTTAAAGTTGTATGAAATACCTGCAGAGATTGCTGCTGCAGGTGTAAACAGTATGATCCCCAATTTCTTTAGAGGAAGAATTACTGACGCAGCTTTAAATGGTGGTAAAAAACTAATGAATAAACTTCTTGCTCCGGGGTCTGAGCGGCCGAATTCAATCGGTATCAGACAAACTAATAGTGTAATCTCAATAATTGGAAAAGGGCTTAAGTTGCTTAAAGGTAGAAGGTAGACATAAGCGTTAGTAAAAGAGGTAAGCATCCGGTTTACCCCTTCTATTTACAACTTATACTTATCGCCTGATTGTTTAGCTTATGGTTAGAGCCTTGATCTATACCCTCACTTTCACTCTCACTTTCGCCTTTCACTTTTACCTCTTAAACAACTTGCTATATCTTCGCCGCATGGCAAAGTACGTGCATGAGACCATTGTTCCTTATAAAGGAAGCGAGCTAAGCAAGAAGCAGCAGATAGCAAATATGTTTGACAGGATAGCTTTTCGCTACGATTTTTTAAACCACTTTTTGTCTGCAGGAATTGATGTAACATGGCGTAAAAAAGCTATCGAACAATTAAAGACCTTACAACCTCAATTTGTTTTAGATGTTGCCACCGGAACCGGTGATATCGCAATTCTTACACATAATATTTTACATCCCAGTAAAATTACAGGCATTGATATTTCAGACGGTATGCTTGAGATAGGCAGAAAAAAAATTGAAAAACTTGGGCTTGAAGAAGAGATAGAATTAGTTAATGGTGATAGTGAGTCAATGTCCTTTCCGACCTCTTCGTTTGATGCCATTACGGTAGCCTTTGGTGTGCGTAATTTTGAAAATCTTGAGAAAGGATTGAGAGAAATGTTGCGGGTTTTAAAGCCAAATGGTCAACTTGTAGTGCTTGAATTTTCAAGGCCAAAGCAAATTTTATTTAAAGGCATGTACAATTTTTATATGCAGACCATTGCTCCCGGAGTTGGTAAAATGATTGCCAAAAATAAAGATGCGTATCAATACCTGAATGACTCAGTTCAGAAGTTTCCGGAGGGCAAAGAGTTTATTACCATACTTAACAATGCCGGATTTAAAAACACTTATTACAAAACGCTGACAATGGGAATTTGCTCTATTTATGTCGGCAGTAAGTAGCATAATAAAACAAAAGGAATCAACATTATTTTATTACTAAAAGGATGATATCGCAGGTTAAATCGCAACTCTAAACATTTTAGATTCTTTGAAATTTTTCTAAGTATTATTGCTTCATGACTATCATTCCCCCTTATTTATCAAAAGGTGATACCATTGGTGTTATTTGTCCGGCTGGTTTTATGCCTGCTGAAAAAGCTGAAACCTGTCTTTCTGTTCTTCAACAATGGGGTTATAGAGTTAGAGTTGGAAAAACATTGGGGAACCAGTATAATTATTTTTCCGGTACTGATGAAGATAGGTTAAATGATTTGCAGGAAATGCTCGATGATAAATCCGTTAATGCAATTTTATGTGCCCGTGGAGGTTATGGTGCAGGCCGGATAATTGACGGGCTGGATTTTAAAAAGTTTAGAAAGAAACCGAAGTGGATTATTGGTTTTAGTGACATCACTGTTTTACATGCTCATCTTTTAAGGCGTTATAACATTGCATCTCTTCATGCCCCAATGGCTGCTGCCTTTAACAATGATGAGTATAAAAACCAGTATGTGCAATCTTTACAAAGAGCATTAGAAGGCAAAAAGGCAAAGTATAAAACTATCTCCCACCAATATAACAAAGCAGGTAAGGCATCAGGAAAATTAGCAGGCGGTAATCTTTCATTAGTAGCTCACCTAACAGGAACACCATCAGATTTTAAAACTGCGGGCAAAATTTTGTTTCTCGAAGATGTAGGCGAATACATTTATAACATCGACCGGATGTTATATCAACTAAAACGAAGCGGAAAATTAGATAAGTTGGCCGGGTTGATTATTGGAGGATTTACTGAAGCAAAAGACACTGCAATTCCATTTGGAAAAGATGTTTATGAAGTTATACATGAGGTAGTGAAAGATTACCAATACCCTATATGCTTTCAATTTCCGCTGAGCCACGACAGAGAAAACTACGCATTGAAAATCGGAGTAGAATATAAGTTAGTGGTAGGCGGTGAAGGAGTAACACTAAAGGAAGCTTAATCTGTTTTGAGTCAACACCTATTTATTTGTCAATTAATATTTCACTTTCTTTGAAGCATGAAGCTTTTCTTTATTCGCCTTACCAAGTCTTTGTTTATCAAACTGAAACTACATCTTATATTTCAGCCCTTTAATGGTCTCATTCTAAACCTTATTTATCTTTCTAAATTATCAAAATGGGCTGATGAGAATAAACATGTTGAGTACAATGATTTTCTAAGCCAATGGGATTACAACAAGCGATATCCAATGTATAAATGGGTAATTGAAAAAGAAGGCTTAACAGGGCCAATAAATTATCTTGAATTTGGTGTTGCAGGTGGCCAATCCTTTAATTGGTTTATGGAGCAAAATGGCCATACCGAAAGCAGTTTTTATGGTTTTGATACTTTTGATGGGTTGCCTGAAGATTGGGGACCTTTTAAAAAAGGCGCTTTCAGCAACAATAACGTTTTGCCAAAAATTAAAGATAGCAGGGGTAAGTTTTACAAGGGTTTATTTCAACAAACAGTTCCAACATTTTTAAGGGAGTTAGATAACAGTAAGCGGAATGTATTAATGATGGACGCAGACCTATGGTCAGCATCACTTTATGCACTTACCACTTTAGCCCCCCATTTAAAAAAAGAGGATGTTATTTTCTTTGACGAGTTTGTTGTACCTACCCACGAGTTTAAAGCTTATCTCGATTTCATTCAATCGCACTACATCAACTTAAAGCTGATAGCTGCTGCTAATAATTATTATTTTGCTGCCTTTAAAGTTGTTTAAGCGAAAGGAAAATTCTTTTTATAAAGAAAGTAAGCTATCTAGTTTTAACGTCATTTCTGCATGGCCAATAAGATCATTATGGGCCCCATTGGGGATTGAAATAAATTCATCTTCAGCTTTCAAAATTTTCTTTAAACGAACTGCATTTTTGTAAGGAATAACACCATCATCCGTGCCGTGAAAAATAGTAACAGGCGCAGTTACCATTGCCAGGTATTCATTAGTAGGAAATTTGTATTTAATCATCCTGTCAACAGGGTACATCCATAGATAAGTTTTTGCTAAAGAAAGAAAACTATAATATGGTGTTTCCAATATCAATCTCTTACAATCTCTTATACTTGCCAATTGGGTTGCAATACCACTTCCAAGAGATCTTCCGTAAATAATAATGCTGTCTGGTGAAAAGCGTGCCCGTGACATCTTATAAAGCTGTAACGCCTGGTTATAAACAATCTGTTCAGTAAATTTCCCCGTGCTTTTACCATAGCCGGGATAATCAATCATCCACACTTCATACCCATGTTTTATCATGTGTTTTGCTGCAGGTGCATAACGTTGAATATTCCCCTTGTTACCATGAAAATAAAGTACCACACCTTTAAGCTGGCCTTCATTCAAAAATTGAACAAGATTATATTTAGCAGCATCATCAACAGGAATATTGATTTCTTTGAAAGGAGTTGAAAAATTAAATGCAGCATCAGGCTTCAACCCTTTGGGATGAAGGAGAAACTTCTCCTGCAGGTGATAAGCAGCAATACCAACCAGGCAATATATTATTACAAATACTTTCAACCATCTAAAAATTTTAGTTTGCTTACTTACCCGTTCAGTCCCGTACATGCTCCTTTTTGAAAGCGCAAAACTACAGCTTCAAATTTTAAGCAGCTTTTCAATCCTGCAAAATATCCCTAATAAAATTGTGGTATTCAGGAAAGCCAGGAAGATTATTATGCGTGCCCTTTTCAATTCTTATCAATGTTATTTTATCTCTATTTATATTCATAAGTTTTTCGCTGTGCCCGATAGGAATGAGAAAATCTTTAGTGCCGTGAATAATATAGGTGTGGCACTTTACTGTTCTTATCCACTTATCTGTTCGTAAAGGATACCGTATTAAATACTTGTGCGGAAGGAATGGAAGAAACCGCTCAACAACTTCTATAAAATTATAAAAAGGCGAATCTAAAATGAGATAACGAGGGTTGTTATCACTGGCTATTTTAGCAGCAAACCCGCTTCCTAAACTTCGGCCGTACACAATTAAATGCTGTTCTGCATATTGGTTCTTTAAAGAAGTATAAACAAATTGAACATCCTCAAACATTTCCTTTTCACCTCTTTTACCTGTGCTTTTTCCAAAACCCCTGTAATCGACCAAAACCACATCGTAATCATACCTATAAAAATCTCTTGCATATTTAGCCCAACCTTTTATGCTCCTGGTGTTACCGTGCAAATAAAGGATTAATCCCTTCGGCTTTTCCCGATAAAAATGAAGACCGTTTATTTGAACACCGGGTTCAATATCAAAAAACAGTTCTTTAAAAGGAATGTCATATTTATAAAGAAAGTCCTTCTTTAGAACTTCCGGTTTAAAAATAAATTTCTCCTGGATGAAATACACCAAAACAAGAATGCCAACATAAATAAGAATGATATAAACAAGGGTTGAAGACAAGAGTTATTAATGTTTAGCTATACTGGCAAAAAAATTATCATAAGCTAATAAACTTACAGCCTTTGCATGATTCTGCAATAATAAAACATCTTGTCTTTATCTTCAATCACGTTGTTCTATCGCAATGCATTTCCCTTCAAAAGCGATGCAAGTAGTATAAACAAATATGTGATATAAATCATTACTAACTGAATGACCATTTAGAGCAATTGCAGCATAAGCAGGTTATTAGAAAAACAATTGTTTTAGCATACAGGTTAGGGGCTGAACCATGCTTACTCCAAAGGCAACGCCTCCTCTTCTATATTGAATTCTTCAATAACCGTATTAAATGGAAGATTTGCTTTATTGAAATTCGATTTAGCAGTAAATCCCTTCTCATTAACAGTACGTTTAATCAGTATAGTATTGCCTTCAAAAGGCGGATTAAACCAAGATGATTGTAAAGCAAAACTGCTATTACCTGCAAGTGGAACAAAGTGCAACTGCTTACTTCCTTTTATCCTCAATTTGAACTCAAACGAAGATTCTTTATTCAATTCTTCACTTGTTAAACACACATTACCCCAAAGACCAGTACTATTAATTGCACCGTCTGGTACCCCTTGTGTGAGGTTATAATCTTTACGATTAATGAATAAAGTTGGAATAAGCATAACCAGAATTAATATGCCTGTAATAATTCCTTTAACTGAAATTATAGCAGCGTAAGAAATTTGAATTTTTGGTATTGAAACCATTGAAGCGTTTTGTTCCATCTGTATGTCGCTCTTGTTTTGATATATTTTGCTGGTATTACCAATACAAAAGTACTTTGTATTTCAAAGTATTAGTGGAAAAAAAATTACCCCATTGATTTTATCATTTGCTCTAAAGCCTCCAGATGCACTTTAAATGCTCTCTCACCAGCCTTTGTTACTGTATAAGTGGTATTTGTTTTTCGACCAATAAATCCTTTTTGCACTTTTATGTATCCGCTATCTTCCAGCGTTTTCATATGGCTTGCAAGATTTCCGTCAGTTACTTGTATCAGTTCTTTTAAATCATTAAAATTTACTTCAACATTAACCATTAATGCACTCATTATCCCGAGGCGTATGCGGCTGTCAAAAATCTTATTTAAGTTTTCTATGGGATTCTTCATAACCCTTACTCACCATCCTTTATTTATAAAAAAATTTATGCTCTTTCGTATCTATACCACATTAATATGCCGTAAACAATATGCAGTATACCAAAACCGGCAGCCCAAAAATATAAGCCATGCCTAACATCCCAGCAATTTAAAACACCCAGCAATATCTGTCCATATCCTAAGTACCTTACCTCGCTCAAAGTATATTTACTGCCATTAACCAAAGCAAGTCCATAAAATATCAAACATGCGGGAGCTACAAGCCCATATGCGCCAGTTTCTATTAATTTTAATAAAAAAATGCCGCCGGCAATCATAGGAATACAAACATTAAGCATAAGCCGACGTGCTGTGTTACCCCATAAGGGAACATTATTTTTTTTGCTGCGTAAATAAGTAAACAGAAAAGCAAATACAAAGGCTGCAATGAAGGTAAGGATAGCGATATTGAATAAACTATTACCAATAAAGTCCTTTATAGAAATAGGTGAATATCTTTCGTAATTGTTTCCGGTGGTAATTGTTGCTTGTTCACTTCTATCGTTACTATAAATTATCCGGTGTGCAAACCAGGCGCCTGCTATCCCGCATATTCCTGCTGATACTCCGCTCCATCCACTTAGACTTATGAAACGACTGCTTCGCTCCATTATATGCTTAATGTCTTGCAGAGCGGATAGGTGTGAATTTCTTTCTTCCATAAAAGCACTTTGTGGTTCAAAGTAAGACAAAACTCTCTACTCTGTCCAAATTATTTTTTTTGAGATCCTAAATTCTTGCGATAATCCAAAAAAGATTTGATACGTATATTGCGTTATATGTGGATGAGGTTATTTATTTCGTTGATTATTTATTTAGTTTGGTCGGCTTTCTCGCCATGTATAAGCTTTTCTCAGGGTAAAATTCTGAAAGGTGTTGTAAAAGACAGACAAAGTGATGAAGCTATCCCCTTTGCATCTGTAGTATTCAAAATTAGTCGGCAGGGTACATTAACTGACTCTTCAGGAATTTTTTCTTTTGCTTATACAGGCAGTACTTTCGATACTCTATTTGTAACATCGGTTGGTTATAAACCGCTTGCCCTTATTGTCCCTTTTACTAAAGACTCTACTTTTATTACCGCTCAAATGGAAGTTGCTCCCGTATCAAAAGAGGCCATCGTGAAAGTGAAGTTCAACCGTGCATTATGGTTTTGGAAAAATGTGATAGAACATAAAAAAGAACACGACCTGACCAACTATAGAAATTACAGTTACGAAGTGTACAATAAATTGGAGTTCGATAAAAACAATGTGAATGTACAGAAGCTGGGAGGCATCAGGTTGTTGAAGCCTTTTAATTTTATTCTGCAAAATATAGATAGCAGTTCAGAGGAAAGGCCCTTCCTGCCTTTATTTTTAACGGAGACTATTTCTGATTTTTATTTTCAACGCAACCCTAAAATTCAAAAAGAGATTATACGTGCAAGTAACACCAATGGAATTGCAAATCCAAGCGTTACCAAGTTCTTAGGGGGTATGTATCAAAATGTAAACATCTACCACAACTTTATTCCTGTATTCGATAAACAATTTGCAAGCCCTTTTCACGATAATGGAGATTACTATTACAACTTTAAATTGCTCGATACCCAATACATGGCAAAAAAGAGATTAATACATTTTGGGTTTACTCCTAAACGGCAAGGAGAAAATACATTTGAAGGAGATTGCTGGATACACGACAGCAGTTATGCGATTCAAAAAGTAACCCTTCGGCCGTCAAAAGATGCTAACATAAATTTCATAACTAACCTCACCATTATCCAGGAGTACAAATTAATAAATGACACCACCTGGTTTTTAGGTAAAGATAAATTTGTTGCTGACCTTGCTTTGCTGGGAAAGAATACAGGAAGCTTTAAAGGCAGAAAAACCACTACTTATAAGAATATCGTAACAAACAGCGATTCAATTTCCGACGTATTAGCAAGCAACAAAAAAGCTGAAGAAGTACATGTGTTAGCGAACTCGGAATTAATGCCCAAAACTTTTTGGGATACCAGCAGGCATGAGGAATTAAATAAAAATGAAAAGGCTATTAATAAAATGATAGATACTATTCAAACTTTACCGGCTTTTAAAAAATATTATAACACGATTAATTTTCTAGGCTCCGGCTATAAGGAAATTGGAAATTATGAGATAGGTCCGTGGCAAAACTGGGTCAGCGCAAATAATTATGAAGGCTTAAGGGTTCGTTTTGATCTTGGTACCAATACCGGATTTAGTAGAAAAATCAGACTCCATGGTTACCTCGCTTATGGGTTTGATGACAAAAAATATAAAGGTCTCGCCGAAGTTTTTTATTTACCAAAAAAAGTTCCGCGGCTATACTACTACTTATCTTATCAGAAAGATGTTGATAATGGGCAGCGGTATTATGATGAGGTAAGCACAGATAACATTTTCTCTCTTGCTATTCTCAAGCCGGGTGTTTTACCTAAGTTTCAAATAATTACAGAAAAACGCTTTGAAGTATTCAACGAAATCACCAATAGTATATCGGCACTTTTAGAAGTTACAAGCAGGCAATACAATCCGGTAAAGAATTTACCTGACAGATCTTTTTTTACCCGGAATATTCAAGGAGAAGCACTTAATAATTTCGAGACCTCGCTTAGGTTAAGATATGCTTATCTTGAATCGTTTATTGAAAATACATTCTACAGAACAAGCCTGGGAAGCGTATATCCAATAGTAGAACTAAGGTTTAGTAAAGGATGGGCGGGGGTTTTAAAAAGCAGCTATAACTATTCTAAAGTAAACACCAGCATCAGCCAATATCTTAAAGTGCCGCCATATGGCAATATATACTATAACTTTTTCGGAGGGAAAATCTTCGGGGCCCTTCCCTTTCCTTTATTAGAAGTTCATCCGGGTAATAACATTTATTACTACAACAAGTATGCTTTTAATATGATGCATCGCTTTGAATTTATTAGTGACCAATATGCTGGATTTAATGTAGAACACAATATTGGAAATGGATTGTTTAAGTATGTTCCAATTACCAGAAAATTGAGGTTGAGGCAATTTTATACTGCAAAAGGTGTTTGGGGTAACTTAAGTGCCGAAAACAGAAAGTTAAGTTTTGTTGGCAATCATACCTTTCAAAGCCTAAATGGAAAAATGTATCTTGAACTGGGAACCGGCGTAGATAATATTTTAAAAGTTATACGCGTGGATTTTATATGGCGGGTTCTTCCCCGACCCTTACCGAAAGAATTTAGCAACCGCTTCGGTATTTTCGGAAGTTTTAGACTAGCATTTTAGTGGTAGAGTTGACAGATGACGGATGACAGATAAATTCCGGAGGACGTAATATTTAATGTAGTGGCACGTCAGCCGTCATTCATCTGAAACTGTCATCCCTCATCCCTCAACACATTCAATACTATTTACAATAACATTACATACATACTTTATTTCTTCTTCTGAAATAATTAAAGGCGGAGCAATACGTAAACAATTTGGAGCGAACAAAAACCAATCTGTAATTACACCTTTTTCAATACAACCATCTATTACTTTTTTACAAAAGTCGAAGCTTTCAAACTCAATGGCTAACCATAATCCTGCTGAACGAATGGTCTTTATTTTTTCATGTTTCAAGCCCTGATGAAACAGTTGCTCCTTATGTTTTACTTCGTTGATACTATTGCTTTCTAACAATACTTCCATTGCAGCTTTACCTGCAGCACAGCTGACCGGATGCCCACCAAATGTTGTAATATGACCAAGAACAGGATTGTTAGTAAACGTATTCATTAATTGGATGTCTGCTATAAAAGCCCCCAGGGGCATTCCGCCTCCTAATGCTTTTCCAAGTAATAAAATATCTGGTATTACTTCAAATTGTTCGAAGGCCCAAAGGCTTCCTGTTCGTCCAAAGCCTGTTTGTATTTCATCAAAAATTAGTAAAGCCCCATGCTGATCGCATTTTTTTCTTAAAGCTGTAAGCCATTCTTTTGCCGGTTTATTTACCCCGCTTTCGGCCTGAACAGTTTCAACAATAACACATGCTGTACTTCTATCAATGCAATCAATAGCTTCATCGCTTCCATAGACCATATGATAAATATCGGGTAGCAAAGGTCTGAAGGCATTTCTCCAATATTCATCACCCATTACACTTAAGGCTCCGTGTGTGCTGCCATGATAAGCATTATTAAAAGCAATAAGCTTAGACCGTCTGGTTACCCTTTTGGCAAGCTTTAGTGCACCTTCTGTTGCTTCAGCACCGCTATTAGTAAAGTAAAGTGAGTTGAGCGTTTCAGGAAGATGATCAATTAAAAATTTTGCATAAGCTACCTGGGGCGCTTCAATAAATTCACCATACACAATCAGGTGCATATATTTTTGAACCTGCTCGTTTATAGCACTAATAACATTTGGGTGGCTATGACCAATATTGCAAACACTAAAACCGGCAATCAAATCAATATACTCTTTACCATCTGTATCCCACATTCGCATGCCTTCTGCCTTAACTATTTCAATACCTATTGGTGAAGGAGAAGTTTGAGCTACATGATTTAAAAATAGTTGTCTGTTAGTCATGGAGAAGTTGACAGATACAGTTGTTGGATGAAGTTTGGCGATGACAATATAAGTTGCAATATTACTTAAAACAAAGTAAAACCTTGCGGATGACAGAATAGGGTGCAAGATGACGGAGGACTGACAGTATTAGGTTGTAGTATTCCTTAAGACTAATACAGTATGGTGACTACAGTAACAGCAGAATAACATGTTTACATTTGCCGATAGCTATCTGTAATTGTAATTGTAACTGTCAACTGTCTTCTAAAACCAACAACAATAATTCATGGCTCTAATTCTTTCCGTGAACGGCATCGCTCCCACACTTGGCACCAATGGTTTTGTTGCACCTAACGCTACTATTGTTGGCGATGTGGTAATGGGTGATGAATGCAGTGTGTGGTTTAATGCAGTTATTAGGGGAGACGTTAATTATATAAGGATAGGTAACAAAGTGAATGTACAGGACGGGGCAGTAATACATTGTACTTATCAGAAAAATGGAACCCATATAGGCAACAATGTTTCTATCGGTCACAATGCTATTGTTCATGGATGCACTGTTTATGACGATGTATTAATTGGAATGGGAGCGATTATAATGGACCGGTGTGTTGTACATAGTAATTCAATAATTGCAGCAGGCGCTGTAGTGCTGGAAGGAACTATTGTACAGGAGGGAAGTATTTATGCAGGCGTGCCTGCAAAAAAGGTAAAAGATATTTCACCGGAAAAAATAACAGGAGAAATTAATCGAATTGCTAATAATTACGTCAAATATTCTTCGTGGTTTAAATCTTATAATGAAGCTGAAAAATAAATTAAATAAACGAGCGTTAGAGTGTGCGCCTTGTTCTGATATTATAGTTAATACTTCATTAAGTTGCCTGTAAAAGGTTGAAAGCAGATTTGTACCCTCTTTTTGAATAACTAACATTTCTTTATGAAAGTCTTATTAGTTTTTTTGATCGGAATAATGTCAATAAGTGTAAGCTCCTGCCGTGCTGGTAAGGGCTGTCCAACAAATGGCAAAAACGTTGGCGCAGAAAAAGTATTAAGCGGCGACGCTAAAACAATGAAAGCAATAAAGAGGGCAAAAAAATTTAGAGCCTAACCCATCCATAATAACAATATCACGTATGAGCTACCAGTTAACTAATTCTCTCGGCACCATTGAAGCTGTAATTGACGACAATTGCGGCATGAATAAGTTTTACAGCATAGCAAACGCGCTTGTTAGAGAATTCAAAGTAAAATTTACCGAGAAGCAGGATGAGTGTGATACAATAAACTGGCTTTTTAATTATAAAGGTCATTTTCTAAAACTTCAATACAATATTTATAACGGGGTCTCTATATGCACAACTTCCAATAAGGATAATGCCGCCGTTTCTGAACTTGCTATGCTACTTGAGAGAAAGTTCTTTTAGTAGCTCTTATCTTCAATTGTTTCAAGAATAGATAAATAACTAAGATACCGGTCTACATTTATTTCACCTTCATTAACGGCTTGTTTAATAGCACACCCAGGTTCATTAATATGCATGCAATTATTGAATTGGCAGTTGTTTAAACGTTCTCGCATCTCGGGAAAATAATGTGACAATTCCTGCTTTAAAAAATCTACCAACCCAAACTCTCTTAAACCAGGTGTGTCAATCACTTTGCCACCCCAAGGAAGATCGTACATTTCTGCAAAAGTGGTAGTATGCATTCCTTTACCACTCCAATCACTCACTTGCACAGTACGTAAATTTAATTCAGGAAAAATTACATTTATTAGTGATGACTTTCCGACGCCGCTGTGCCCGCTTAATAAATTTATTTTATTAAGCAAAAGCTGCTTTAGTTCATCCACACCTGTTTTATTAATTACACTTGCGAGTACAACCTTATAACCCACTTGCTCATACATACTTTTAAACTCCCCGAACCTGTCCATTTCCTTTTTCCGGTACACATCAGCTTTATTAAATACAATAATTGCGGGAATGTGATAGGCTTCGCAAGAAACAAGAAACCTGTCAATAAAGCCCTGTGACGTTCTTGGATCCTTTATAGTAGCAAACAATAAACTTTGATCGAGGTTGGAGGCTATTATGTGATGTTGATTTTTGTTATGCGGAGAAACTCTTGCAATATAATTTCGGCGATCATAAATATTGGTAATGGTAGCAGTAGACTCCAATTCATTTTCAAGTTCCATTTCCACTTCATCTCCAACAGCAAGCGGATTTGTAGAGGTAATGCTGTCTATCTTAAAAACTCCTTTTATTCGGGCATTGAAAACCTTGCCCTTTTGATTTTTTGTAACATACCAACTACCGGTGGATTTATATACGAGCGCGTTCATGTTTCAAAGTTAGAACAACTGTGTTTTGAAAATGATGAATTAATCCTTTCATGCTGAACTGGTTTCAGCATCTCCTGGCGAACATGTTAATGAATTAGAGGGGCTTTATTTTGTATGAGCAAGCACGACAGGAGATCTGAAATGAATTCAGAATGACGGAGAATAGAACTATGGGAATTTTCTAAAAACCGTGTACCTGAGTAATGCTTCAATTAAAAGAAGAACTACTGCAGCTAATAAGATGGGTAGGAACTCTTCAGTGTATCGATCATATGCCGTAACCTTTATCCGGGTTTTTTCCAGCTTATTTATGCTTGCATAGATCTTCTGCAACGTTTCTTTATCTGTTGCATGAAAATATTGACCGCCGGTTTCTTCAGCAATATTTTTAAGTAACGCTTCATTAAACTCAAGCCTTTTACGATTGCTTGTTCTTCCAAAAGGAGTTTCGACCTGTTCCTCAATTTCCTTTTCAGAACCTACACCTATAGTATAAACTTTTATACGATAAAGCTTAGCCATTTCTTTTGCAATGTCAGGCGGAATTAAACCTCCAAAGTCTACGCCATCAGTTAACAGAACAACAATCTTACTTTTTGTTTTTTGATCTTTAAGCCTGTCCACACTTGTTGCAAGACCCGAACCAACAGAAGTCCCCTCCTCCTCAAGATATCCCGGATGTATGTTAACGATTTGAGAGAGAACAGTGTTTTTATCAGTAGTAAGCGGGCATAAAGTAAAACTTTGCCGGCTAAATATTACTACTCCAATTCTATCTCCGGGACGATCATTTACAAAAGATTGAGCTACTTCTTTAGATGCTTCAAGTCGATTTGGAGTGAAATCTTTTTCAGTCATGCTGCCGCTTATGTCAAAGCATAAAATAATGTCTATTCCTTCGCCTTCAGTTTGTTGCTCTGTAAATTTATGTTGAGGCCTTGCCAACGCAACTATAATAAAAATTAAAGCAATACATCTTAACACAAAAGGAAAATGTTGAAACCATGTTTTAAAACTTCTGACATCAGTAAGAAAGTGAGTTGTTGTTACTAACATAGAACCCTGGCGCTTCTTATTATTTCTCCGGTACCATACTACTAAAATTAAGACTATGAGTATTAAACTTAAAGCTTCAGGATTCGCGAAGGTGATATTTTTTAACAAGTCGTAAAC
>MWVX01000101.1_pt1 | contig 23433 bp, 19 predicted proteins | sample 1047311 | NCBI WGS metagenome assembly MWVX01 (sample SAMN06349984, study PRJNA376086) | soil metagenome | isolation source: MtG-4 sample Antarctic (ecotone) soil | place: Antarctica | collected 2015-01-13 | reverse complement strand
CTTCAAAACATTGCAATTGGTGCAGTTTTTTGTTAATGATGTGGAAAATGGATCATCATCCTGATAGATAATATAGATGGGGCCATTTGTACTGTTGCCTGATTTAAATAGCGTGAAGTTGTAGGCATAGGAACCGGCATTATTGAAGGCGGGATAATGAGGGGTATTTTGATTATTACCCCATTGTGCATATTCGTACCGTAAGGTGCCATCAGATTCCACGGATTGATATTGTAGAACAGGCTTTGGGTTTGCTACTATCTCCGAAATGGGGTTAGTAAGACTATTGGAGGCATTAACAACAGATTTATCTTCCTGGCCATTGCTAAGGTTAACTACAGTTACGGCATAGTAGTATGAATCATTGTTATTACAGGTAGTCACATAAAGACCTCTGTCGCTGGCCAGGGGAGTATTGATAGAATTAATTGTGAAATAGATACTCTGCGCCTGAAGTGTTGATTTACGTATATTTTTTGCTGAGTTATCACGTACAAACCCCAGAGATGTACCTGTGTTGAGGTCGGCCGCAGATGTAAGGGGAGAAGAGGATCGATAAATGTTATACTGTAGATTAGTTGCTGCAGGATTTTTCCATGTGAGAAAAGTTTGTCCGTTTGAATAGGAAGCCTGAAGTTCGGAGATTGTATATGCTTTCACGTTAAAAGTCAATACAGTAAATGCTATACAAATCAAGAAATTATTGATTGAGAAAATGTTTTTCAAGTTGGTTGATTTCTCGACAAATACGAATAGTTAACCTAATTGTTACATTTAGTGGAGTGGTTGATAATAATAGTCACATATAAGTAGGTAGTACTTTTCTGAAAATATATAAACTTCATGAAACCACTACGTTACAAGAGCTTATAAGAGGATGGTTGATGCTAATTAAATTATCAGATGGAGATTACCAATTACTTATAGTGACATCATGTAGAAAGAGAATGAAACTTTACTCGTATTCCTGGTTATTTTAACAAAGTGGATTTCGTCAATTCAATCAGGGAATTATATAGAAGGGAATACCTGAAGTGGAGATAAATTTTTCCAAGCACAAATATTACAGGGAGGTGTATAAATGGAATAGGTTATATGAAAACCATAAATTATCTGAGCGCACTTTTTTAAGAAGTCAAAAAGAAGAACAGCGTTTTTGCAAGATCTTGTTAAACCAAGAGCTTCTTATCAGGCTCTTTTATGCTTCCTCAGAAGTTTAAAATCGAATACCATTAACCGCTAACATCTAATGAAGTGACAGTGGCCTTCTCATGTGTTGGTATAAAAGAATGAATAGATATACTCCACCTTAAGGTCTCTAAAGAATTTTATGCCCCTGCTACTTTTTAGATGCAGCTGACCTTATGAGAATTCAAATTCCCTTAATTAATCATATTTATTTCGGCCCTTCCAGCTTTTCTGTAACTAGCAAATAAGCTTTTCCATTTCATCTTCCATACCCCTGTTGCTGCTTCGTTGAAGATGCCTTTGCTCATCTTTGAATTACCCTCTAAACGATCGGTGAAGGTGATGGGAACTTCTATGATCTTAAAGCCAAGCTTCCATGCAGCAAATTTCATCTCAATCTGAAAGGCATAGCCTACAAAATGGATTTTATCCAGATCCATTGTTTCAAGCACCCTTCTGCGATAGCAGATAAATCCGGCAGTTGTATCGCGAACAGGCATCCATGTAATCATCCTCACATAAATAGAGGCAGAATAACTCATGAGTACTCTTTCAGTAGGCCAATTTATAACATCTCCGCCCTTTACATATCGTGATCCTATAGCTACATCAAATCCGTCCAAAAAACACGCGTTATATAATCTTTGCAAGTCCTTAGGTGGATGTGAAAAGTCTGCATCCATTTCAAAAATGTAATCATAATTTCTTTCAATTGCCCATTTAAAACCCCTTATATATGCTGTTCCCAGCCCCTGCTTGCCTTGTCGTACTTCTATAAATAATTTTTCTGGAAATTCCTGTGACAATTTCTTCACTTCAATGGCCGTACCATCCGGTGAATGATCGTCAACTATTAAAATATGAGCATTGGAATAAAGGGAAAATATTTCACGGATCAGCCTGGAAATATTTTCCAGCTCGTTATATGTAGGTATTACAATGAGAGAATTATTCAAGGGTTAATTCACTATTTGACTTATTCTTATGCTAATTAATTGTTATAGTTTGCTTACTTCACATTGGCTTATATTCTTTGGTAGGGCAGAATTTGTTTATCTCAACATACGTTCCCTTATTCGTTTTACCTTTTCCTTAAAGTCCAAGGGAAATTCTCCTTTTATAAGCCAATCGTAATAACTTGGTTCCATTTTAAATACCTCCGATACTGCCTTTCCTTTGTGCTTTCCAAAGTTGAACATCTCAATTTCATTTTCAAAATACATCCGTTTACCTAAGTCGACATAATCTCCATCCTTAGAAAATTGATGCAGGAAATCTATATCGTTTTGTAAATGCGTTGGATAACGGTCAAGCTGTGCTTTAAGTACGGCATAGGTGGCTTTTACATCAAACATCGCATTGTGAGCGTTCACCAGCTCGCTTTCACAATAAAATTTGTATGCAGCAGTAAGATTTCGGGGTTCCAGGTTATGGTAAATGCGTTGCACATCTATAAATTTCCTGTGGGAAACATCGAAGATTACCCCTGCCCTATAAAATTCCTCCAGCAGAACTGGAATATCAAAACGGGTGGAGTTAAAACCTGCGAAATCACATTCGTCAAGAAAAATAAAGTATTGCTTCGCTATCTGTTCAAAGGTGGGTGCGTTCTTCACATCCTCATCTTTGATTCCAGTAATTGCAGTTACTTTTTCTGGTATAGGAATGCATGGATTTATCCGTGTTTGCTTCTCATGAACATTTCCATCCGGCATCAGCTTTAAAACCGCAATCTCTATGATGCGGTCTTTAATGAAGTTGACCCCTGTGGTTTCCAGGTCTAAGAAGGCCAGCGGACGGGTCAGTTTCAATTCCATTTTAACTAAGTGTGCGTAATAACAAAAGTACTCAAGTCTTTTAAATCCAATCCTGAGAAATTACCTGAACTCATCATCAGTAACGTCGCATTTTCCCATGGTTGAGATAGAAAGAATTCCCTAAGTTTTCTTATTTCAGTAAACACAATAATCTTATCGTCGTTGAATGAAAAACGTATCACTCCCGGATCAAGCATCGCTGTATTCTTTAATTCGGAAGTATGCGTCTCATAAAATATGATTTTGATGTCTGCATCACTCATGCTCCCTCGATATTCTTTTAAAAAATTAACATTTACACTGCTATAGGTATGCAGCTCGAGACATGCAACTAATTTACGTTCAGGAAATTGCTCCTTTACAGCTGCTATTGAGGCACTTAGCTTAGAGGGGGAGTGGGCAAAGTCTTTGTATACCGCTGCCGTATCACTTGCTGCGAGTAGCTCCAAACGTCTTGATGCTCCGGTAAAATCTTTTAAAAATTCCAGGCAATCTGATTCTTCCACTCCAAGATTTTTGCAAATGGCGGTGGCTCCCATAATGTTTTGAAGATTGTGACGTCCGAAAATTTTCAACGCTATCTTATTTCCGTTTCTTATAAGAAAAGTAGTATGGTTCACGATGCTGAATTCGGGTATTGAATAAGGAATTTTGTTTGTAGTATCATTGGCCGCTGCAACAATTTTCCGGACTATTTCATCTTCCGAATTAAATATTAATGTGCCACCCTTTACAATCGAATCGACAAAGCGTTCAAATTGCAAGACATAATTTTCAAATGTAGGGAACACGTTGATGTGATCCCATGCGATTCCACTGAGCAATGCAATATCGGGCTGGTAGATGAGAAATTTCGGCAGTTTATTTAAGGCAGAATCCGGATATTCATCACCTTCAAGAATTATCACAGGGGCCGACTCGGACAGCCTCACAGAAACATCAAATCCTTCAAGTGAGGCACCTACCATATAATCAAAATCAAGGTTTTTCCTTTTTAGTATATGAAGAACCATCGCGGTGATGGTCGTTTTTCCATGGCTACCGCCTATCACCACCCGTTTTTTATTTTTCGATTGTTCGAATATGAATTCCGGATATGAATAAATTTTTATCCCTAATTGTTTAGCCCTATTCAGCTCCGGGTTTTCTGATTTGGCGTGCATTCCTAATACAATGGCGTCGAGGTCTTCAGAAATGCGTTCCTCATTCCAGCCCATGTATTCTGGAAGAAGGCCATACTTTAAAAGATTGCTTTTTGCAGGTTCATAAATCTCGTCGTCGGAACCGCTAACTGCATATCCTTTCTGCTTCAATGCGATGGCAAGATTGTGCATAACGCTTCCCCCAATGGCTATAAAATGAACTTTCATTTTTTACGTTTGTTTTAAACTATATTTGAATGTAATTTTACGCCCCGAAGGTTTAAAAAAATAAATAGAAGGAACACAGCTACATTAAATTTTCTTAAACATGCTTTACCGACTTTCAATCATAAAGAAATCCGCTATCCTTGCTTTAATCTTTGGTTGTGTTTTGACCATTAGTTCCTGCGGCACACAAAAATTGGGCTGTCCTGGCTCCATCACTCAAAGTGAGCAGCATCCTTCCGATTCGCAAGGGTAATTTTGTCGGAACTACAAACATTTGAACAGCAATTATTTCGGCTGCTTCTATCCTTGTTTTTTATTTAGGAATCATATATTAATAATGAGATATATTTTCGAGAGGATACCGAGAGTAAGCCCTCTTGCTGTATTAATGGTGTAGTGCAGTATTTAACATCATACACGGTATTATATAAAAAATGAGAGCTGCTTATGAGCAGCTCTCATTATTCTTACCAATGATATTAATTACCGTTGAATAATAAAGTTTTTACTTGTTATCTCTTCATTATCAACAAGGCGAAGGGTGTAAAGACCATTCTCAAACATTTGAGTATTTATGGAATGGGTATTTCCAGACTCAATTTGACCTGAAGAAATTCTTTGTCCAACCACATTTGTGATTTCATAGGTCGCCACAGAATTTTCGAGGCTATTAAGCTTCACGTTGATTGAATTAGAGGCAGGATTAGGAAAGAGCTCAAGAGTAAGCGGAGAAAGGTTTCCTTCTTCATCTGAAGCTTTGAAGAAACTTGCAAAAGTGATCTTGCCTTTGTATTGTGCATTATAGACACGTACTGTTGAAAGAACCGACACCAATGAAGTCAGGGTAAGCCTGGTTCTGGCAATCTGGTAATTTCCCGGAGGTGTTTTAGTTTTTACCAGAAATTTATTATTACCAAGGGACTGCGCTTCAGCAAGTGAAAAACCATTTTTGGTTGCTACAACATTTCCGTTCACGTCATAAACCGTTATCTTAAGGTTACTCAATAGTGTCACATCAATCAAGGCCGATCCGGTTCCTACAACGAAACCTACAACAACACCAGGTGTACCTAATTCAGTGAATCCAAGATCAAGAAAAGCAGTTGAATTTATGCCCAATGGAATAGAAAGAGTAGCGTAATTGGTTTTATTAGCGTCTACTGCATTTTGCGAATTAAGCACCATCTGTTCAGCAAAAACGTAAGTCGCCAGGACTGAAAGATTGTTTGGAGCATACACCGCGCCATAGACTAATACATCGTTAATAACATCTACCAGCCCGCCTACAGTGATTCTCACGCTCTTGGCAGTTTGATTTTTAGGAACCTTAATACGGAGAACAGCTGTGCTATTATCAAGTATATCCACATCCGCAAGTGAAAAACCTGATTTCTCCGCTATCTGCACGCCACTCGAATTGTAAAGAGTAAGTGTGATTTTGGAAAGTACCCCAGCATTCACAACAGTTCCTTCCGCAGTAAATACACCAACAGTGTATCCGCTGGGTGCCGGGTTAGTCCATCCAATTTGCAGGTAAGAAGAGCTGCTAATTCCAATAGCGGTTCTCATTGTAGCAAAAGTTGCCAAACTATTGTCGACCGCATTTAGAGGGTTTTCGACGCCAGAAGGACACAGAATAGGTACAATAGGATTGCATGGTCCTGATGCAAGTAAAATAGTAGCTCCATTTTGAGCCAACAACGTTGTGCTAACAAAAAGGGCTACCACTAAATGGAAAATCTTTGTTTTCATGAGTAGAGTATTTTTGAATATGAAATTAAATTTATCTCCAGTTTTAGCCAGAGCGGTTTAGGTAAGAACATAGCTAAATTAGGTAAATTATTTTAAAATAAACTATTTTTAGTAAAATATTTGACCTCTTTCTATATTTAGTTGAAAGTCAATCTCTTAAATTTGGTTAACACTTTATAAATAGGAAGTTTATTTGGTCTTGCTTCCGAAAAAGAATATTGGTAGGGTTATATTAATAATTTTTCCTTTATTGGGGAAGAAATTAGGGTGCTAGATTCTTGATTAGAATGTGGTAGATCTTGAATGATATTAGGAAAAAGGCTTCAGAATAAACCGCAAGCTTTTGTTTTTACCATTATCTTTCAAAAAATAACAGTTATGAAAAACACTTCAGTTAAACCAATCCCAGAAGGTTTTCGAACACTTACACCATTTATTTTGGTTAAGGGCGCAGATCAGATCCTTGACTTTTTGAAAAAAGCTTTTGATGCAAAGGAGCACAGCATGCACCGTCTCCCTGACGGAACCATCATGCATGCAGAGATTCAGATTGGTGATTCTATGCTTATGATGTCCGAAGCATCTGATAAATTTCCTGCTATGCCTGGTATGCTCCAGATATATACAGAGGATACCGATGGCTGGTATAAGAAAGCAATAGATGCAGGCGGTATTTCACTTCGTGAGCCTACAGATGAATTTTACGGCGATAGAAGCTGCGGAATTAAAGATGCGGCTGGAAATCAATGGTGGATTGCAACACATATGGAGGATGTTTCACCCGAAGAGATGAAGAAGCGCCAGGATGAATATATAAACCAACAGCAGGCTACCTGATCTTTATACTTTGGGCTTATTTTAAGATTACTCAACTACTCAACTGCGAAACAGTTTTATTATTCGCAATTTGTATTTTGTTCCCATCGTAAATGGTATATGTTGTTCTTATGAAAACCTGGTCATTATCAAAGAATGTTCAGTTGCTTCTATTTGGTTTTCTTTCAATAGGTGGGTTGTACTTTGCAAGAGAATTTTTAATTCCTATAACCATTGCGGGTATCCTGTCCATGCTTTTTTTGCCTGTTAGCAGATGGTTTGAAGGTAAAGGCTTGCCCAGAGGAATAGCAGTACTCATTTGTATTATCCTGTTCCTAACTGTAGTAGCAGGTTTTGGAGCTTTAATAACCTGGCAGATTTCTAACCTTGCTGAAGATTTACCTAAAATGCAGCAGCGGGTAACAGAACTGATTGATCAGGTAAAGCAATTCATTAGCCGAACTTTGAACATTACAGAACAGAAGCAGGAGCAGATTATTGAGGAGCAGCAGTCATCGGGCACCGGCAATGCAGGACAATTGATCGCCTCAATATTTGGAGGAATGATGAGTGCTTTGATCAATTTCATTCTTGTGCTTGTTTATATATTTTTATTGCTGTTCTTTCGTACACATATTAAAAAATTCATTTTAATGATTGTACCGCAGAATGACAAGCAGGAATCACAGAGAGTTATAGAAGAAACCAGCAAAGTGGGTCAGCAATATTTAACAAGCCTTGGATTGATGATAGTGTTACTGTGGATCATGTATGGAATAGGATTTAGTATTGTGGGGGTAAAGAGTGCAATTTTCTTCGCAATACTTTGCGGGGTACTTGAAATTATACCTTTCATAGGAAACCTTACAGGAACCACTTTAACCGTCATGATGGTGTTTTCACAAGGGGGCAACAGCTCAATGGTGATCGGTGTAATTATCACTTACTTATTCGTTCAATTCATTCAAACTTATTTACTAGAACCCTTGGTAGTCGGACATGGGGTAAACATCAATCCGCTTTTTACGATCATGGTTTTGGTAGCCGGAGAGCTGATCTGGGGCCTGCCAGGATTGGTGCTTGCAATTCCCCTGCTTGGCATGATTAAAATTATTTGTACTCATATTGAGCCTTTAAAACCATATGGATTTTTAATCGGTGAAGAGAAAAAACCTAAAAAGCCTTCCTATATATTTGAAAAGATGAAGCGTGTTCAATAGTTTAGCAAGTGGTTCGTGCTTGCATTTTTTATTAAGTATAGTGATCTATAGTAAATTCAATGATAAATAGTTTTAAGTTATGAAATTATACACAATAAAAAACTTAATATTTGTTGCAATGATTGTACTGGCTGCCTGTACACCAAATGGAAAGCCACAACAGGAAACAGATGAATCAGATACCATTGCAAGCAAACAGCAGGATAGTGTAGCGCAACCTAAAACATTCAACAATGATAGGTTCCGCGATGTAAGCATAGAAAAGGCAGGAGAAAATAAATATCGGGTATCAGGCAAAGGCCAGATATTTGAAGCTAACTTCAGCTACGTGGTTGAAGACGGACTCAATGAATTGGTAACAGGAAACGTAATGACTGACGCAGGGGCACCGGAATGGGGTAATTTTGAGTTTATTATTGAGCTAGATAATGACGAATCCAGCCACAAAACTTTGATTCTATTTGAATCCAGCCCTGAAGATGGCAGCAGGCAGCATGAATTGATAATACCATTAGGCAGATCAAGTCATGAACAATCAGAAAAGCTTCATGGGTGAAGCTAATTCTATAGGGATAAACCATCCTTAAGTAAAATGAAATCTCATAAATCTTTAAAATATTTCCGCTTTATTGCTATTGCAGAAGGAATTTCGTTTCTGATTTTACTTTTTATTGCAATGCCTTTAAAGTATTTTGCCCAATTACCTGAAGCTGTATTATACACTGGCTGGATTCACGGCCTTTTATTCATCCTCTTCTGCATTTTGCTTCTTCTGGTTACAATAAATTTTAGCTGGAGTTTGAAAAAAGCCGCTATTGCATTCATCGCTTCCTTATTACCTTTTGGAACTTTTATTCTGGATGCAAAAATTTTAAGAAAGGAAAGTGCCAGGAATTAAAGACTAAACTTTTCCCTCATCAGGTTCCTATTGTAAAAAACTTTGAGACTAATCCTTGCCCGATTAGGTTCTACTTGAGGATAGGAGTTGTATGATTCAATGAGTTACTATTCTCCATCATCGTCTTGCCAGTTCAGGTGAATTATAAAACAAAATTTAATTCCGCCTAATGATAAGGGCTGATGAAATGAATTCATTGTATTCACTAAAAACCTTTATTAAATAATTCCCTGCTGGTAATTCGGAGAGAGAAATTGTTGTTGTTCCTGTTTGTATTTTCTTGAAAATTTCTCCCTTTAGATTTGAAATGTAAATGGACTTCATGCCGTCGATTGCAATCGTCAGCAAATCAGAAGCAGGGTTTGGATAATGGATTTTTTCGTTAAAATCCACTTCTGAAATCCCGCTGGCGGTTGTCACTTGAAAGGGAGGTTATGGAATCTGATATTTTACCTGTATAGTATACATGGTAAGTTCCTGCTGATAGAATTTCCGATATTCGTTGTGTCAAGGTAGGTTTTAATTTGGGTGAGTAATCCATTATAAAAGCAGCCAATTAAATTAAAAGTATCAGCTTGTCGGTTAAAGCTCTAGGAGACTTCATTGCCTAAGTTTGGTGTGGTGGTGCTTGTAACAATTTTTATCGTGTCAGTGGTAGTAGGATTTGCGGGAATAATGGTGATGCTATTTATGTCAGGGCAACAATCAGTCTGCGAATACGAATGAGCAACTGTTAACAAGCAAATTAATAATGTGGTGGCAAGGTTTTTCATAATCTATTTCATTTAAAGATCTGAGTCACTATTTGGGTATTTAACATCTCAACTTCAATTGCACGTCTAACAAAGCCAACATCTGGAGTGCAGCATTGCATTTCGCGTGCACTCAAATTTACGCTCTTTACGTTCTTGCCACCAAAAAAGCATCCTATGAGATATTTAGAGAATTTAAGGGCACTCGTTCGCTGCTCCTCATAAGGGGTAATAGTTCTCCTGCGGCTGTACAGGTGTTTTGCAGAGCACCAAAAGCATGTGCGTGATGAATTCACCTTCTAAAGGAATGCCTGCCTTATTATTGTTTCCTAATATAATGCAACAGTAAGAAAATTCAGATGGTATAGGCTTCTAAGGTAGCTATTTGTTGATATGCAATCTAAGTCAATCTAATACTCTTCCTGTGTATTATTCATTCCACAATCCTTATCGAGCGTGTATACACATCTCCATTATAAATAATCCGGATAATATAGGGTCCGCTTTTCAAATCTTTCAGGTTCATCTTATAAAGGATCATCTTATCATTTGTTGAAACAATTTCTTCAACCACAATTTTTCCCAATAAATCAATAACCTCAATAAATACTTTATCATTAATGACGCCACTCATTTCAAGCGTGAAAATTCCATTCGACGGATTCGGATACACATGCAGACTTGCCTGATCGGTCGTTGTATTTTTTTCTCCTTTCAGGGAAAGAGTTGTAAATAATTTAGATTCAGAATACGCTGAAGACTGCGTTCCGCAATTTGCACTTATGCTCCATTCGTATTGACTTGATGAAATAAGACCGTTTAATCTGAAGGAATTCTTTGTTCCATTACTGTTTTTGTAAAGCCAGTTGGAAGATGAAGTGAGCTTATATCTAATGGTGAAACCAGTGGGAGCACCAACAATTTGCCATTTCAGCAGAGCTGAGGTGGAAGTGATCTTCGTGGTGGAAAGATTAGTGGGTGTGCTACAGGTTTCAGGAGAAGAAAGCTTTACAATCCAAACATCCTGGTTTCCGTGGTTGCCGGTTACATCACCATCATTCGATTCGGTATAGCCACCAAGGAAATAATTTCCGGCATCATCAGTCTGAAAAGTATAAACATAATCCTTCAGAGTGCCTCCCAAACTTTTCTGCCACTCGATATTCTGAGATATATCAAGTTTTGCAATCCAATAATCCAATTTTCCGTGATTACCGGTTACATCACCATCTGAGGAACCTGAGGGGCCAACAATCAAATATCCTCCATCACCGGTCTGTTCAATTTTTCTTCCGTAATCATCTGCAGATCCTCCGAAACATTTTTGCCATTGCAATATTCCCGATTCATCGATTTTGATGACCCAGATATCATTCAATCCGTGATTGCCTGTAACATCACCATCATTCGATAACGAAAATCCAATAACCACGTAACCTCCATCTTTTGTTTGCTCTACATAACGTGAAACCTCGGAAGCGGTTCCTCCATAGCAATGCTGCCATTGGATGCTACCGGCTGCATTCATCTTTACTACCCAATAATCGTCGCTTCCATGTCCACCGCTCACATCTCCATTCATTGATGACGAATTTCCGGCTACAATATAACCACCATCTGATGTTTGCTTTATAGCAAATGCATCGTCTACCCCCGAACCGCCCATCACTTTCTCCCATTGAATGTTACCGGTTGAATCAAGCTTCACAATCCAGGCGTCTTTAATACCAAAACCGCCGGTCACATCACCATCGTTTGACTTCACTGTACCGGCAATCACATAGCCATGATCCCTTGTTTGCTCAATGGCATAGGGGGCATCGTATGCGGATCCACCCAATGTTTTTTGCCATTGAATATTTCCCGAAGCATCCGTCTTTACTACCCAATAATCGTAGTTGCCGTGATTGCCTGAAACATCACCGTCATCAGAATCAGAAAAACCGGTTAAGACATAACCTCCGTCTGCAGTTTGCTTCACATCCCATCCATAATCTTCGAGCGAACCGCCGAGGCACTTCTGCCATTGAATATCACCTGATGCATTTGCTTTTACCAGCCAGAAGTCAGCCGGCCCGTGATTGCCGGTTACATCACCATCAACTGATTCTGCTGAAGCGCAAAAGATAAAACCGCCATCGTTAGTCAATTCGAGTGAGCGCGTAAAATCTTCATCAGTTCCTCCATAACATTTCTGCCATTGCAGAACAGGTGACTGGGCCTGTGACGACGCAATAAAAAAAAAGAGCACTATCATAAATGGGGTAAATACTTTCATTATCGGCATGTTAAAAGTGAAAAAAGTGGCTACCCGTAAAGGAAGCTTTCTATCAAAAGTAGAAATTATTGCCGACAAAAGTAGAAATTATTGCCGAACTCTGTTTATGGAGAGTCCCGTAGCCATTGATTATAATGGCATGCCCGAATGAAGGAGAGGTTAGAGATCAAGCCGGGTTACTGCTCCAATTATCATCTTAATAATATGAAGTGAGTCAGCCATAAAAAGCGAAGCTGCTGAATATATAGTATCAGAGTGCTCGGAGTCAGATATATTTCAACCAAGGCTTATTCTATTATTAATTTACCCATTGCAAATGTTTTAACCCCCGAACTAATATTGTAAAAGTAAACGCCAGCAGGCAATATGCCTCTATTAATGGTCAACTGATTTGAATTTCTTTGCTGATTGATTACCTGCTTACCAAGTATATCGTATAATGAGAAATCAAATTCTAATTGATTGTTGAACTTGATTAAAGTTGATTGGGAAAAGGGATTTGGAGCAATACTATATAATACGCTTTGCGGGATCAATTCATCAACATTTGTAAATTCACCATTACAGGAAATTTTAATTACATAAACATCCTGCCCTGCCGTCCCACTTTCAGTTGCCTCTGAATAACCTGTCGTAATGTATCCATCATTTAAATGTTCAACTGAATAGGTTCCATCACGCCATATTCCTCCAAATGTTTTGGACCAAATAACATTTCCAGTTTCATCAGTCTTAATCAGATAAGCATCGCTATTGAAAGTGACGGAATCAAACTTAGCCCCAGCCAGGATAAAACCACCATCACATCCCAAATCCAGAGAGTAATATTCACAGTTAACATTACTCAGATACTTCTTTGTCCATAGAGTGTCTCCATTTGAATTAATTTTTACCAGAAAGAGGTTTATCAGGTATTTGTTTTGAACTATCTTAGTAGAACTTCCAAGAATAGCATATCCTCCATCAGTTGTTGGCTTCACAGAAAAGGCTATATCTTCACCAGAATCACCATAGTGGTTCTCCCAAATCAAATTTCCGGATGAATCGGTTTTAACAACGTAAAAGTCCCAATCAGTGATTCCGTAACTTAAGCTTCCACCTACAATAATATATCCTTTATCCAATGTTCGAGTAACATTATAACCAATTTCTACATCAGCACCTCCGTAAGTCTTTGTCCATTGCTCATTTCCATTCGCATCTGTTTTAACTAAAAGGATATTAGATTCCATTGAATAATTGACTTCCCTTCCACAAACAATATAACCACCATCAAGTGTTTGTTGAACAGCATAGCCACACGTATAATCAAACCCAGCATTTATTTTTTTCGTCCAGGCTGTATCACCAGCATCATCTGTTTTAACTAAATACAGGTATCCGTCTCCACTATATAACTGAGCATATCCTGCAATGATAAAACCCCCGTCATTTGTTAATTGCACTGAGTAAGCTACGCTTTGAAAATATTGAGTTCCATAACTCCGGGTCCAAAGGGTATCACCAATAGAATTAAGTCTAATAACATAATCGTGGCCAAGACCACCTAGATAATTAACTGTGTATCCTACGATAATGTATCCGCCATCTAATGTTTGCTTAACAGAGTGCCCTCTATCAAGTGAGTCATACCCATATGTTTTTTCAAAAGTGTTTTGTGCAACCGAAGTGTGTACAATTCCTGAAATTTGAACTAATGCTAAAAATAACATCACCGAGAACTTCAAAGTCATTGTCTTCATGGAAATGGTTAGCTTTATTAATAATTAAAAATATTTCAATCAGTTGGTGATGACACCAACAGTGCCATCTTCATTCCCAATTATTTCAGGTGCAAAAGCGGAGTATCACCTATCCTTACTTTGCAACAACCAACTTACCAGTTGCGGCCAGCTTTTCCTTGATTCTTAATCTATAAATATATATTCCAGCCGTAAGGTTACTTACATCATATTGAATAGTTTTGTAGTTTTCATCTGACAGATCATTTAGAATTGTTGCAATCTTCTCTCCATACAAATTGTATACTTCAATTTCCACTTGTTCGGATTTATCTGAATCAAATTCAAAAACAACGATTGAAGTAGCAGGATTGGGATAACACTTAATATCAGCATTAGTTGACGGTTCCTCAATCCCTACCGCTATCGTACCCGCCGTTACCGGAATAAATACTGTATCAACTGTGGCGGTGCCAGGTTCCAGTGCAAGCAAGGCGGTATACTTACATAAAACACGTTCATCTTTGCTTGCCTGTATAATTTCAGCAACAACACTGCTGGTTTGCATATAAGCCAGCATGCTCCTGATATACTGAGCAGCCCAAAGGTTTTTTGCAGCAGAATCGAGCGTATATAGTTGTGCTTGCTCGAGGTTGATCTGGGAGTTGTAAAGTTGCCCACCGGAAGTGACTGCTGAAATCGTGATTTCCATTGGAAAACTGCCATAATATTTGCCTGTCTGCCTGAAGGGTGAACCAAAATACACAAAGCCAGTCATTGAATTAAGGTCATAATTTGAGTAGGTGAACCCAGATTGAAGAGTAGTATATACATCAAGGGCCGTGAAATAATCAGTTAATTTGGGGAAAAGAGTTCCAAGCATGGTTTCATACGTAGTGTAAATTGACTCATAGTACCAGAAGTTGATATCATATAGCGTTTCAAGTATTGTCTGAAATTCTGCTCCCGTATATGTTGCCAGATTGCTGTATAAATACTCATTACCCCTGTAGTATTGATTAGTTCCATAGAAATTCGTATAGCTCACGTCATCAAGATTGATGATATGAATTGGAATTTTTTGTGGCCCCATAAAATCAATCACTTCCTCAAACAAATCATTGGATGCGTCAATATCACTGTACTCATTAGAGCTGGCTATTAAAACAATGTTTCCTTTATTTTCATGTGATTGAATATAATTCATTCCATCTATGAGCAATAATGGAAGATTGGAAGTGTTGGAGATGTAAGTAGAATCGAGTGTTGTAAAAATCTGAGTAAGAGATGATGAGTCTGCTGGAACCCACGTGTTGCTATATGATTTTGTATAAAAATCTGAAAACATAAAATTCACCGAGTCGCCGGGATTAAACCAGGTAGCAATATAATTTTTCAACGATTTAATAACATGAGCAGAACCAAGTGATGAATTTGCATCTATGAAGTCAATCAGGAACAGTGTTTTCTTTGCAACCGGCAGTCCTAAAACACTCGCGAGGTCTAATTCAAGCTCATAGACTCCCTCATTAAGAGTGCTATCCTGATGATAAGCCGCAAAGTGATTTGATGCATCAGTATCGTTGAATGAGAGGGTGAGTGATGAAAGTTGAGAGATGTCATTCAGGTCCATTGTATAGCATTGGCCGAATAGAGAATCATTGACAAACTGGAAAGTCTCCTGGGGAAGTTCCAGAAAGGAGGGAAAATCCAGTCCTACTTCTGGTTTAACAGCCACCTGCATATTTCCAATCGGGCAAGTAGAAAGTTTTAAAATGTTCAGCGGAAGAGTTAAAAGCGATTGAGATCCTGTTAACTTATTTAAAGGAAGCAGGAAGGTCATTTTGATCTTCCGGGGCAGATTTACCATCATCGGGAAAATATGCAATTCATAATCAGTATCAGATTGTTTTACGAGAAGTGCAGGATCAGTTCTGCGGTCTACAAAACTTTCATAAATCTGAGATGCAGTCCACCTGTCATACATGTCTGCTTGAACTGGTATTCCGTTTATCCAAAGCCACAGATCAATCACCTCCGCTTCAGCAGGCAGGCGAAAACCCATCTGTATTTCGAGGCTATCCTGAGGATCGGTAAATGGAGTGCAGTTCACGGAGAAATCAAGATAGACCTCATATTGAGCATATAATCCTTTCGGCGTCACCAGCATAACTGCATTGTCAATAGAGCCATCATACATTAACCAGTCATCCTGCACATCACCTACGAGCAGGTACTCTTGTGCAAACAGTTGAGAGCTAAGCAACGAAATAAAAAGAAAGTAGATAACAGGTTTCATACGCAAGAGGATTTAGGTTAAAATATTAGGATGATTTAATAATTCTAAAAAATTTTGTTCTCGTTCCATTCACCAGCAGTATACCTATGTACATGCCATCAGGGAAGGCAACTCCATCTAAAATGAGATTGTTTTTCCCGGCAGAAAAATGCTTAACAGGAGATTTGTACATGAGGCGACCGTTCAGATCATATATTTCCAGTGATACATTACTACTTTTTTCCAGATCAAAACTCACTATAGCTGATGCAGAAAATGGGTTTGGAAAAATGTATACCGAATTCTTTTCATCTTCAACATCTTTCACTGAAGAAATTAAATCGGGGTCTCCCTTTGTAACACCATTGTTGTGTGCAATCCACATAAACCCTTTTGAATCCCGGTAAATTTTATGAGGGTAAAAAGGAAAAACCCCATTTAAATTATAGTACGTTATCCAATAGAGTTCATCTTTAATGGTGATGCTGCCATAGCCTCCTGACCAGAGCCTGCCAAGATTATCTTCATTTAGTGAATATATATAACTACCTGACAGATATTGTATCCAAATATCGTTTACCCAATATTTAAAAATACCGTTCGATGTAGCAAGCCAGATGATGCCATCAGGATTGGCAAAAATTTCACTAATAGTGGAGTAATCTCCATCAGGAAAAGGGTCTTTTACTGACCAGCTACTGCCGTTGAAAACGCTGATTTTCTCATAATTGCTAATCCAGATATTTCCCAGTGCATCTTCACAGATAGATCTACAGTAATTATCAGCCAATCCCTCGGTGATAGTATACCGTATGAATGAAATGCCGTCGTATTTAACCACTCCATTGCTTGTTCCAAACCACAGGCGGTGCTGTGAATCTTCAAATATGGTATAGATGCTTCCGATTAATTTATCATTGGTATAGGTCGTCCAGGTAGTACCATCAAACTTACTTGCAGAATTGTATGTACCAAACCAAAGATTGCCAGCATGATCCCGGGTAATACAACTGATGTCATAACCAATAATACCGGAATTGGATTGATTATAATTAATCCATTGCGTTCCGTCAAACTTAGCTACACCCTGATAAGAGACAGCAAACCACATACTGCCGTTTTCGTCTTCGCAAACATCATTTACATAGTTAGATAATAGCCCATCTGTTTGATAGAAACTGGTAAATGTTACCCCATCAAAAACCGAAACTCCGTTTGAGGCAAGACCAAACCAATACTTTAGATCAGAATTTTGAAATGCAGTAAATACAACTGAATTTGCTAAACCATTAGAGGTATTGTAAACTGTCCAGCCGGTACCATCGTATACACTCACACCGTTATCTGTAGCAAACCATAATTTGCCCTGTGCATCAGGAAAAACATCATAAACAAAGTTGTCTGAAAGCCCATTTGAAGTATTGAATATCTCCCAGCTCGATCCGTTAAACCGTGCAGCACCATAGTTGGTTGCTACCCATATATTACCATTATAATCCTGAGTGATGGCAGTAATGGTGTTTGAAGGAAGACCATCAGCAGTAGTGTAGGATGTCCATGTATTGTTGTAATATTCTGAAACACCCGATGCAGTCCCGAACCAAAGATGGTTTTCAGCATCTGCAAAAACACAATTTACCAGGTTGCTTGCCAGGCCATCATCCATGTTGTATGTAAACCACGAACTGTCATTATATTTACTTACTCCTGACCCATACGTTGCAAACCAAATGTTTGAATAATTATCCTCTTCAATCCCTCTTACAATGTTGCCCGCCAAACCCTGCGTTGTGGTATATGTGATCCAGTTATCATATTGGAAATTATATTGGCTGACACCGTTGTTGGTGGCAGCCCAAATCTCGTTGGAAGAGGTTTTGTAAACTTTAGAAACGTAGTTGTCTGCCAATCCATCGTAAATGGAATACGATGGCCAAAGATTATTTTGAGCATCGTACTTTACCACGCCCTCATCGGTAGCAAACCACAAGTCACCATTGTTGTCTGCAGTGATGGAAGAAACCATGTTCCCTATAAGACCTTGCGTATTCTGAGCAGTATATGTTAGCCACTGACTTTTTGCAGATGAAATTGCAAGAGTAAAAGCAGCCAGGAGACATAGATTTCTAATCACTTCACGACTTATTTGTGTCTTGTAAATGTATTATATAAATTTCAATTTTTATTTCCACTATATTAACTCTAAGTTACTTTAGTAGCAATGGAAACTGGATAATTTTCAAAGTCTATTAATCTAAATAAAACCATGCTCTTATATTTACTTCGGGCTACAGTCATAAGGTCATTAATGATCAATAAAGAATCTTCGTAACAAAACATTGCTGAACTCATTGATCGCTTCGAAGATCAATATGATTCATATAGCCGGTCAGAATACAATGAAGCTTTGACGAGAAGAGATTCCTGCACATACCTGAATCTTAACTATTCTCACCATCTTACATTCCATTGTAAATATATCTTCTATGAAGCTGCTCATTCCGATAATATACCTGCTTATCACTTTTAGCTCATGCTCAACATCGAAATACGGTCCATCAAAGATATGGCTGGTGAATCCCTCGCATCTGACTGCCTCAGAAAATCACCGGTCAGATAGCCGGATACCTACTTTGTTATTTTCTGATTTTAAAGAAATTACCTACACGGAGATTTCAAAAGATACAGTATGTCCTAAAATAACTAAGAGGGTTCCGTCACAAAAACTACTGAAGATCACGCCTTCCTCTACAAAAATTAATCATGTTAATGAAGGTTCGGTAACTAACAAAAAGGTATTTGCGATAAGGGATGAGGGTGATGAAGAGCCTAAAACAAACAGCATGGCTATTGCTGCAATTATCTTCGGCATCCTTGGCTTTATTCTTTTCCCATTCGCAATAGCAGCTATAGTTTTTGGCAAAATTGCGGAACAGCAGGTTGCAACCTCAGGGGAAAAAGGATTGGAGCTTGCCAAGACGGCAGTCACCCTAGGTTATATTGGGCTTATAGTTTTCATAATAGCATTAATATTGACAATCGTGATGTTTCTTGCATTATTAAACCTGTTCTCTTAAGTGAGTTTAGCTGGGGTTCCCGTGGTTATATTGTTCAGAAGAAATTAAAATTATAAATCATTTGACTTAACAGAATTCTTGCCTTTACCATCAATTCGCTTAATAGTAACTCACCTGGGCTTATAGTTTGCATTTTTGGCTTGAATAAACTAAAGAACCCACCCATATTCTTCATAATCTTTTTTTCGGTCGGTGTCCTCAAGCTGACCGAGAACTATTTTATTTTTTAATTAGGCAAAGTGTGACTGGGCAAGTTTTGATTTGAGCGATTACAGATTAAGATTTTATTTTTCAAGCGGCAGCTTGTTTTCGCTGCTTGTACTGATGAATTTTACTAATGTTATGGCAAAGGCAGTGAAGTAAAAATTCCGCATTTACTTTCTCTGTTCCTCTTAAGTTGAACATTTTTATTCCTTTATTGTGTTTGATGTTTGCCCAGACTGGTTCAATGGTATACATTCGTTTTAGATACTCTTCCTGACCGGGTGGTGAGTTTAATAGTTCTCGCGCTTTTTCTCTTAAGTATTCTCTGAGTTCCCGATGAATTTGGCGTTGCTTGCCTTTGGTACAAAGATTTTTTACAGGGCAATGGGTGCAAGCTATAGAGGTATATACTCTTGATTTTTTCTTCTTCTTTTTATGAGAATATAGTTGCGTGAACACAAGTTGTTTTCCTTGCGGGCAGGTGTATTTGTCTTGCTCAGCATGATATACAAAGTTGCTGCGGTCATAAGGGTCTTGGTTACGTTTAGATTGTTGATCGTACTCCTGATCGGGCATGTATGCAGTTTTGCCTTGTAACTCCAATGCTTCATAGTTGTCGTATGATCCATAACCGCTGTCGGCTAAAATGGTGGTGATCGCCTCGCCGGTATTTTGTTCTGCCTGTGCAATGATGGGTTGTAATTGTTCTTTGTCGCTTGCTGCATTGGTAGCGTAAGCACTTACGATGATGCCTTGTTCAGTGACGGCACCTTGACAGTTATAATTGGTACTTATACGTCCCTTGTTCTTAATCATCTTAGCATCACCATCGGTAAGATTGATTGTTTGTTCATCATCTTTTAATTGTTGCAGTGCTTGCTGTATTTTGGATTTGAGTTTTTCTTTTTGCTGCAAGTCTGTAGGTAACTCATCCCCGCGTGAATCACCATGCAAGTGATCCTCTTGGGCATTCACTTGTTCGGCACGGGTGATGATGTCTTGTATCTGTTGCTCCACTCTGCTCATCCATCTTTGATATCCCTCTCTGTCCTTGGTTCGTTTCACCGATGCATTGGCTCTGATTTTTGTTCCATCAATAGCAATGGTTCCTACAGTGACCATCTTTAGTTGCTGACAGATTTTGATCACATCTACAAAACATTTTTTGAAGAAACTCAAATTGTCTTTCCTGAAATCATTGATGGTTCTAAAGTCAGGACGATACATGCTCGCCAAGAACATGTATGCCGTATCACTCTCACATTTAGCTGCTATTTTTCGTCCTGACACCGTACCGGTTGAATAGCCATAGATCAACAGCTTGATAACAATTTTAGGATGATAACTCTTCTGCCCCATCACACTATAACGTTGCTCGATGCTTGTGGTATCGAATGTTTCTACTACTTCATCGATCACACGGGCTAAATGTCCTTGCGGAATAAAATCTTCTACACTGGGTGGCAGAAGAAAAAGTTGCGAATCATTGATTGGCTTGAACTTCTCCATCTGATCGTTTTTTGACTGCCTCAAAGCTATCCTGCTGTAGTTTCATTAATCGATCTTCTCTCTGATGTTTTCAACAATAGAGAGTTAGTTCTCGGTCAGCTTGTCCTCACCGACCGAAAACTTTTTCATCGCTCTGTTTCCCCACCGACCGAAAACTTACAGTTGAATAGCTACCTTTAGATATGCACCAATATTTCAGCAGACAAAGTCAAATGGAGTATAACCACGTCTATTTTTATACTGCTACTATTGTTGATTGGGAAACTTTATTACATGCTGATATATGAAGCATGTAATTATTGGTTCACTGCAAACTTTAAACGAACGGGAATTAATTAAAATCTACGGTTTTGTAATCATGCCTAACCACATTCATATTCTATGGGAAATGCTCAAACCAAATGGAAAAGAATCTCCTGTAAATAGTTTAATGAAATTTACCGATCATGAATTCAAAAGATTGTTACATCAATATGATAGGGCACAGTTAGCCATGTTCAAGTCAGAAAAAAATGACCGTATATATGAATTCTGGAAACGTGATCCTTTGGCAATTCCTATTACTTCAGATAAGGCATTCATTCAAAATTTGAGTATATTCATAATAATCCAATCTCAGAGATGGCAATTATGCAGGTACTCTGAATAATACAGATGGTCTTCTGCAAATTTTTACTTAACTGGCATTGGTCGTTTTCAGATGCTTATTCATTTTCAGGATGCATGAAGGGTTAAGGTTTTGGTCGGTTAGGACACCGCCGATAAGTCAAGAAGGTTTATTGTTTCGGTCGGTGAGGACACCGACCGATAAGTCAAAGGCTGATGATAATTGGTTTGCATATTCAACAATAGTGGGAGTTCGAGAGAAAACTACATTGAACATGAAGCGGATAAGCGGATTATAAATTTCTCCATTTTCTGTAAATAAGGCTTTACTACTATTTTCAGTTTTAGAAAGCTCAATTATCCAAGTTCCACCATACCATTTATGATCAACAAGTTTTCTTACAAGCTTTTCATTTGGAATTTGTTCTAAAGTCACTGTTACTAAAGTCTGTCCCCTGTGAGTTTTTTCTCTCCATACTTCATTTCCGTTTCTATCAGGTAATCGCTCAATATTTTTTAGGTCTGTTCGCCAAGACAATTCGTTAGAACGGTTAGTGAGAAGTGTCCAAATCTCTTGTGGACTTTGTTTAAATTCTCTTGTTATTATCCCTGTATGTTTTTCGGGAAAGAATAATCCGGCAATGGTGGGAATTAAAACCACTCCAATTATTATTCCTACTGATATTAGTAATATCAGCATAATTTTTTTTATTTTAGTCTATGAGTTAAAGTTTTGCAGGTCATGTCAAATGCTTGCCGCTAACGGTTGGGTTGGCGAAGTACTAGTATCTGAAATTCGTCAGCCTGGAACTGTTGCTCAATTAATAATTACATGCTCATTGTTTATTGTGTCAAAATCTATAATGACGAGCCGATAACTAAAGCACGACAGCGAAATGACCCGTCCTGGCAGGCCCCGACCCGCCATCTCTTTTTTGTTTACCGGTTGCCCCTAATAATATTCGCCGTAGAGAGCAATTCATTGTTAGTATTATAAACTCTTATGATATAATTTCCTGATGGTAATTCAGCAAGAGAAATGGTTTTTGCCTCTGTTTGTATTTCCTTCATAACCTGACCATTCAGGTTTGAAATATAGATTGTCTTCATTCCGTCAATTTCAATCATCAGCAAATCAGAGGTCGGGTTTGGATAATAAATCTTCTCACTAAAGGCATTTGGTTGTGAAACACCAGTGCCAGTTGATACCTCAAAAGAAGCTGTCATAAAATTGCTGTCAACCATAGAACATTCTGTTTGAGAGTCTGATAGCTTGGCTGTGTAGTAAACATAATAAGTGCCTGCAGGCAGAGTTCCGATATTGGTGGTGTCAATATAAGTTTGAAGAGCCGTAAGGAATCCATTATAAAAGCATCCGATTAAATTAAATGTATCAGCCTGTTGGTTAAAGCTGTAGGAGACTTCATTGCCTAAGTTTGGTGTTGTGGTGCTTGTAACAATTCTTATCGTATCGGTGGTAGTAGGATTTTCAGGAAGAATGGTGATGCCATCTATATAAGGACAACAATCCTGTGAATATGAATGAGCAGCTGTCAAAAGGCAAATAAATAATGTGGTTGCAAATTTTTTCATGTTGTTAATTTGAGGTCTGCTTACACTGTTGTGGCGGTTTTAGCTTTCTTGCTGTAGAGTGTAAATTACAAAATTAAGTACTCATAGATTGACTCCTGTAAATTTAAAAGAATGATGGAGTAATGAAAAATTTAAAGCGTTACCATCAACTGAAACAATCATTCGCCAATCACAAACGAAGCAAATTCTTTACCTCAGAAAATTTCCGCTTCGAGATTTCAATAAGCGAGCCATCCTGTATTTTTAATTTATGATCTGGGGTAATAGTGCTTACAAACTTTCTGTTTACTAAATGCGCCCTGTGCACACGGATAAACTGATGGTCGCTGAGCAATTCATCATAGTCTTTAAGCG
>MWVX01000100.1_pt1 | contig 23680 bp, 23 predicted proteins | sample 1047311 | NCBI WGS metagenome assembly MWVX01 (sample SAMN06349984, study PRJNA376086) | soil metagenome | isolation source: MtG-4 sample Antarctic (ecotone) soil | place: Antarctica | collected 2015-01-13 | reverse complement strand
ATTCTACCGGAGACCCCAGAGCATTTTGGTAAGATCGCCGGTTATATTCAAACAGCTTATAAACGGGTAGAAGATTTAACCGGGATAAAATTTGGCGAAGACTTTTTATGGCATGTGTTTCATCCCCGCGAAACAGACTGATATCCATCATCTGAAATGACGGCAATTGCGCTTTGCATCATGAAAGAATATCATCCCGATAATACAGTAACCATTGCAGCAGATTTGCAAAATGCTTTAAACTATGAAGGAAGGGATCTAACAGATAAAGAAGCCTATCGTCATTTGTTACCTAAGTACAATATCCCAGAAGAAGAGTTCTATCAGAAGCTTAAAACCGACGAATACAAAGAAAAAGCTTATTATGAGTTTGCGTTGGTGAAACAATTACAAGTGAGCAGTTATCCAACGGTATTGCTGCAAGCCAATGAAACAAAATTTTATCTGCTTGCCCAAGGTTATACAGATTATGAAATGTTGAAAGAGAGAGTAGATAGAGTTTTAAAGGAGTTGAAAACGCAATAAATCAATTTTCTTGAAGTAATCTTTTAACTTCTGATTTTAGGAACGGCAGGCTGTTATGGATAATATCCCAAATCACTTCACTGGATACAGTTTCATAACCATGAACAATTCTATTTCTTGTATCAACAACTTTGCGGGCATTGGTTAATAACAATGTTTCATTTGCCAACAAAATTCGGTTCATGGCTTCGCCAACGATCTTAAGATTTCGTTCTATAGCTCTCCTGGTTTTTAAATCATTCTTATAGTCTTCAAACGAGTATTCTTCTTCGCCTACAAACAATTCTATTTCTTCAATGGAGACCTTAATGTCAAAAAGCCAAGTCTTAATTTCAGCTTGCATAAATAGTTTGTTGGTGAGCGTCAATATTTTTTTTGAAGTGAGGGTTTTTGATTTCCTTCTCTTCTAATAAATCAATTGAACGGTGAAACTTATCCTCCAATGCAAACTTTAAATAAAAATAATTATCGGTGTACTCTTCATTGGAAAGCGGCTCAAAGTCCACAATCAAATCAATATCGCTTTCTTTATTGAAACCTCCTTTTACAATAGACCCAAAGGCAGACAACCGCTTAACCTTATACTTTAGGCAAAGCGCTTTTATTTCATCGGAGTATAATTCAGAAAGGGTCATCCTATCAAAAATACAAAATCTATTTCCCTCTTCTAAGCGTTAAAACCTGGGTGGGCCAAAGTTTCTGCCTTCCCCTTCCCCGCGGTTTTGCTTGCGTGCAGCAGCCGTTCCGAAATTTCTCAGGTTGTAAGAAAACGTCAGCATAAAATATTGCTGCAATACCACATTTTGTACATCTTCTATTAGTTCCGCTGTCACCGTGCGACTGATGCTTCGGTTTTGCTTCAGCAGGTCAAACACACTTAGCTTTAATTCTCCCTTCTGGGCCTTCAAAAACTTTTTACCAACACTCATATTCCATAAAAAATAACTCTGGTTAAAGTTTTCTGATAAGCCATTATAATATTGGTTATTTAAATCGTTCTGAAAGAACCATCCTTGCTTGGATAGCAGGTTTACCTGCAGCCCGGCCACATGCTGGAAATAGCTGCTGGGAAGAGAAGTTGCTATATTACTTTTTATCTTATTAAAGTTGGCTGAATACGACAACGTAAAATCTATATACTGACTTACATTGCTTCCAATAACAGCACCTAATGTGTAGGTAGTGTTTTTTGTTTCATTCAATTGTCCCTGTATCATGCCTGGCAATGTGTTTAAACTAACGCCACCATTTAAATTAAGGTTCGATTTTATAAACTTCAGCGGAACGGCAAAGGTTAAAAAAGAGCGGAGATTGTTATAGCCGTTTAAGTTTACATACTTTGATAGACGGTAGCCTGTATCAAGTCTTACGTTGTTAATTACCGTATCGCCACCGATAGAATTGTACGATGCCGTGGCAATGTAATTATTGGCCGCCTGGTAAAAGATATTTCCTACCAGTATAATGCCTTTGGTAGTATTTGTATAGGTGTATTGCGTGCTAAGTGACTGCGTATATTGGGGGCTAAGATTTGGGTTACCAATACTATACGATGGTTCATTAGTTGGGTCAAGCACATCTTGTAACTGGGTTACCGATGGCTGATTAACATTAGTGCGGTAGTTGATTCTAAAACTGCTTCTTGTAGAAACCTTGTATCGTATTTGCGCATTGGGAAGCACGTTGGAAAAGCTTTTATCCACGGTGGCTTTTATTGGAAAGATGCGTTCGCTGTTAAGATTAGTGTACTGATAATTGGTTCCAAAAGATATTTGCCTCTCGCGGTTGCCCCAACGGTACGAAAGACCCGTATTGTGCGCATTGGTACGATTCTCAAAAACGTTAGAAAAATCCTGTAGAAAAATTGAGTATTTGCTGTCCATCGGGTTTTGGCTATATGCCTCCTGGTTAGATTTACTTGTAGATACGCTGGGACTGTAACTGAACTGCAGTTGAGAGTTTTCACTAAGAGGTTCCGAATAAGAAAGGTTGGCTGATAGGGTCAAGCCATCATTATACTGGTCTGTAAACCTGTTGGAAATGGTGTCATCCGTACCCGTATTAAGAAAGGTTTGTGTGTACGTATTTACATAGGAGCCACCATCGCGTTTATTATAAGAGGTATTAAGATTAACAGACATGGTGCGTCCCCTTTTCCTAAAATTGTGCCGATAAAAAATACTGTTGTTTAAATTGTTACCCGAACGCTGGCTATTAGTGATGTTTTCATTAATCAGTTGGCGCAGTTTTCCGGTAGCAGGATAAATAGTATTACTTCCCCTGCGGCGATAACTTTCATTATTCTGAAAGCTTAGGTTAGGCGCAATAGTAAGTTGATTATTGGAGTCAATCCTCCATTCGAACCGCATATTTAACCGGTGATTGTTATTAGTGCTGGCAGAAGTTGTAGTATCTGAAATGCGGTCAATACGGCTGATAGCGGGGTTCAGATATTGCTGGTTTCCCACCTGGTTAGTAGTATTGGTAGTATTATTAAAAAAGTAACTACCGGTAACTGTTAGTTTTTTACTCCATACATCAGAATAATTAATGCCGAAAGCATTTGTTTTATTGATACCACTTTGCTGGCCCACTAAAAAATTACCTCCGCCGCCAAAATTTCCGCCGCCGCCCTGAAAGCCACCGCCGCCACCTTGTGGTCTTCCTCCACCGCCGCCTTGCGGTCTTCCACCACCGCCACCACCGCCGCGATTATTAGTGCTGGAGGTAACCCCAAGCAAATCCTGCTGTGAAAAATTTTGCTGGTTGGTATTATTAAAATTGCCTACAATAGAAATCCTGCGATTATCTTTTAATAAAGTCGTGTTTCCACCTGCTGCATAGCGATCATCAGTTCCATAGCCAGCATAAACACGGCCAAACTGGCCATTACGCATATTGGCTTTAGTTACAATGTTGATGCCTTTCGTGGTGTTGCCATCATCCACTCCCGAGAATTGTGCCTGGTCGCTCAGCCGGTCAAACACCTGGATCTTGTCAACTATTTCTGCGGGCAAGTTTCGCAAGGCGGCGGTGGCATCATCTCCAAATAATTCCCGTCCGTCAATAGTAACTTTTTGTACATTTTCTCCCTGTGCTTTTACCACGCCGTTTTCTATTGTAATGCCGGGCATTTTCTTTACCAGGTCCTCGGTTGTGGCATCGGGGTTTACCTTATACTGGCTGGCATTAATTTGCAGCGTGTCGGCTTTTTGTGTAGCAGGAGCTATGGTTGCTGTAATAACTACGGTTGCTAAATCCTGTGAAGAGCCAGGTACCAGGGCCACATCAATATTTAAGCTTCTTGTTGCTGTAACAGAATCAATAGTATTGGTTGAATCTAAACGGATACTTCTGCTGACTTCTTTAAAACCTATAAAAGAGATGGACAGTAAAAAACTATCCGCTTGTAAATCCTGGAATGAAAATTTTCCAGCTGCATCGCTCAGTGTGCTTTTTGTAACTGTAGAATCGCTGATGCTAAACAACCGTGCTGTAGCGCCGGATAAAATCGTTTTGGCCTGCTGGTCTTTAACTGTTCCGCTTATACTAAACTGTGCTAATAAAATTTGTGCTGATAATAAGGCCACTGCAAGTGCCACACTTCTCCGGTGCATAACGATGAATTTGATATTGCTGCAAAGGTGTATGAAAATGATACCCCCGCTTTGGTGTGTAGGTTAATTAAGGCTAATAATGTACCCCTGTCCCCCCTAAAAGGGGAAACTTAGGTTGAAGAAACCTTACTTGTTCAAAGAGCGTTCCTTTATAATTTTTTTATTTACCAGAAGTCTAAATATCTATTGGGCGTTTGTGGCGTCGCACTCGTGTACACTTTGTAATCCTATTGAGCGAATGCAGTCATCAAAACATTATTCTATAAGGCTGAACGTTTAACGAAAAGTTTGATAGATCTAAGTCTCCCCTTTAGGGTGACAGGGGGATTTACTTATCTTGCAGCCCCAAATATTTTAATCTATGGAGTATAGCAGAATTGTTGCCGTAACCGGGATGCCGGCTTTATACGAGATATTAAACAGTAAAACCGATGGAGCCATTGTGCGTTCGTTAGAAGATGAGAGCACAAAATTCGTGTCAAGCCGGGTGCATAATCTTTCGCACCTCGAAAGCATTGAAATTTATACAACAGGCGAAAATATTTCCCTGGCCGATGTATTTAATGCGATGAAAGCCAGCAACGAACCACAGCCGGATATAAAAGATAGCAAAGCGCTGAAAACTTATTTTGAAAAAGTTTATCCCGAAATAGATACCGACCGTGTGTATGCCAGCGACATGAAAAAAATGATAAACTGGTTTAGCGTTTTGCAAAAGCACAACGTTGATTATACACCGAAAGAAACACTAGGAGGCGAAGGCGAAGAAAGCACAACCGAAGCCACTGGTGAAGAAAAAAATGTTGCTGATACTATAGAAGCCGCTGGTGAAAAAGTAGTAATGGAAGTAAGCCCGGATGCGGTTCCAGAAGTAGCCAGCACAAAAACAAAAAGCAAGAAAAAGAAAACAGAAGAGCAAGGATGATAGATGGCAGATGATGGATGACAGTAGTAATTGCAGCAGCTGTCATTCAATATAATAACTACTTTTTCAGCCTGTCATCTGTCAACTCACATCCGTCATCTTAAAACATTTATCCATGACCCCTACCGCAAATATTTTCAGCATCCCCCGCAGTTATTTACCAAAAGATTTTACAGTTACCAATTGGCAAGCCATTGAGCCATTTTTTAAAGAGTTGACAGACCGGCCGCTTACCATAAAAGCAGATTTAGAAGCCTGGCTAAAAGACCTGAGCGAAGTAGAAGCTGTAGTTGGTGAAGATGCCGCCTGGCGGCAGATACGCATGACCTGCGATACAGAAAATAAAGAGCTGGAAGATGCCTTTACCTTTTTTGTTACAGAGATACAACCGAAGATTCAGCCTTATGCCGATAAGTTAAACCGCAAACTGGTCGATAATGAATTTACCAAAACGTTGGAAGGCGATGCATACAAGGTTTATCTGCGCAGCGTAAAAAAAAGCATTGAACTGTTCAGGGAAGAAAACATTCCATTGCAATCGCAGATAGCGGTGCTGGCGCAGCAATATGGTGTTATCTCCGGTAAGATGGGCATTGAAGTAGAAGGAAGGGAATACACATTACAGCAAGCTGCTAAGTTTTTAGAAAGCCCGAAACGTGAATTACGGGAAGAAGTTTATCGCAAAATTGGTAGCAGGCGTTTGCAGGATAAAGAGCAGATGAATGACTTGTTCTCAAAACTCATTCATTTACGGGATAGCGTTGCAAAAAATGCTGGCTTCGCTAATTTTCGCGATTACAAGTTTGTGGAGATGGGCCGTTTCGATTATACCAAAGAAGACTGCTTTCAGTTTCACGAAGCAGTAAAAACACATGTACGTCCGCTGGTTGATTTTATCTACGACCGCAAGCGACAAAAATTGGGGTTGGATTCTTTACGTCCCTGGGATACGGAAGCCGAACCTGATGGCGTAACCCCATTAACTCCTTTTGCAACCGGAGAAGAATTGGTAGCCAAAACCATTGAATGCTTTACACAGATGAACCCCTTCTTTGGTGAGTGTTTAACCAAAATGAAAGAGATGGGCCGCTTTGATTTGGACAGCCGCAAAGGCAAAGCTCCCGGCGGTTACAATTGCCCCTTACCGGAAACCGGTGCGCCTTTTATCTTTATGAATGCCGCTGGGCAAATGAGCGATGTAACAACAATGGTACACGAAGGTGGCCACGCTATTCATTCGTTTTTGGCGCATGAATTATCACTAACTGCCTTTAAAGAATACCCAATGGAAATTGCCGAAGTAGCAAGTATGGCAATGGAGCTTTTCAGCATGGATTATTGGGAAGTATTTTTTGATAATGAAGAAGACCTGCAAAGAGCAAAACAGCATCAGTTGGAAAGGGTGCTAACCATCTTTCCATGGATTGCCACCATAGATATATTTCAGCATTGGATTTATGAGAACCCTATTCATACCTTGGAAGAAAGAGAAGAAAACTGGCGCAGTATATTAAATGATTACACATCCATTACTATGGATGTTTCTGGGCTGGAAGAATACCGCAAGTATAGCTGGCAGCGCCAACTGCATTTATACGAAGTGCCTTTTTATTACATTGAATATGGCATTGCGCAATTAGGCGCTATTGGTTTGTGGATGCAATTCAAAAAAGATAAGGAACAGGCCATCAACAACTATATTAATGCACTTCAGTTAGGCGGAACAAAAACATTACCTCAGTTGTATGAAGCCGCCGGGTTAAAGTTTAGTTTTTCTCCTGATTATATTAGCGAGCTGATGTTGTTTGTGCAGGGCGAGATGGAGAAGGTGACACGGCCGAACGTGAATTGATTTGGTGAGCCGTGTTTTACCGGTCTTGATTGGGTTGTCAAGAAATAATTTCTATAAATTAGAGTCGCTCATTTGAACGACTTTTTATTTGCACAAAATCGTACACTCTTCCCAAATCTAGAGTTGGGCGGATTAACTTTAATTCCTCCAAACAATTGTAACCATGAAGAAACTTTTTATCCTCTTTATTTTTATTTCCTACAACGCAACTTATGCGCAAAACACCACCGGCTACCAACTACCGCCAAAGGATGTTGCCGATCTGCTCCTTGCCAAACCCACACCGTCTGTGAGCATCGACAGTAAAGCAGAGTGGATGTTGCTTAGCGAACGAAACCCTTATCCAACAGTAGAAGAATTAGGCCAGCCCGAGCTCCGCATTGCAGGTCTTCGGTTAAACCCTGCTAATTTTTCTCCCAGCCGGCAGGTGTTTATCAACAACTTCAAGCTAAAAAATATTAGAACCGGTAAAGAAGTAATGGTAACAGGCTTGCCACAAAATTTATTGGCGACGAACATTAGCTGGAACCTTGCTGAAAACAAGATTGCTTTTTTAAATACAACATCCGACAAGGTTGATTTGTATATAATTGATTTGACTACTAAGAAAGCGGCGAAGTTGAATAAGCAAGCAGTAAACAACAGCTTAGGCACTGCTTATACCTGGGTAAACGACAATACTGTTTTATACAAAGCAACCACAGCTTCTCCAATGGCTGCACCCAAAAAAAGTATAACACCCCGGGGGCCAGCTATACAGGAGAATCTTGGTAAAGCGGCGCCCAGCGCCACGTTCCAGGATTTGATTAAGACGCCGTATGATGAAGACCTCTTTCAGTTTTATGGCACTTCACAATTAATAAAAAATAGCAATGGAGTGGAGACCAAAGTGGGCTCACCCGCTATTTACCTGACAGCTTCTTTGTCGCCGGATAAAAAATACATGATGACAAGAACCATCCGCAAACCATTTTCTTATTTGGTTACCGCCGGTGGTTTTCCAACCATAGTAAGCATAGCAGATATGAGTGGCAAAGTGGTAAAGCAGCTTGCGGCACTGCCTTCTTCCGAAGGCACACCAAGCGGTTACGATAACACGCAGGATGTTCCCCGTGCATTTGAATGGCGCGATGATGAAGCGGCAACTATTGTATGGGCACAGCCTTTAGACAGCGGCCTGATTAAAACAAAGGTTGACTTTCACGACGCTGTGTATTCCCTGGCTGCACCATTTAGTGGTGAGCCAAAGGAATTGTTTAAAACAACCATGCGCTACCGCGGTACAACCTGGGGCGATCCTTCACTGGCTTTAGTTAGCGAAGGGTTACGCTCAAAACAAACAAGCCGTGTAAACAGGTTCAATACAAGTACCGGAAAGTTGGAAAAGCTGTACGACCTGAACCAAACCGATGCTTATAATAATCCCGGGAGCCCGGTAATGAAAAAGAACGCATGGGGAAGAGAAGTAATTGTTACAACTGATAATGGCTCAAAAATATTGATGAATAACCCTGTGGGTTCTTCGGCTAAAGGCGATCTCCCCTTCCTGGCTAAATACGATTTAGAAACTAAAAAAAATGAAATCGTTTGGCGTTGCCCCGAAGGCACCTACGAGTTTGTAGTAGATGTTTTAGATCCGCAGCAATTAGTGGTTCTTACAAGAAGAGAATCGCAAAGCATGGTGCCGAATTATTACATGAAAGATTTGGTGCGAAAAATTGCTGACAGGTCACTCACGGCTTTTACAAATCCTTATCCGCAACTGGAAGGTGTCAGCAAACAAAAAGTGTTTTACAAACGTGCCGATGGCGTAGACCTTACCGGTGATTTGTATTTACCAAAAGGATACAACAAAGAAAAAGATGGACCGCTGCCGGTATTTATTTGGGCTTACCCAAGAGAGTTTAATTCTGCCGATGATGCCGCACAAGTAAGAGGATCGCAGGACCGCTTCACCACTATCAGTTGGGGTTCACCGGTGTTTTATGTTACGCAGGGTTTTGCCGTATTGGATAATGCCGAAATGCCGATTGTTGCCAAAGGAACTGGAAAGCCAAACGACAATTTTGTAGAGCAGCTAAAAATGAATGCCGAAGCAGCCATCAACAAATTAAGCGAAATGGGTGTGGGTGACCGAAACCGTGTAGCGGTAGGCGGCCATAGCTATGGAGCTTTTATGACAGCGAATTTATTAGCCCATACTAATTTATTTAAAGCAGGCATTGCCCGCAGCGGCGCTTACAACAGAACACTAACTCCATTCGGATTTCAAAACGAAGAACGCACCTATTGGCAGGCACCAGACTTGTACCATGATATGAGCCCGTTTAGTTATGCCGATAAAATAAAAACGCCATTGCTATTAATTCATGGCGAAGCGGATAATAACCCCGGCACCTTCCCTATTAACAGTGAACGATTGTTCAATGCCATTAAGGGAAACGGCGGCAATGTGCGACTAGTTATGCTGCCGTACGAATCGCATGGTTATACCGGCAAAGAAAATTTGTTGCACATGCTGGCAGAACAAAGCCAGTGGTTAGAAAAGTACGTCAAGAGTGCGAAGGCGGCTTTCTAATTGCCTGAATGATTATGTGTAGATTTATAAGAAAATAAAATCTCCCAAATTGAAAAGAGTCGTTAATTACTGAACGACTCTTTAATTTTCTACAACACTCTTCACTTCAAAGAAATCACAAGTAACAATCACGATTTACAATCCTTACAAACACCATTAATAATTATCTGCACATCATCCGCCACATAACCCTTTGGCAGATCAATCTTCGGCGAAACCACATCATCCAAACAAATTGTCTTCTCGCAATTTGTGCAAATAAAATGTACATGGTCATCGTGGTGATGGCCTTCCGTACAGTCTTTACATAATGCATACAAAATAGCGTTATCGGCAGTAGGTATCGTATGAATAATTCCTTTCTCTTCAAAGGTTTGCAAGGTGCGGTAGATGGTTACCCGGTCGTACTTATGGCCTACTTCTTTTTCTATATCGCCATGTGTAAGCGCATCATTGGTATTAAAAAACAAGGTCAGAATCTTTCGCCGGCTTTCGGTGGAGCTTAACTCCTTGCGGTGCAGAATATCATTCAGTCGTATGGTTACAGATTTCGTTTGCATTATTCGGTTAACAATTTTTTTATATCATCTGTCATTGTTTTTAATTCTGATGGCTTAATTCCGTCATAAATTTTTATCACTTCACCCTTCTTATTTACAAGCGCTACAAACTGTGTATGCAGAAAATCGGCTTCATCGTTGGCAACAAAATTACTTGGGTCGTCAATTTTAAAGCTATGGCGTGCAGCCTTGTACAAACTGTCTTTGCTGCCTGTAATAAACATCCACTTGGCTGTATTCACCTGCATCGAATCGGCATAGCGCTTTAAGCGGGAAGCAGAATCTCTTTTAGGGTCAGAGGTAAAAGAAAGCAGGAGTACATCAGCATTATTCTTAAAAGCCTCATAAGCCGGCTTCAGGTTGTTATTCATTCGCGGACAAACAGAAGTGCAGGTAGTAAAGAAAAAATTTACTACAGCCACCTTGCCCTTAATAATTTCCTGCGTTACCGGCCTTCCATCCTGGTTAATAAAAGAAAACGGCTGCACCTTGCCGATAGGTGGAAAATTTTTTTTGCCAAATCCGGGTATGGCCGAGGAAAGCCCAAAATAAAAACCCAGTGTCAGCAGGATAAAGAACACGGCATAAAATAAATATTTTTTCGACATGGAGCGGTGCTTGTGTCCCAAAGTTAACCGCGGATTAGCCGGCTAAGAAAGGATTAACAGCAAGTTTGAAACACGAATTATACAAACTAAAATGCAAATAGCTTTGGAGCATTTCAAAATTGCCTTAAGGTGATACTTTCTTTTTTTGAGAAATTACGCACTGTTTACCCCTCTTCATTGGGGCAGCGGCTACCTGTCAAAGGAAATCTGTGAAGGGAGTGGGTTTGCTTACGACAATTTTGAAATGCGGCGTATAGCTTTTACAATGAGTTCTCTAAGTTTTGTTTTATATTGCTTCAAAGATGTTCTATATGAAAAAAATCCTGCTTTTTATGGTGCTTTTTGTTACCGCAGCAGCATCAGCACAAAAGGCTGACGAAACGAAAATTCGCCAATTGCTTGCGGCTCAAACGGAAGCCTGGAACCGGGGCGACCTGGAGAGCTTTATGCAAACCTACTGGAAGAGCGACTCACTCATGTTCATTGGCAAAACCGGTGTTACAAGAGGCTGGCAGCAAACGCTGGAAAATTATAAAAAAGGCTATCCCGATACGGCTGCTATGGGCCAGCTTTCGTTTGATATCATTACCGTAAAAAGCTTATCTCCCGAATACTTTTTTGTTGTAGGCAAATGGATGTTGAAGCGAAGCATAGGCGATATTAGCGGCCATTATAATTTACTGCTGCGAAAGATAAAAGGCCGGTGGGTAATTATTGCCGACCATAGCTCATGATTCGATTATAAAAAATAAACTTTAGTTCAACTACTGTTCTTGCGCCATATCTTATAAAAAAATAAAAGGAGTGCTGCAAGCGAAACAAAAAAACAGGCGTAGAAAACGAGGTTATACCATCGTACAGCATCCTGTATAATTGCCAGCTTAAAAAAGAAGCCCGCAGTGCCTATAACCAGCATCCACAATAGCCCTGCACCAAAGGAGTTCATTATTTTTCTAAAATAAATTTTCACTTCAGGGCCCATGCCGGTTTCGTCATATTCGTCCATGCAATGAGTGATTTACTTTACACAAGGTAAGCGTTGAACATAAAAAGTGGACAATAGTAGTTGGCATGCACTACTTAAATTTTCTGGAAAGCAGCCTTTCTCTTTTTTAAACGCTGTGTGGCGTTACAGCCGACCGCCAACTACCAACTTCTCTTACGGTATCAGCAAGGCTTTAAACGCAGCCGAATCGCCATTAAAAACATTAAAATCAACTTTTGAAATAATGCCGTTCACCCGGCCTCGTTCGCTGTGTTGCCAAAAATGCCAGGGCCGGGTAATGCGTGGGTTATCGGCCTGGTAATAGTGTGCAATCCACAAAGGGTAATCGTCAAAGTTTCCCTTTAAATAGCGTTCGTAAAATGTAACGTAGGTATAAATAATCGGCTTTATGCCGTAAGCAGCCTCCATGGCATCTAACCACTTTTTTATTTCTTGTTGCAGCTTCGCTTCGTTCATTCCAAATGCCTTTTCAATGTCAAGCACTGGTGGCAGATCACCGCTTTCCAGCTTTACGTTTTTAAAATAATTCTGTGCCTGCGCTTTCCCGTCTTTTTTAGGATTAAAGAAATGATAGGCGCCCCGTACCATACCGGCGGTTTTTGCTTTTTTCCAGTTGCGTTTAAAAAAAGGGTCCACTAAATCGTTGCCCTCGGTGGCTTTAATAAAAGCAAAGCCTAATTGAATGTTGCGCACCCGCATTTCTTTAACAGCTTCCCAGGCAATGGCACTTTGGTAGCGGCTTACATCAATCCCATGTATCTCATACTGTGTAGGAATAGAAATGCCGAACTCTTTATACCTTATAAAGGTTGGCTCTTTTGTACGGCTCCATAAAAAAAGGAGATAGCTAAAAAAAAGCGCTGCGGAAATAGCAGTCATCCATAAAAAAATACGTAACGGTGCAGACGATTTTCTTTTTGCCACAGTATGCAAATAACGTTTAAACAACGAATCCATTGTCGTTAATAATGGCGCTAATTTTTGCGGCTGCCGGCTTAAGAACAATCATCAGCGGTTGTCCGGGCTATCCGCTGCAATCTTTTTGGCCTTTGTAGTTTGTCACGCTTTGCAGTTTTAAAAAGGACCAAAAAGGATTTCCGCTTCTATCCCGCAGCCCATCAGCAGCATCGCATCTTCAACACATCATCTGGCATTTCTTTACTATCATCAGGGCATGCCAGGTGCATGTCCCGGCTTAGGCGTCAGTTCCCCTCTTCAAGTCTCATCCGGCTTCGCCACCTTCTCCAAAAGGAGAAGGAACAATGGAAATGATTCTAATTTGGAGGGGGCTGGGGGTGAGGTGTTATATTTGTTCTATGCAGTGGAACTCCAGTGATAGTAGGAATTTTTTAAGTAAGCTAACGTTCAAAAGAAGCCTTAATGCTTTTAAAGTATATGCTTCGTACCTATATAGCAAGTACACAAAAAAGCCGGTGCAATGGGGTTACCCGGTTTCCATTTCTTTTGAGCCAACAACTTCCTGCAACTTACGCTGCCCTGAGTGCCCCAGTGGCTTGAGAGCCTTTACCCGTCCCACTGGCATGTTGGAAAAGAATTTTTTTAGAGAAACCATCGACCAGCTATATAAGGAGCTGATGTACCTGGTATTTTATTTTCAGGGAGAGCCGTATTTAAACCCGGAGTTTTTGGACATGGTAAAGTATGCTTCGTCAAAAAGAATATACACGGCTACTTCTACCAATGCACATTACTTAACAGATGCTGCCGCGAAAAAAACAGTAGAGAGCGGGTTGGATAGGTTAATAATTTCTATTGATGGCACTACGCAGGAGACGTACAAACAATATCGTGTGGGGGGTAACCTTGACAAGGTTTTAGCAGGTGCTGTCAACATTGTAAAATGGAAGAAAGAATTAAAAAGCAAAACGCCTTTTATCATTTTTCAATTTCTTGTTGTACGCCATAACGAGCACCAGATAGAAGATGTACAACGCCTTGCCAAAGAAATTGGCGTTGACCAGGTGCGGCTGAAAACAGCTCAAGTGTATGATTATGAAAATGACCCGAATAATTTAATTCCCGCCAATAAAAAATACAGCCGCTATAAAAAAGACAAAGGAGGTAAAATGGTTTTTAATGGCAACAATGCTAACCATTGCTGGCGCCTTTGGAACGATCCGGTAATTACCTGGGACGGCACCGTGGTGCCTTGTTGTTTCGATAAAGATGCACAGCATAAATTAGGCTCGCTTCGCCAGCAACCTTTTAAAGAGCTGTGGCACAATAAAGAATTTAAAAACTTCCGCGGTAAAGTGCTGCAAAGCCGCAAAAACATTGACATCTGCGCTAATTGTTCCGAGGGTGTAAAAGTGTGGGGATAGATTATGTAAGACGTCAAACGGTTGACGTGAAATAAAATTCACCCTAACTTTTTTGTTCACTACTGTCTCACGTTTATCGTCTCACTTCTCACCTATTTCTCTTCTTAACAAAACAAATTCTACAAGATCAATGTTTAAACATTAATTTTGTGTTCTAAACAATTTTACTATGTCACACGACTTAAGAACAAACGTAGATCAGTTGAATCAAATGGTTTTGGAAGGAAAGATCTTAGATGCTTTCGATAAGTTTTATGCCCCTGATATAAAAATGCAGGATAATGATTACCCGGTACGGGATGGTTTTGATACTAACCGCGAGTATGAAGTAGCTTTTGTAGGCGGCCTTACCGAGTTTCGTGGTGCGAAAGTTTTAAATACCATCATTAGTGATGATGTGGCGGCAACAGAATGGTGGTTTGATTATACCCATAAAGATTATGGTGTTCGCAACTACAAGCAGGTATCCATTCAGCGCTGGAAGAATGGCAAAGTGGTAGAAGAGAAGTTTTATTATAACAATTAATATCAAAACCAATCTAAACCTATAAGGTTAAGTAAATGCTATACTCTGTAGCATCTCACTAAAGCCTTATAGGTTTTTATTTTATTATTTTTGAGGCAATGGGAATAGAGGAAGACATACATCAAAATACATTTGAAAATTTGAAGCAAAAGGCCATGATCAACCTTTTGTTTACTTATGGCTGGGCTATTGAACGCATAAAAAATTTATTGGCCGAAGAAGATATCACGCATCAGCAATTTAATATTCTTCGCATCCTGCGCGGCGCTCATCCTAAACCACTTTCTACGCTGCAAATTCGTGAACGAATGCTGGATAAAATGAGCGACACAAGCCGCATTGTTGACCGGCTTATTTTAAAAGAGCTTGTAAAAAAAACCACTTGTCCCAAAGACAAACGACTAGTGGATGTGATCATAACAGACCAGGGGCAAAAGTTGCTGAAAAAACTGGACGCACAATCCAATGCAATGGATGAAGTAATGAATAACCTTACAGATAAAGAGGCAGAACAGCTTAGCGATTTGCTTGACAAGCTGCGATCTTGAAAACTAGCAATTAGCAAGCAAAATCACAATCAACGAAACCGGCTTCAACCTGGCGATTGCATATTGCATATTGCCAATTGAATCTCCCTATCTTCATTTTCTTTAATCGCTAATCTATGAAGAAGGCTGTTTACATTTTATATTTTACATTTTGCATTTTACATTCCAAGGCTCAGCCCAAGCCAGAATTTCGTGGGGTATGGATAGCCTCAGTTGATAATATAGACTGGCCACGCCGCAACCAATGGAATGTAGATAGTCAAAAGCAGGAGTTCATTCGTCAGTTAGATTTACATCAACGCAATGGCATGAATGCGGTGGTTGTACAAGTGCGGCCTGCAACAGATGCTTTCTATCCTTCGCCTTACGAACCCTGGAGCCAGTGGCTTACCGGCACACAAGGCAAACCGCCGGTTCCGTTTTACGATCCCCTGGAATTTACAATTGGTGAAGCGCATAAACGGGGGTTTGAATATCACGCCTGGGTCAATCCATATCGGGCTAACTTCTCTATTGGCAAGGCTTCTATCGCTCCTTCACATATTACAAAACTTCATCCCGAATGGTTTGTACAATACGGCACCACGCTTTACTTTGACCCAGGTAATAAAGAAGCGCAGGCATGGGTGATAGCGGTAATGAAAGATATGATAAGCCGTTACGATATTGATGCCCTGCACATGGACGATTATTTTTATCCCTATCGCATTGCCGGTAAAGAATTTCCTGATAATGCCTCGTTTGCGAAATACGGTAATGGCATGAAGAGGGATGATTGGCGACGAAGCAATGTTGATTCTGTTATCCGTCAACTTTCTGTTGCTATAAAAGAAATAAAGCCCTGGGTAAAATTTGGTATTTCGCCTTTTGGCGTGTGGCGGAATAAAGCTAAAGACCCCGAAGGAAGTGCTACAAGAGCTGGTGTAACTAATTACGATGATTTGTTTGCTGATGTTTTATTATGGCTGCGCAACGGATGGATTGATTATGTGGCGCCGCAAATTTATTGGGAGTTTACACAACCTAACGCACCGTTTCAACCGATATTGGAATGGTGGAATAGCCATAGCTACGGAAGACATTGCTATATTGGCTTAGGCATTTACAAGGCTGGTACCAGTGCCGCGTGGAGGGACCGTACACTTATTCCCCGCCAAATTGGTAGTAGCCGTGCACAACCTAATGTTCAGGGACAAATTTACTTCAGCAGTACTTCGTTTGATAAAACACTGAATGGCTGGGGCGATTCGTTGCGTAACAATTATTACCGGGAGCCGGCGGCTATACCTGATATGCCGTGGCTCCCGAAAAAGACGAAGTAAGTTTTGTATTTAAAAGATTGAAGAAAGGCTCTATTGTAAACCGTTGTGAAATTATCAGCGGTTCTTTTTTGCTGTCTCTGGCAGAAGCTGAAAATAAGTTGCCTTGAACCGGTTGTCAATAACTCAGCCTGCACTTTTGCTTTTCTTATCTTTTTGCAGAAGCCATCGTCTGCATGGGCATCGCCATGCGAGTCAATATCAGATCCATCCACAAAATAAGACTGGCCATTAATTCGTACCGCCAGGTTGCAGCCTTTACCTTCTAAACCTAACATACATTGGCCGCAAGAAGCATCAGCAAGCAGGAGTTTTTTAGCGGTATCAAGGCTAACTGTATTAGGTTGTTTATTTTGAGCAGATGTGTTTATGGTATAAATGCTGAAAAGGATCAAGTGTGAGTAGCGCTTTCATTTTTCAAATTTACTTAAAACTAACCACTGCTTTGGTGCTTTACCTATTACGAAACAGGCTAGCTCTTTTTATAGTATTAGTATTTTTCAAGGAGCAATTTGTTTTATCGATCTGTTTGCATCACTGTTCATCTTCTGTTGCCGTAAAACTAAAAATAAGAAGTGCTTTATCCGCCGCACGTAAAATTCACTAAAATGGGTTTGAATGTAGAAAGCTATTTAAATTTATATGAGCGGGTCAAGGATGAGTATTCAAATAACCAAAAGCTCATCTCACCCTAACTTCACCTTTCAAAGATTTATTTTTCTATGCAAACAGATTTCCTCGTTATTGGCTCGGGTATAGCGGGCCTTACCTACGCTGTAAAAGTTGCTCAGCACTGCCCCGATAAAAAAATAATCATCATTACAAAAGCCGCCCCCGATGAAACCAATACCAAATACGCACAAGGAGGCGTAGCCGTCGTAAACGATTTAGAAAACGATTCTTTCGAAAAACATATTGAGGATACGTTGATTGCAGGTGATGGACTATGTAACAGGGAAGTAGTGGAGATAGTGGTAAAAGAAGGACCTGCAAGGATTGATGAAATTATCGAGTGGGGCGCCATGTTTGATAAAGATCCCGAAGGCGATTATAAATTGGGTAAGGAAGGCGGCCACTCAGAGTTTCGCATTCTTCATCATAAAGACATAACAGGCAAAGAAATGGAAAGGGCCTTGCTGGAAACCATCAGGCGTTCGCCAAACATTACCTTGCTCAATCATTTGTTTGTGATAGATGTTATCACACAACATCACCTTGGTTATCTGGTAACAAAGTCCACTCCCGATATTTGCTGCTATGGTGTGTACGTACTCAACTCGCAAACAAACCGTATAGAGAAAATAGTTTCTAATACAACCATGCTTGCTACAGGCGGCAACGGCCAGGTATATCGTACCACAACTAATCCATACATTGCTACCGGTGACGGCGTGGCTATGGTTTACCGGGCAAAGGGCCGCATTGAAAACATGGAGTTTATCCAGTTTCACCCAACAGCTCTATACGAAGCCGGCAAGCGGGGCCAGGCATTTTTAATTACAGAAGCTGTTCGCGGTGATGGAGGTATTTTGCGCAATGCAGCAGGCGAAGCATTTATGGAGCGGTACGATGAACGAAAAGATTTGGCGCCAAGGGATATTGTTGCCCGGGCAATAGATAACGAAATGAAGATTGGCGGTACTGAACATGTGTATCTGGATTGCCGCCACATGAACATGGAAAAGTTTAAAGAACACTTTCCTAATATTTATGAAAGATGTTTATCTATGGGTATTGATGTAGCAGTGCAAATGATACCTGTTTCTCCGGCTGCGCATTACAGTTGCGGTGGCATTAAAACCGATGAGTGGGGCAGAAGTTCCATCAGGAATTTATATGTCTGCGGCGAATGTGCCAGCACGGGTTTGCATGGTGCTAACCGGTTAGCCAGTAACTCGCTTTTAGAAGCAATGGTATTTGCACACCGGTGTTATGTAGATGCGGTAAAGAAAGTAGACACAGGTTCTCTTCCCCAAATTCCGGATTGGAATGCAGGAGGAACATCAGAACCAAAAGAAATGATTTTAATTACCCAAAGCCTGAAAGAACTCCAGCAGGTAATGAGCGATTATGTGGGTATTGTTCGCAATAACGTTCGTTTGGAAAGAGCATTAAAAAGAATTGATTTGCTGTTTGAAGAAACGGAAGAATTGTATCGCACTACTACGGTTTCACATCAGTTACTTGAGTTACGAAACATGATTACAGTTGGTTACCTTATTGTCAAAGGCGCATCCTTCAGAAAAGAAAGCCGGGGCCTTCACTATAATACCGATTATCCGCATAAATCAGAACTTGTTCAAAATATAGTATTGTAATTTATGGTGACGGAGTACTGAATTCTATTTAAAGTTGTTGCCAGTTTATCCCGGAAGTAGCGGATGGCCACTCTCGTACTTCTATATCTTTGCGCAGCCTATGTATTACGCCGTGTATGGTCCTTTATACCTTTTGTCGCTTTTCCCATTACGGATGTTATATCTTGTTTCAGACCTAGCCTATTTTATTATTTACTACATTATTGGTTACCGGAAAGATGTAGTTCAGTATAATTTATCCATTGCTTTTCCTACTAAATCAGAAGCCGAAAGAAGGGTCATTGCCAAAAATTTTTATAAAAGCTTTGCCGATAGTTTTATAGAAACAATTAAAGCCTTTAGTGCTAATGATAAATTTATTCGCAGGCATTTTACCGGCGACTTCTCAATGTTTGATGAACTATATAAGAAAGGTGTGCTGAAAGTGCAATTACATTCAGGCCACAATTTCAACTGGGAGTATGCCAATTTAAGTACCCCGTTGCATTTAGTGTATCCGTTGCTGACGGTGTATATGCCTATCACCAACAAAACGTTCGACAGAATATTTTATAAAATGCGGGCTAAGACGGGTGCCAAACTTTTATCTGCAATAAATCTTCGTGCGGAGATTCTTCCGCACCGCAACCAAAAATATGTAATTGGTTTAGTAGCTGACCAAAACCCGGGCGACCCGCGCAATGCGTATTGGGTCAATTTTTTTAACCGTCCTACCCCTTTCTTGAAGGCGCCGGAAAGTGGTGCAAGACGAGGAAACATACCGGTAGTATTTTGTTATTTTATAAAAGAAAAACGAGGATACTATAAAATCATTTTCCAGATGGCTGAAGAGGCTCCATCTGCTACACAAGCCGGAGAGCTTACAAAAAAGTACGCGGATTTTTTACAATGGTCAATTGAGCAGCAACCCGAAAACTGGCTCTGGAGCCACCGGCGCTGGAAGTGGGAATGGAAAGAAGAATACGGAAAAGTTATTGTTTAGCCTACCACATACCTGACTTACGCAAAGCATCAACCTTGTTGTGAGCCCCTAACTTTTTATAGGCGTTTTTTATGTGCTTACTGGCCGTTTCCGGACTAATAGATAGTCGTTCAGCAATTTGTTTTTGACGGAGGCCATCCCCTATTAGTTTTAATACATCTCTTTCCCTGGGAGTTAACGGACTATCGTTTATTATTCCGTTCGGTGTTATTATTAGTGGCATTTGTTAGTTATGTTTAGTAAAGGTCGTTAAATGCAGAGTATTAAAAATACCCAATTTGGGGTATATAAGCAAGGATATAAATTTTTTAAATAATATCTAACCAAAACAGGTAGTATCGCTACAAATCAGCAATAATAGAGCAAAAAACTTTGATACTCATTGGTTGAAAGTTAAGTGCCGCCTCTAAACATAAAATGGGGAACATAGGCATGTCCCCCTTCGTACAACTAAGAATAAAAACAATAGATTTTGCATCTCAATAAGGGAAACAAAGTCACTGCAAATCTCAAATAATAAAAAAACATAAACAATACCCTTTTAGGGGTATAGGGTTTAGAAAAAAAGCTGAAGGGCTTTCCTTCAGCTTTTTTTTGTAGTAATAGTAATAGCTATTAATTCAATACACTCGTTTCTTTTTCAGTCGCAATCTTTTCCTGCTCTTTAATTGCACTCCAGCCACCAGCTACATTCCGTAAATTATGTAAACCCTGACGCTTTAATAAGGAAGCGGCAATAACACTGCGGTAACCGCCAGCACAATGCACATAAATATTTTGCACTTCATCAAACTGAGCCATCGTTGCAGGGTCATTCATGTCGCTAAGCGATAAGTTTACGGCACCCTTTACATGCCCATCAGCAAACTCAGTTGGGCGGCGTACATCTAGCACTACCAGGTTGGGATCAAACGGAATATCCATGGCCAGTTCGTCAGCTTCTATATCAATAATCATATCAAGCGGTTCGCCTGCGGTTTTCCACGCTTCAATTCCACCCTCTACATAGCCATCCATTTTACTGAAGCCTACTCTTGCAAGGCGAGTAACCGTTTCTTTTTCCTTACCAGGTTCGCAAACTAAAATCAGTTCCTTATTAAATGGTAAAAGACTTCCTGCCCACTCGGCAAAGCGCCCTTCTAAACCAATAAAAATAGAATCCGGGATAAAGCCACCCATAAATTGCAATGCTGGTCTTGTATCCAAAACCAAAGCCTCAGCGGCCATATAGTTTTTTACTTCCTCAATGCCTAAAGGCCGCAGTCCTTTTTCCAAAATATCAACTATACTGTCATAGCCTTCTTTATTAATTTTTGCGTTAATAGGAAAATAGTTTGGAGGAGCAGAAAGACCGTGGGTAACAACTTTAATGAATTCTTCTTTCGTAGCTGCTTTTAACGCATAGTTGGTTTCTTTTTCTTTGCCTATAGTACTGGTAGTAGCGGGGCCCAGGTTTTTTCCGCAGGCGCTGCCGGGTCCATGTGCAGGATAAACTACTACCTCATCATTTAGCGTAATAATTTTATTTTGTAGGCTGTTGTATAACATGCCTGCTAAGTCATCCGTTGTTTGGTCCGCATCTTCCTGTGACAAATCCGGGCGGCCCACGTCGCCAACAAACAAAGTATCGCCAGTAAATACACAATGATTCGTGCCTTCCTCATCTTTCAATAAGTAACAAGTAGATTCTACTGTATGCCCGGGAGTATGCAAAGCTTCAACCGAGAGCTTGCCAACAGAAAAAGCTTCGCCATCACTGGCCACATGTACCGGAAAAGACGTCTCTGTTTTCGGCCCGTAAACAATAGTGGCGCCGGTTGCCTTCGCAAGGTCTAAATGGCCACTAACAAAATCGGCGTGGAAATGTGTTTCAAAAATATATTTGATGGTAGTATTGTGTTCCTTAGCCAGTTGAATATAGGCGTCTATATCACGCAGTGGATCTACCACGGCGGCTTCGCCGTCGCTTTCTATAAAGTAGGCCGCCTCGCTCAGACAATCTGTATATAATTGTTTAATGAACATAAAATTTCCTTTAGCGGCAAAAATAAAACATTCGCCACTAAAGGAAGGGTAAAGAAGTGGATGCTTATTTCAGTAAGTCCTGTGCAATCCTATGCACTTCAGCAAGGCGGGTCTTGTCAACAGAATAGTAAATAAATTTACCATCACGTTCAGTGATGACAAATCCTGCTTTGCGTAAAATGGCCAGATGCTGCGAAGCCACAGATTGCTCAAGGCGAAGCTTTACATAAATCTGTGTAACGGTAATCTTACCATTCTGATTGATGAACTTTATAATCTGCTGACGAAGTTTGTGATTTACAGCCCTGAAAACAAGGGCTGCCTTCTTTAATTGAATGGCATCAATCTTCAAATCGTCTTTGGCTGATACGGCTTTTTCCATAATCATAGAACTTGCTCCTATTTTTAGTTGTATAAAAGATGCAATTTAATTATTAGTAGGCTATTACAGAGCCAATCTATATACAATTAAAAATTTTAATAAATCTTTTTAGGTATAGGTAAGTGGAAATCCTTACCGTAGAAAGGTTCTGAGTAAGCAATTTCCGAAAATTGATTCTGCTCATACATTTTCGCTGCTAATTGAACCATGTTAGATGCAGTGGTTGTAACGTTTGCGAACACTGCGTTTGAGTGAGTGATAAGTGAGGCCGCCTTTATACTTCCATTCCCAAAAAAACTAATGCTGTTTTTATCCAGCCAATTAGTAAAAGATGCGTCATCTAAAATTAAAGCGGTTGAGGGCATTACTTCCTGTAGTGCCGCATCATATAAAGCCGTAAATACTTCCAGGCGACGGGCATCAATCATTGGGCAAAGAAGCTTAGTTGTAGGATTAGAGATAGACGCTGCCATTATTTGCAACGTATTAATGGTGATTAAACGAATAGATAAAGCATAACATAAACCCTTAGCGGCAGCCAGGCCTACACGCAAGCCAGTATAAGAGCCTGGACCTGCGCTGATAGCAATAGCATCTAATTGCTGGAGATGTAGATTGTTGCTGTCAAATATTTTTTTAATAGCTAAATGAAGCCACGATGCGGCTTCTCTTTCCGAAGCGCTGACCGACAGATCTAAAACTGTGCTTCCATTTGCTAAGCAGATGGAAGCTGATTGTACTGCCGTATCAATATTTAAAATTAAAGGCATGCTGGCAAGGTAGGAAGGGAATACCGAACAGATGAACAAGGAACAGAGGAATTAAGAACTGAAAGGCAGAAGGGAATATAAATTGTAAACCGCTGTCATATTTGTAGGAACGCCCGATTGCGTGAATTAAAACAAATAAAACGAATGAATAGAGAATTGGAAAAAAATATCAAATCGGGATCCCGATAAGTTATTGTAATTGCCAGGTAATCTCCAAAAAAAAGGCCCGCCCTAAAAAGAGCCGGCCGTTGCTAACCTATGAAAAACACCAAGCTCAAATATAGGTGAAAATTTAATTTGATAACAACTTGGAATTTTTTCCTTTGTTAACACGGCCCTCCTGGCGTTCTTGCCGGCGATCATTCACTTCCGCCTTTACTTTTTGAACAAATTCCCGCTCGTGATCAAACACTTCATTGCTCCGTTTTTCGCCAACAATGGGCTTAAATTGCTCACGGTACCGCAAACGAACCTCTACAATTTTTTGTTGAAGTTCCAGCCCCTGGCCTTTAAATTCTCTGTTGGTTTTTTTGAGTTCTTTGAAGTAGTTTACAAAAACAGGTTGAAAATTTTCAGCTTCAGTTCTGCTAAGGCCCAATTTCGCCTGTACATATTCTACTAACTTTTCACGCAGTTTCCCTTCACCTTGTTGTTCCTCTTGGGCAGATACGGGCTGAACAGCAAAAAACAAAAATAATATGTAGATAATTTTTTTCATAGTTAATCAGTTACAAACAGATTATCGTCACCTGTGGGTATTGCAGATAAAAAGGTTTCCATTTCGGTATCAGAAATAT
>MWVX01000099.1_pt1 | contig 23728 bp, 16 predicted proteins | sample 1047311 | NCBI WGS metagenome assembly MWVX01 (sample SAMN06349984, study PRJNA376086) | soil metagenome | isolation source: MtG-4 sample Antarctic (ecotone) soil | place: Antarctica | collected 2015-01-13 | reverse complement strand
TCCCCTTCATAAAAAGCCTGCCTGGCAAATTTTAATCCTTCTGCAATAGAAAGTGGGCGGGACATTTCTTTTTGAGAAGTAATGTATTGTGATAAAGAATCTACTTTCTCAAAAACAGGTAGTGCTTTGGCTCCCGCCAAACCATAGCGTTTTTTTGTATCTACTACAATCTCGAGTGGCATAACACCCTTAAAATTTTTTTCAAAAAATTTAAGGTCAGTATAAATTTTATCCGTTTTAGGAAGATCATCTACAATAAAACCCTCGCTCTTCAATCTGAAAATACCCATAATGGAAAAAATGACAGTAATCGCAGTTATGCCATACACGAATTTTTTATAATGAAGAACCCATTTTTCAAGTTGTATAAGAAGGCTGGTGAGCCATTTATTATCCAGGTACCTGGTTTGCGAATGCGTAGGTGCAGGCAGATAACTTAAAACAGCCGGCAACAAAATAAATGATATAATAAAGATCATCATGATGCTTAGGCCTGCTACCACGCCAAATTCTTTTAACACAGCGCTTTTTGTAAAAGCAAATACAGCAAACCCAATAGCAGCAGTTAAATTGCAAAATAAAGTTACAATACCCATTTTGCTTACCATATCAATCAGCGCCTGGTTTTTGTTTTTATTTATGCGATAAGTAGCATGATATTTATTTAAAAAATAAATGCAGTTGGGAATACCTATTACTACCACCAAAGGCGGGATGAGGGCATTTAATAAAGTGATCTTATAACCAAATAAAAAAAGAATTCCGAAACTCCATAGCACACCAATAATTACTACTGCCAGGGAAATAATAGTAGTACTTACAGATCGAAAAAATAATAGTAAAATAAATGCTGATAAACTTAATGACCCTAATAAAAACCAACGCATCTCTTTTGATATTCTATCAGCAACAAGAGTTCTTATTAGTGGTAAACCGCTAACGTATGTTTTAATTTTTGTGCCCGATGTAAACGAATTAGTTAACTGAAGTATGCTATTTACAATACCTGTTCTGCGTGAGGAATTAAGCGCCTCTTTATTTATACGAACGCCTATCAGGTAAGCATTAGTTTCAGGATTGTATAAAAGTGTTTTATAAAAAGGAAGGGTTAAGAAAACGGCTTTACTACTATCTAATTGCTGTTGGGTAGTTATTTCAGGGGGAAAAACAGGTATGGCATTTAGCTTTTCGGTTTCAACATTTTTTACAAGGTTTATTGCAGAAGAGGCGCTGATTACATCCTCCACATCAAGCAATTTTTTTAAGTTCTCATGTAATTTAGAAAAAGCTTTAAAGGTCTCCAGCTCAAAAAATTTATCTGTTTGTATGCCTATTACAAGCAATCCGGCATCGTCACCAAATTTTTCTTTAAATGATTGGTATTCTTTATACTTTGAATTATCAACCGGAATGGCCCTGGCAAACTCATAACTTAATTCAACCTTGCTGGTAAAATAAGTCATCACACCAGAAATAACAACCAACATAACAAGTAACGGTAACCTGAATTGCAAAACAAACTTTGCCAGTTGTTGCCACATAAATTATAGCGTATTAATTAATCAAATTGCCAAACAAAGAAACTAAATATACGTTGCTTTTAAATTTTAATTACCCGTGCCTATCAGCTATGTGGCAATGTGTGACCAGGGCTGATTCAATAGAATAAATTTAATTTAACGAACTTTAATGCCCACTTTTAATTTATCGTTTAAGGGATGCAGCATGATCTATCAAACAAAAGGCATTGTACTGCGAACAATAAAATATGGCGAAACATCTGTTGTAGTAAATATTTTTACTGAATTATTTGGTATACAATCTTACCTGGTAAACGGAATAAGGATATCAGGTAAAACTTCTTCAAGGGCAAGCTTATTTCAGCCAACTTCAATATTAGAAATGGAGGTTTATCATAATGAATTAAAAAATCTGCAACGTATAAAAGAGTTCAGATGGAGTTATTTGTATCAAAGTATTTTAAGTGATGTGACCAAAAATGCTGTAGCTGTATATATGGTTGAGCTTTTGCAAAAATGTTTAAAGCAACCTGAAAACAATACAGATCTTTTTAGCTTTAGCGAAGATGCATTCATGCAATTAGATACTGCCGGGCAGGCAATTACCTCTAATTTTCCTTTATACTTTTCTTTGCAACTGGTGCATTTTTTTGGGTTTAGTATACAGGATAATTATTCGAAAGAAAGATCAAAATTAGATTTGCAGGAAGGCACATTTACGCATCATATTCCTGACCATTCTTATTTTTTAAAAGATGATTATAGTTATACTATTTCGCAATTATTAAAAGCAAGGCACCCTGATGACCTTTCTGAAATAAAACTAAATAATACAGCGAGAAGAGAAATGCTTTTAGCCTTGCAAACCTATTATGCATTGCATATACAGGAATTTGGCGTGATGAAAACTTTACCAATATTACATGATATATTATCCTGATTTCTGAACTTTTATTTTTGTATATACGGATTAGTGAGATGTTTAAACGAGTCTTTTGGATGTAGAATTTTGGTTTAATTGTAAGCCTTCTACATTCTCTATTAAAACCACTCCGGGCTTTTTTCCTTTTTCAAAACTACCGAGGATATTATCTATTTGCAATGCTATGGCGCCATTTATGGTAGCCCATTGCAGCATAGTTGAAACGCTGATGTGAGGAAAGTTTTTATAAATTGTTTTCATTTCATCCAGAATATTCAGGCTCCGGTTACCAGCAAGGCTATCGGTACCAAGTATTATGAAACAATTATTTTTAATAAGCATGTCAACCGGAGGCAAAGTATTTTCAATGTACAGGTTAGCATTTGGACAAAGGCAAAATGACACAAGCTCAATTGCCGGCCTGTTATTTTTTACATAACTAATATCTGCTTGAGATGTAAATGTGTTATGTACCAGGATTAAGGAAGCAGCTGCCGATAATTTATGAAAACAAGACTGCAGGCTGCTTTTTTTAGTGGGTGAAAAAAAAGAATTATCAATATTCATCATTTTATACATTCTTATAAAATCTCCTGTACCCTGTAAAAATAATTCGTCTTCAAAAGAAGCTTCCTGATTATGTATGCAGGTTACTTTGTTTTTAAAAAACGGTTTAATATGGTCCCATAAATCATCGGAAACTGAATAAGGTGAATGGGGTACAAGGGAAGTTAAAGAAGTCATTTCTGAAAAAACATCATATAACTTTTTGCTTCTTCCCCACCTAATTTTAGACAAAGCAGGTAACCAGCCGCTGGCTTCTATAAAATTATAATAAACTAAATGGTGCTTTAATTTTTGTGGTAATGATAAAAGGTTATTGCAGATATCTCCTGCAGCTACAATTCCGTTTTGCAACATTTCCTGCTCTGCTTTATCTATTGCTTGTAATATTTCTTCTTCAGGAAAATGCCTTTCGTTTACCACTTTAAAAACAAAATCAATAAGGCCGGTTCTTTCAGGAATCAGGTTTTTCATATGACTGAGCTCCAGGTGGCAATGCGCATTTATAAACCCGGGGGTTATAATTCCTTTATATATTTTTATATCATCTCCGGCATCTTTTTCATTTATGATTTCTACTACTTCACCATCTGTTTTTGTAATAAGTACAGCGTCTGCCCCTAACATTGCAGTACCGGTGAATAAATGATCACCTTTAAATTTGCGATAGCTCATATAATGGTTGAATGAATTAATTTTGCCGCCTGCTGAATAAAGATAAGTAGGATAAGATTAAGTAAATAGTTGACCGTTGACTGTTGTTAGTTGGCCGGTATGTTAAACACTGAACTATCAAATATCAACTGACAACTGACCACGAGCAACAGACAACGAACAACCTCCCTTTAAATAAAACATTATGTTAGACAAACTGGCCGCCATAAAAGCAAGATTTGATGAGATAGGTGTTGCATTATCTAACCCGGCAATTGTAGGCGATAATAAAAAATATACCCTGTTAAGTAAAGAATATCGCAGCCTTGAAAAGATAGTGAATGTGCGAAATGAATATGCTAAAGTGCTGGACGATATTGATTTTAATAAAGAGGTATTGAACAGCGATGATAATGAAATGCGGGATCTTGCAAAAGATGAATTGCCGGCATTACAGCAAAAGCAAGAAGAACTGGAAAAGAAGATACGTACAATGCTGATACCTAAAGATCCGCAGGATGAAAAAAACTGTATTTTAGAAATAAGGGCAGGAACAGGGGGTGATGAAGCGTCTCTTTTTGCCGGTGATCTGATGCGAATGTATTTAAAATACTGTGAAAATCGTGGCTGGAAAACGGCTTTACTCAGCGAAAGTGAGGGTACAGTTGGTGGTTATAAAGAAGTTCAGATTGAAGTTACAGGCGAGGATGTTTATGGTACGCTAAAATTTGAAAGTGGTGTGCACCGTGTGCAAAGAGTGCCGGATACCGAAGGGAGTGGCCGTGTGCATACAAGCGCTGCTACAGTTGCGGCTATGCCTGAAGCTGATGAAGTTGATGTTGAAGTAAAAGAAAGTGATGTAAAAATGGAAACTGCCAGAAGCGGCGGAGCCGGTGGACAGAATGTAAATAAAGTAGAGACAAAAGTATTTTTGACCCATATACCAACCGGCATTGTAGTGGTATGCCAAACAGAGCGGTCTCAACTGGGAAACAGGGAAAAAGCGATGCAAATGCTAAGGACTAAACTATATGAGGAAACTGTACGTAAGCAGGAAGAAGAAATATCACGCCATAGAAAAAGCCTTGTTAGTACCGGAGACAGATCAGCAAAAATAAGAACGTATAATTTTCCCCAGGGTCGCGTAACAGATCACCGTATAGGGTTAACCGTTTACAATTTAAATAATGTGCTAAATGGGGAAATACAGGAATTTATTGAGGCACTTCAATTTGCAGAAAACACCGGAAAGATGAGTCAGCAAAATTAATAGGAATCTATGCGTCACTAACACGCTGGCAGCATAGACCCAATCGCAAAAACTGAGTGATTGTTACAGTTCCTATGCCTGGTATTATTTTTAAATACTTTTAGTTGAATATTAGTGTATTACATCACAACAAATATTCCTTAACATTTTAATCAAATTTTTGGCATCTCATTTGCACTTTATTTTTCCATTAAGTTTAAAGTTCAATTTTCTCATAAGCAGTTAGTTTTGGTAAACGGCCCCTGTTTCTACAGGGGCCTTTCTTTTTATACTACTATCTTAAGTGCCAATCTATTTTGATAAGGGTTGATAAAAATCTATCAACTCATAAGTATTACCTTTGCTGATTATAATTGAAAATTAAAATATTGAGTGTAGAAACAGCATCAGATCGGAAATCCTTCTTCAGAAAAATTCGTGGAAAAGAGGATACTAAATCTGAGATGACCTTTCTTGATCACCTTGAAGTTCTCAGGTGGCATTTAATGCGTTCGGCCATTGCTTTAGTGCTTGCAGGCGGAACTATTTTCGTTTTCATAGACTGGGTATTTGATAATATAATTTATGCACCCGCGAGCCAAAATTTTATTACTTACAGAAGCTTATGTAATCTTGGCCACAAATTGCATTTAGGAGATTCATTATGTATGCCTCCTATAAATATTCCGTTGTTAGGCAACACGGTTAGCGGCCCGTTTATGTCTGCCATATCCATTTCTTTTATGGGCGGTTTAATAATTGCATTCCCTTATTTGTTTTGGGAATTATGGCGTTTTGTAAAACCTGCTCTTTCTCCCCAGGAATTAAAGTATGCAAAAGGAAGCATTGTTTGGGTTTCATTATGCTTTTTTAGCGGCGCTGCTTTTGGCTATTATTTGTTAGCGCCTTTTACGTTTAATTTTTTAGCCAATTTTAAGTTAGGCACCATGGGAGCATATACTTATATACCAGGTTTGGATGATTATATAGATACGTTGACTAATATTGTTTTCAGTTGCGGTATTGCATTTGAAATGCCAGTTATGGCTTTCGTACTATCTAAGATTGGACTTATTACGCCAGAATTTTTAAAAACCTACCGTAAATATGCATACGTTATAATACTAATAGTAGCCGCAGTTATTACGCCTTCCGGTGATTGGACCAGCCAGTTAATAGTTACAATCCCATTGGTAATATTATATGAAATTAGCATTGGCGTTTCATCACGTGTTGCAAAACAAAGAGCAATAAAAGAGAAAGAATGGGATTAATACTTAGCAGCCTGATCTTGGTGAAAAGCGTGTAGAAAAAAAGTTAAATAAAATTTATCTCTTCTAAACATAATCTCACGGCATAACGTTTGAATTATATTTGTACAAATCTTGTTCTCACAATGACAAACTCCGGATGGCGTTCTTTTAATTTACTTTTATTTTCTTTTTTATTCTTTGCTTTTACAATTGAAAAACCGGCAAAAAAGAAAACAAACTATAAGAAGACAGCAACCGTTGTAAAAAAAACCGCTTCGCCAGTATATAATCCATATTATATTATTGTAGATAAATCTGATTACGAATTAAAAGTGTATGATGACGAAGGCTGGTATGCAACATACCCTGTAGTTTTTGGCAGCAAAGATCAGAATGATAAATATATGGAAGGAGACAAACGTACCCCCGAAGGGCAATTCAAAGTGCTTTTAAAAAAGATTCATCCTAAGTGGGGGCCCGAATTATTACTTGATTTTCCGAATGAAGAAAGCATAAAAAAGTTTAATGAAAGACGAGGCAGGGGATTAGTGCCGAAAGCTGCAAAAATTGGTGGTGGAATTGCAATTCATGCAACCAGGCCACATGAAGAATGGACTGTAGATTATTACCAAAATTGGACAGATGGATGTGTTTCTCTAAAATATACTGAGGCTAAAGACCTTTACAGTTATATACCTTCAGGTACACCGGTTACTATACAAAAATAATCCGCCACTCATTCACATTGTTTTACTCCCCTTCGGGGATGGGGGCTATCAGGCAACCATCGCCATAACTTAAAAATCTAAAATTGTTTTGCAAAGCATATTCATAAATTTTTTTCCATTCTTCTCCCACCACGGCAGCAATCAATAATAACAAAGTTGAGTTTGGCTGATGAAAATTAGTAATCAAAGCTTTAACAATTTTAAATTCATATCCTGGAACAATCATAATATGTGTTTTAATAATCAGCTTCTCTTTTCCGTTTTTGATTACCCAATTGATTAAAGATTGTAAAGCAAGCTTTGCATCTATAGACTGATCTGCAAACGGAGCATCATAAACATCCCACTGTTTTATGGTAAGATATTCTTCATTGCCTGCCGGATTTAAATAAGCCTTTACACCCATCCAATACAGGCTTTCTAATGTTCTTAGTGAAGTTGTACCAACTGCAATTATATGAGTCCGTAAATTTTGGAGAATATTTTCTATGGTTGCGATAGATATTTCCATCCATTCGGCATGCATCTCATGATCTGTTAGTAGTGCAGCTTTCACCGGTTTAAAAGTTCCGGCGCCAACATGAAGCGTAATAAAATCAGTTTTTATTTTTTTACTTTCCAAGTCTGAAATAATTGCAGGCGTAAAATGTAAGCCCGCAGTTGGTGCAGCAACAGAGCCATTATACATTGCATAAATGGTTTGATATCTTTGCTTATCTGCCTCCTCCGTTTTCCGCTTTATATAAGGTGGTAAAGGCATTTCACCTGCTTGTTCCAATACTTCTGCAAAAGTATATTGTGAAGGATGCCAACTGAATTCAGCCACATAGGCGTCACTAAGTTTTTGTTTTAACCCTGCTTTTAAAATAACCTCCTCATTGTTAATTAATATTTTCTTTTCCAAAGAACCGGATTTCCATTTGCCTGCACCACCAATCATACATTTCCAGTGAATGGATGCTTTCTTGTTCATCATTGTGCTGTATTCATTACCAGTGTCAAAAGGCTCTAAACAAAAAAGCTCAATAACACCCCCGGATTTTTTTCTAAATATTATCCTGGCTTGAATAACTTTAGTATTATTAAAAATTAACAAGCTTTTTTCCGGCAGGTAATCAGCAATATTTTTATAAATATCTTCTTTGATCTCCTGGTTATTCCATATAAGTAATTTTGATTGATCTCTTTGAGGTAAAGGATGGTAAGCTATTTTACTTTCAGGCAAAGAATAGCTGTAGTCTGCAATTTGTATATGCTTTGGATGCATTAATAAAATAATAAACTTATTGTTGATGAAGAAAGGCGGCTACATTTTAAACCTATTTTCTTATTGTTTTGGCATAAAGATTTATGGGCGCTATACTTATAAAGAACTTATTGTTTTGGAGCTGAAATGTTTTTATATAAATCTTCTCTTCCTTTATTATTTGAATACTTTAAGATCTTCTTGTTATAAAAGTAATTTTTACAATCTACGCTCCCTGATCTCATCAACTACAGCAGGATCAAGCAACGTAGAAGTATCGCCAATATTTTCCGTTTCTCCTTCAGCTATCTTTCTGAGTATACGCCTCATAATTTTTCCGCTCCTTGTTTTTGGCAACCCTGAAACAAATTGAATTTTATCAGGTTTAGCAAACGGCCCTATCACTTCTGAAACCGTTTTAAATATGGCTTGTTTCATAATATTTTCATCCTCATGCTTAGTGCTCATTATTACATAAGCATAAATCCCTTGTCCTTTTATATCATGGGGAAATCCAACAACTGCACTTTCTATTACATCATGGTGCATATCAATTGCATTTTCAACTTCGGCAGTACCAATGCGATGACCACTTACATTTAACACATCATCAACCCTGCCGGTTATCCTGTAAAAACCATCAGCATCTATGTGGCATCCATCACCTGTAAAATACATTCCGGGATATGCAGTAAAATAATTTTGCCTGCACCTTTCATGGTCACCATAAGTAGTGCGTAGCATGCCAGGCCATGGAAATTTGATACAAAGATTTCCGGCCCCCTCTAAACCTGCCTGTCGGGCAGGCAGGTCTACCCCGTTAAGGGAGACTTGCAAAGCCTCTGCAGCAGCGTCTGATCCTTTTATAATCTGACCTTTTTCATCCATTAAAACCGGTTGTATACCTGGTAAAGGCAGCGTTGCATGGGCCGGCTTTTGAGGAGTAACATCTGCCAGATTCGAGATCATTATACCCCCGGTTTCTGTTTGCCACCATGTATCAACTACGGGGGTTTTACCTTTACCAATATTTTCATGATACCAATGCCAGGCTTCCTCATTAATTGGTTCTCCCACTGTTCCTAATACTTTAAGACTGGAAAGACTTTTATCAGTTACATGTTCCAGGCCATAGGCCATTAAGCTCCGTATGGCAGTCGGAGCTGTGTATAAAATATTAACCTGGTGCTTGTCAACAATATCCCAAAATCTACCGGCATCAGGCCATGTAGGCGTTCCTTCAAACAATAAAGAAGTAGCGCCTGCAGAAAGCGTACCGTATATAATATAACTATGCCCGGTTACCCAACCAATATCTGCAGTACAAAAATAAACATCACCTTGTTGATATTGAAAAACATTCACAAAAGTATAATTGGTATAAACCATGTATCCGCCGCACGTATGTACAACACCCTTTGGTTTGCCTGTAGAACCTGAAGTATACAAAATGAAAAGCATATCTTCTGCATCCATACTTTCAGCATGGCATGGAGGATTCCCTTGCTGTTCCACCTTATTAATTTCATCATGCCACCAAATATCCTGTTCATTCATCATATTAACCCCCTGGTCTGTACGTTTTAGAACGATCACCTTTTTTACAGATGGGCAGCTTTGTAAAGCCTCATCCATTATACCTTTTAAAGCAATTTGCTTGTTACCCCTGTTGCCACCGTCTGCAGTAATCACTATGTTACATTGCGCATCCAGTATTCTATCCTTAATGCTTTGTGCAGAAAAGCCACCAAATACTACAGAATGTATTGCCCCTATTCTTGCACAAGCCAGAATTGCAATGGGTAACTCCGGAACCATAGGCATGTAAATGCAAATTCTATCTCCTTTTTTTGCTCCATTGTTTTTTAAAACATTAGCAAACTGGCAAACTTTAAAATGTAATTCTTTATATGATAGTGTACGATGCTGTTCTGTTGGGTCATTAGGTTCCCATATCAGGGCAGGAACATCCGGCTGTGCCTCTACCCATCTGTCTAAACAATTTTCAGTTATATTTAATTTACCACCTATGAACCATTTTATTTTCGGTTCAGTAAAATTCCATTCAAGTACTTTATCCCATTTTTTTTTCCAGATAAAATTTTCAGCAATCTCCTGCCAAAAACTTTCAGGATCCTCAACACTTTTTTTATAAGCAGCCTTATATTCGGGTAAAGATTTTATTTGATAAGGATAAGGCATAATTTTTCTATATATCTATAATTGAATAAATAGGATTGCAGTGTAAATATGCATTATTTATATACTTCTAAGATAAATCAAAATTTACATCAAAAACCTAATGATCTGTAAACCGCATCGTGAATATTTCTTCTTACATTAAGTTCTGATAGTTTATTAATATTTTCTGTAGTTGAATTTACCCGGTTGCTTAAAAATATAAATACGAGGTTATATTCAGGATCGGCCCATACACAGGTTCCGGTAAAGCCTGTGTGCCCAAAAGTGAGTGGCGATACATATTTGGCCGGATAGGGATCAGGACTTGCAGCATTATTTTTTTCGGGTTTATCAAAACCAATACCTCTCCGGCTTATAGGGGAGTTATACGCTGTAAATAGATTTATTGTTTCTTCTTTCAAATATCTCCGTCCTTTATATTTTCCCCTATTAAGCAGCATTTGAGCTATAACTGCAAGATCATTTACGTTACTAAATAAGCCGGCATGGCCGGCAATACCGCCAAACATAGCAGCCCCCGGATCATGTACATCACCTTGTATATGTTGAAGCCGAAAATAGCTTTCATGCTCTGTTGGGGCTATATTACCAAGTGTAAATCTTTCCCGTGGATTAAAGCCTGTTGAAGTTAGCCCTAACGGATCGTAAAATTGTTTCTTTACATATTGATCTAAAGATTTGCCGGAAATATTTTCAACTATTTTTCCTAAAAAAATAAAATCATTATCACTGTATATATATTTATTGGCGCTATCCAGGCTGCTTTGCAACATCCGCTTGTACATAGTATCCCGCCAATCAGTACGTAAAAATAAATCTTCCGCAACGCGTATGCTGAAAGAATCATTTTGCTGTGATGCATAAATTGTTTTTAGCGGAGCCTGTGAACTATCAATGGTTTCTTTATAAAAGGGTATCCATGCTATGAGGCCTGCCTGGTGAAGTAAGATATTTTCAATCAGTAAATTTTCCTTATTAGTCCCTTTTACCCAGGGAAGATAATCACCTAATTTTTTTTGGAGATCAATTTTGCCTTCATCATATAACTTCATAATAGCAAGGTTAGTGGCAAATATTTTTGTAACTGAAGCCATATCATAAATGGATGCCGGCGTTACGAAATCTGGTTTATTATAATCATATTTTCCAAACGCTTTTTGATAAGCGATTTTTCCATCTTTAGCCACTAATACTACGCACCCCGGCGTTGCCCCTTGTGAAATTGCATCCTGCACAAGCGAGTCTATCTCCGCAAGCTTTATAGCATTAAGGCCAACTTTCTCAGGGTTTGCTGTTTGTAAATAACTCCTGTTTAAAAGTATTCCGCTGCCATATTTATATTGATTACAAACAGTTACAGGTAATTTTCCTTTAGCTGAAATTTTTCCGCGTAAAAAATCAACTGCTGCATTTTGAGTAATATCATCATCCTCATAACAGGCTACTAAATTTTGCGCATCGCAGAAGTTTTTAATTGCATAAGGATTACCAAAAACAAAAGTGATGGCTTTGGTTTGCTGCTGAAGTTGTTGCACAAGTTTAACAGCATATTTACTTATTCCGAAATTATTAGCGGGATAACGGGCATAATTGTGAATACCTATTATCACTGCCTTGTACCTTTTCTTTATCAAAGTAACAGTAGAAAGAATTCTGTCTCCATCCTGTTTATTATCAAAATAAAAGACATCTGCATTGTAATCTTTTCTCATTCTTTTTGCAAACGCATTATCAGCGCTTATACCAATACCAACATAAGCAACTGACTTTATTTTTTTATTTTTGAGACCTGCTGACAACGGAAAAAATATTTCATCTTCATTGTTTAATAAAGTGATAGCGTTTTCTGCAACCATTTTGTTCATACCCTTTATTTTACTGTTTAAATCTTTTGTAAGATTTTTAGTATTTACCCGGGATATCTCCCCCAGCCCATAAATATATTTTACTGCCAAAACCTTTTTACATTTTGCATAAATATCATCAAGAGATAGTCTTTTATTATTGATGGCTTCCTTAATTTTTGCAATACTGCCAGGCACTTCGCTTGGCAGGCAAAGCATATCGTTACCCGCAATTAAAGATTCAACTGCAATTTCGCCTCCGGGGAAAAATTTGGCTACACCCTGCATTTCAAGCGCATCTGTAAAAGTCAGGCCCTGGTATCCAAGCTCATTTCGCAATAAACCGGTAACGTTATTTTTTGAAATTGAAGTGGCACGGTTGTCAGCGCTGTCAATTGAAGGTATGTATAAATGTGCTATCATAACGCTTCCCACACCTGCTTTAAAAATTTCACGAAAGGGGTAAAGCTCCAAAGAATCTAATTGTTGTTTTGTTTTGTTTATTACAGGAAGATCATAATGGGAATCTACCGCGACGTCGCCATGCCCGGGAAAATGCTTTGCACACGCAAGCACGCCAACATGCTGCATACCTTTCATATACTGGATACCATATAAAGCAACTTTATATTTGTCTTCCCCAAAGGAGCGGTCATTTATTACCGGGTTATCAGGATTGTTGTTTATATCAACAACAGGTGCATAATTAACCTGTATACCGGCACGTTTACATTGCTCACCCACTATCTTTCCATATTCATAAATGATTGAAGCATCCTGAACGGCACCTAACATTAGCTGGTGATTCAAGGGTATAATACTATCGAAACGCATACCCAAACCCCACTCTGCATCAATACAAACCATCAGCGGTGTTTTGGCAATCTGTTGAAAATGATTTACGAGATTAGCTTGTTTTACAGGGCCGCCCTGAAACAATACAATACCTCCAATGTTATATTTTTTTATGGCGTCACCTACTTCTTCATCATAAAACACCACGCCTTTTGCAGTTTTTCCACTTACCCTTAATAACATAAGTTGAGCAATACGCTCATCATCAGATAAAGTATTAAAAACACTATCAGCCCATTCTTGCGCCGCACGATTATTATGTTGGGCAAAAGATAGCTGAAAACAAAAAAGAAAGCTTATCAATAAAAAAAATGGTCTTATCATATAAAATGGCTTGTATAAGACCCACAAATTATGAAGATTACAGGGACATAAATCATAAATATATTAATTTTACTACATGCCCGTTCCGGAAAAATACAGACCATTTTACACTTACGATGAGTATTGCCAATGGGAAGGGAGATGGGAATTAATTGAAGGAATGCCTTATGCAATGAGCCCTTTGCCGGTACCGGAGCACCAAAATGTAAGTGGCAATTTGTATACACTTTTCAAGTTAGCTCTATGGCAAAATTGCAAAGACTGCAAAGTGTACCTTCCATTGGATTGGAAAACTTTTGATGACACGGTAGTACAGCCGGATGTTTTGATTGTTTGTAAAAAAATTGAAAAAAAATATCTTGATTTTCCGCCGGTGTTAGTAGTAGAGGTTTTATCGCCTTCAACAGTTGATAAAGATAGAAATGTAAAAATGGAATTATATCAATTGCAGCAGGTGAAGTATTATTTGATTGTTGATCCTCAGTTTAAAAAAATAGAAATCTATCAAATACAGGATAAGCGCTATCAGCCTGTTTCGATAAATCCTGATCATTTCGAATTTATGTTTGATAATTGCGCTGCAGATGTGAACTTTATTAATACCAGGGATTAATTTGAGGCTTTAAGATTGTAAAATTTCTTTGAGAGATAAGTCATAATATTTTTATTACATGCCGATCGCGGAAAAATACAGACCATTTTACACTTACGATGAGTATTGCCAATGGGAAGGGAGATGGGAATTAATTGAAGGACTGCCCTATGCAATGAGCCCTTTGCCCGTACCCGAACACCAACGTGTAAGTTTGAATTTTTCTATGATATTCAATGAAGCTTTAAAAAAATGCAAAGACTGCAAAGTGTACCCGCCACTGGATTGGAAAATTTCTGATGACACTGTATTGCAGCCTGATGTTTTAATTGTTTGTAAAAAAATTGAAAAAAAATATCTTGATTTTCCGCCTGTGTTACTGGTAGAAGTTTTATCGCCTTCAACTGCTGCTAAAGATAGAAATGTAAAAATGAAATTGTATCAATTGCAACAGGTAAAATATTACTTGATTGTTGATCCTCAGTTTAAAAAAATAGAAATCTATCAAATACAGGATAAGCGCTATCAGCCTGTTTCAATAAATCCTGATTATTTTGAATTTATGTTTGATAATTGCCAGGCCAATGTAAAGTTTATAAATATCTGGGAATAAATAACGACCAGATTAACAGGTGATTCTTTGATGGCACCGGATTACTGTTCTTTTTATTTTGATAGTATTACGCCGTGGTTCGTGTCTCACGAACCATAGCATATGGTTTGGAAAAAATTGTGGTTCGTGGGACACGAACCATGGCATTAGAATTATAGTTCTTTTATTTTGATATTAATATCATGAGGTGCAAATTCATTGCCACCAAAATATGGAAATAATTTGTAACCCACTCCTGCACTGGTTGTACTTGAGCGATGCAGTGTATCACTGATCTTATTTAATAAAAAAACATATCGCTGGTCAAGCACTCTAACAGAACAAGTATTCTCTTCACCAATCTGTACTGTTCCTAATTCTTTTGAAATCCTTATACCATCATTGTATACATAAGCAAAAATATGAAGCGCCTTATCGCTCCATCGCCAGCCAAATCTTGCACTAAATTTTTGGTGAACTGAGTTATTATCTGAGAAGCCATAAAGCTTATTTATATCATATTGATTGGAGGGGTTGGTAGTTGTATAAATAGCGCTGCTATCAAATTTTACCACAAACTTTAACTCAGCATATTCTACAGAAGAAAAAGTACTCTGGTCACAAAATTGTTTGCCTTCCTTAATAGTATAGTTAGTAAAAGTAATTGCAGGAGGCATTTGTTTTTTAATGCTCCTGATTAATTCATCATCTTTTTGGCATGCAGAAAAGAAAAGCAGGCAAAAGCCGGTAAGGCTCAGAATTTTTCTCATTGGATTATGATTGTTTAACTCCACTACTCACATTAGATACCAATATTTTAATGCAACTATAGTGCTAAATTTGTTACTTAAAAACGTATAAACGTGCCGGATATTGTAGAATTATTACCAGAAAATATTGCTAATCAAATTGCTGCGGGTGAAGTTATTCAGCGGCCGGCAAGTGCTGTTAAAGAACTTTTAGAAAACGCAGTAGACGCAGGGGCTACCGAAATAAAGCTTTTTGTAAATGATGCCGGCAAAGCGCTTATTCAGGTAATTGATAATGGACAGGGAATGAGTGAAACAGATGCCCGTATGTGCTTTGAAAGGCATGCCACTTCAAAAATAAAAAATATTGAGGACCTTTTTCACATTAAAACAATGGGTTTCAGAGGTGAGGCATTAGCAAGTATAGCAGGTGTTGCACAGGTAGAATTAAAAACAAAAAAGGCCGATGACATTACCGGGACTTACATTGAAATTGAGAACAGTGTTGTAAAAACGCAACAGCCTGTAGCAGCGCAGCAGGGAACTGCTATTTCTATGAAAAATTTATTCTTTAATGTACCGGCACGAAGGAATTTTTTAAAAAGCAATGCCTCTGAATTGAGACATATAGTTGATGAATTCATAAGAGTTTCTATGGCCTTTCCCGGTATTTTCTTTTCCCTGACTTCCAATGGGCAACAGGTTTTTCATCTTGAAAAAGGAAGTTTAAAACAACGCATTGTACAACTTCTTGGAAGTACTTATTCAGCCAAATTAGTAAACGTACAGGAAGAAACGGATTACATGAATATTTATGGTTTTGTAGGTAAACCGGAAACAGCAAAAAAAACCCGGGGTGATCAGTATTTTTTTGTGAACAACCGTTTTATAAAAAGTGCATATTTAAATCACGCCGTAATAAATGCATTCAGCGATATAATTGCAAAAGACGGCTTTCCTATGTATGCATTGTTTATTGATCTTGATCCGTCACGGCTGGATATTAATGTTCATCCTACCAAACAGGAAATTAAATTTGAAGATGAGAAAATTATTTATGCATTTGTAAAATCAGCAGTAAAGCATGCGTTAGCCCAGTTTAGTATAACACCTGCATTAGACTTTGATCTTGATGCTTCCATCCAGCAATCAGATGCAGTGAGCCAGCCATTTACAGCGGATAAAAGATCGGCCGCTGCTGCTTCATCTTTGTACAATACATTTACACAAAAACACCAGGCACATTTTATTGAAAGTAAAAGCGGGCTAAAACATTGGGAAAATCCGTTGCCGGTGGACAGTGTTCAGTTATCGGCAGAGAGTCAGCAGCCATCAGTCATTGATCATCAGTCGCAGGAAGAATTTTTAAAAAATGATGAGATAAAAAAACCCGGCCCGGATTTTACGGCTCAAATTTTACAAAGCAGGGAAAATAAAAAGCCTGCGGGTGATGGTTTTATTCAAATTCATAACAGCATAATCCTTGCACAAAATCAAAACGGATTTATAGCCATTCATCAGCAAAACGCACATGAAAGAATTTTGTATGAACGCTTTGTAAATGCCATGAAAGGAAAGCCGATTGCCACACAAAGAAGTCTTTTTCCGGCAACCATTGAATTAACCCCGGGAGATTGTGTGTTGTTAAATGAGTTGTTAAACGATCTGCAGTTGTTAGGATACCTCGTTGAACCGTTTGGTAATAATACTTTTGTAATACAAGGTACTCCAGCCGATGTTGTTCAAGGCAATGAAAAAATTACGATTGATAAAATGCTTGAACAATACAAGCATTTTAGTAATGACCTTAAATTCAGTAAAAGGGAAAAGCTATTACGCTCTATGGCATGGCAACAATCAATAAAACCCGGCACGCCGTTATCACAAAAGGAAATGAAGGCGCTTATTGATGATCTTTTTGATTGTGAAACACCTAACAGTACGCCAAATGGCAAACCTGCTTATCTTGAGTTTAAGAAAGATGAATTAGATAAGATGTTTGGGAGATAAAATAAGCGCTTTCTTTTTGAAAAGAAATAAGATTGAAACATGTAGATTGAAAGTTATATTTAGGAGTTATGCGTCATTTTAAAAAGACCTGCTATGCGCAAAGTAATATTAGGACTTGCAGTTAGCTTAGACGGTTTTATTGAGGGGCCAAATGGTGAGTATGATTGGTGTTTTACTGACCAGGACTATGGTCTTTCCGACTTCTTTAAACGAATTGACACAGCATTTGTTGGGAGAAAAACTTACGAAATGACTTTGGCTATGGGTGACCAGGGTAGTAATGGTTTTCCAAAATTGAAAGAGTACATTTTTTCAACCACACTTGACAAAGTAAAAGATGGGGCAACATTAATAAAAGGTGACCTAAAAGCGGAAGTTGAAAAAATTAAAAAAGAAAGGGGAAAAGATATTTGGCTGTTTGGTGGTGCGGGTTTAACAACTTCATTATTGAACTTAAGATTGATTGACGAAATATCATTAGCTGTTCATCCTATTTTACTTGGTAGTGGCAAACCCTTATTCAAAAATATCAAAGACAGAATTAATCTTACGCTTCTTGACACAAAAACATATTTAACAGGTCTTGTTTCTTTGAGATACTCTTTAGAATATACATAAAAACTTCCATGCTGTTGTCGGCGCCTCACCAACACCCGTATAGGTTTTAATTTTAAAGCTGTCAATAATAAATTTCTTTATGAGGCATTCCATAAAAAAACAAACAACTTCTATCATGACCAGAAAAACCTTCATCCAAAAAACATCATTAGCTGCAGGTAGCTTTTTAATAATGCATGATCTTTTTGCCAAACCAAAGGGCAAAGTATATGGGCACAACAATATGCAGTATACTTTAGACATTGCATGGAGCAAAGCCGATCCGACAAAGTTTCCTGTAAATGATTGTCATGAAATGGTGCAGGATAAACATGGCCGGCTCATACTGCTTACCAATGAAACAAAAAATAATATTCTTGTTTATAATACCAGGGGTAAGCTGCTCAAAACATGGGGACATGATTTTCCTGGCGGACATGGCTTAACCCTGCACAATGAAAACAGTACAGAATTTTTATATATAACTGATACTGCAAAACACCAGGTGTATAAAACAACGATGGATGGAACAATCTTGCTGACTATTGATGCACCGATGGATGCAAATGGCATTTATAAAAAATCAGAAGAGTTTGTGCCTACTGAAACAATAATAGATGAAAATGGAGATATATTTATTGCTGATGGATATGGGGCACAATTTATTTTACAGTACGACAGCAAAGGCAAATTAAAAAATTATTTTGGCGGAAGAGGTGATGGAGATATGCACCTCGATAATGCACATGGTATTTGTTTTGACAGGCGTAATGGAGAATCGTTATTGATAACTGACAGAACCCGGAATTGTTTTAAGCGATTTAGTAAAGATGGTGAATTACAGGAAGTGATCAAACTTCCGGGAGCTTGTGTGTGCAGGCCGGTTATTCATCATGATCATTTATATGCCGCAGTATTACGCTCTCCCGATTTAAGTGCAGAAGGTTCAGGCTTTGTCACTATTCTTAATAAAGAAAACAAGGTGGTGAGCAATATCGGCGGCACTGAACCCATGTATAGCGATACTGTTTTACTACCCATGAAGCAAGCCGAAAAAATATTTGTGCATCCTCATGATGTATGTATAGATAATGATGAAAATATTTATGTGGCGCAATGGGCCTCAGGTAAAGTGTATCCTTATAAATTGAAAAGAGTTTGATGGGCAATGGGCAATGGGCAATAGACAATGGGCAATGGGCAATGGTGAATTCGGGAAAATCGGAAATCTAAATCGGAAATCTAAAATTCTTACCCCGCTTGAGTAAGTTGAAAAATATTATCGCATTATCGCTTATTCCGTTTAATACTTTACTGTTATTCTTTTTAATAGTTGAAGATAAATTGATAGTGCCGGCATGGTTGCAGGTATTTGGACGTATGCACCCGGTAATGCTTCATTTTCCTATTGTATTTATGTTGCTCTATGGAGCATTTATTTTGTTTACCCCCAATAAGTATAAAGGTGAAGTATGGTTCCGGATAATTGCAAAAACCGCCCTGCTTGCTGCTGCATTTACGGCGGCCGTTACTGCTTTAATGGGTTTATTGCTTTCCAGAGAACAGGGTTATGATGAAGATGCTATAGCATGGCATAAATATACCGGTGTTGCAATTTCATTTGTCTTATTTATACTTTATAGTTTTGGCCAATGGCTGCAACAACATCTCATAGTTTATAAAGTAATTATTACACTATCTTCTTTTGTTCTGATATGGGCAGGGCATATGGGAGCAAATATTACACATGGCGAAAATTTTATGCTTGCTCCTGTAACTGCGGAAAATAAAAAGCCGGTTGCAGCATTTGAAGATGCTTTGCTGTATGCAGACCTCGTAGATCCTATTCTGCAAAGTAAATGTGTGAGCTGCCATAATAATAATAAAGCAAAAGGTGAGCTTGTAATGGAAACAAAAGAATTATTACTCAAAGGTGGAAAAAACGGAAAGTTATGGGATACTACCAAGGCTGACCTGGGTTTACTTTTAAATCGCATTCATTTGCCTTTGGAAGATAAGAAGCACATGCCTCCCTCCGGTAAGCCGCAATTGACCGAAGAAGAAACAGCCGTATTATATGCCTGGATTAAAAGCGGTGCTGAATTTGATAAAAGGGTGATTGAATTAAATTCAACTGATACTCTGCGCATATTAGCCGCTAAAATACTTAAACAATCATCCGGTGAGCTATATACATTTGCTGCAGCAGATGAAAAAGAAATACAAAAACTGAATAATACTAACCGGGTGATCACACCTCTGGCAATCAGCTCTCCCGGTTTGGTTGTAAATTTTTATAATAAGCCTTTTTACAACAGTAAGCAATTACAGGAACTGCAGGCATTGAGTGAGCAAATTGTAGAACTTAATCTTGATAACATGCCGGTTAAAGATGAAGACATAAAGATAATAGGACAGTTCAAAAATCTTAGAAGACTTAACCTCAACTTTACCCCTGTTACCGGAAATACATTAAGTGAATTAAAGAACCTGTTGTTCTTAAAAAGCTTGTCCTTATCGGGTACCACTGTTAAAGCAGCGCAATTAAAAGATTTAGTGTCGCTTCCTAAACTAAGAACAGTTTACCTGTGGAATACTCCTGTGGCTTTAGATGATATTCAACAATTATATCAGCAGAATAAAAACATTATATATCATGCAGGATTTAAAGGTGATACGGTAATATTAAAGCTTACACCACCTATCCTGCAAAATGAAGAACAGGTGATCACAGAAAGTATTCCGCTAAAGCTAAAGCATTATATAAATGGTACAACTATCCGCTATACCTTAAACGAAAAAGAGCCTGATAGCTTAACATCGCCGGTATATAACAATGATGTAATAATAAATAAAGAAATTACCGTAAAGGCTAAGGCTTTTAAACCGGGTTGGATAAGCAGTGATGTAATCAGTCAACACTTTTTCAAAAGTACGTATGTGGCAGATAGTGCTGTATTGCTTACAAAAACTGATGATAAATATAAAGGGAACGGAAGTAAAACAATTATTGATCTGGAAAAAGGGGATTTTAATTTTGGAAATGGTAATTGGCTGGGGTATAGAGAGAACGATTTTGCCGTTATTTTAATTTTCAATAATCCTGTTAATGCAACCAGTATAACAATAAGCATGTTGAAGGATATTGGCGCCCAAATTTTTCCGCCTGTTAAAATAGAAGTTTGGGGCGGAAATAATATAAATCAATTCGAAAAACTGGCTCAGATACTTCCTGAACAGCCCCGTAAAGATTCGCCTAACCAGGAAAATCTTGCACTTCAATGTACATTCAAATCAAAAAATTTAAAGTTTTTAAAGCTCGTGGCAAAACCTGTTAATCGCTTGCCGGGCTGGCATCCGGGAAAAGGCGCTAAAGGCTGGATTATGATTGATGAGGTATTTGTAAATTAAATGAGGTTGCTGATTGATTGATATTTCACAGGTACATTTATAATATTATAGGAACCTTCAAATGAATATTTACTTACATTATATGAGAATTTTTCATCTGCAATTAGCAGTTATCGAGATGCAAAACCCTGGTTGATTATGCTGTAAAGCTTTATTTTTTTCGTCCCCTGTTTCCAATACCCTGATTGAATTGCTGATAAATTACCGCTATTATAAATAACTCAGCCACCATCTCCTGTGCCTCAATTTATAATTGCTAAACCACCTGCAAATTGGGTATAAGGCTATAACCACTAATATCCAAATAATATAAACCACCCACAGATCATACCCCTCGCCTGGAATTATAAATTTAAACAGAAAATTATTGTTGACACCTTCAGCAAATGAATGTCCTCTTACTAAAAACAAGACCATACAAAGCGTATGAAGAATGTAAAAATGCAATATAAAATACAGCAATGGAACCCGGCCATATACAGTTATGATCTTTGATAGGCGATTACCGGCATTACCACACCAGGCAAGAAATATCAATGCAGGCCCCATGGTCATGCACATAAACAATAACGATGGCGGATATTTATTTGTACTGATAAAAGAAAAGAATGTAAGCAAGTTGGTTTTTTGCACCGACCAATCGCCGGGATCTCCATAAACATTGGTAAATCTGAGAGCAATGAAAAGCAAAATTAATCCGAGCCCTATTGCTGTTATTATTTTTTTCCTTTTTTTAATAATAGTTTCATCCGTAAAAAGTTTTCCAAAACAATAACCCAGTATCATTAAACCAGTCCATGGAAGAAAGGGATAAAAAATCATTAAAGTATGATTACCCCAAAGAGGATAATTAGGATTTACCCGGTGCAAAAGACTCCACCAGAAGCCGAAACTTCCATTATGATTTGCCTCTGCATAATCAAGAAGATTGTGCCCGGAAACAATGATCAGCCCTACGATAAATATGGCGGTGAAAGGTAGCCATATGACAAGGCTCAGGAGTATCATACTAATACCGATGGCCCATATTACCTGCAAAATAAATGCACTGAATGTAACATCAAAAGTAAGTGCCAGACTAAATATAAAGAGCTCAATGAAAATAAGCCAGATTCCTCTTTTAATGAGGAAAATGCTTAACTCCTTTTTGTTTTTTCTCAAACCTTGCAAATAAACTGATGTGCCCGCAAGAAAAACAAAAACCGGCGCACAAAAATGAGTGACCCACCTTGTGAAGAACAGCAAGGGAGTGGTGGTGCTCAGATTAAGCGGATCGTCTGTAAATGCCTGCGAATGAAAAAAATCCCGTGTATGATCCAATGCCATAATGATCATTACCAGGCCCCGTAAAAGATCAATTGAATTTATCCGTTTGCTGACGCCGGGTGCTGAATTAATACTGTCAGCATTTTGTTCAGGTATGGTTTTTTCTATGCTCATTTTTCTCCCGGGTGATAAGTTCGTTCAGCATTTTTTAAAACATCTTCTTTATAAAATAACACGTCTTTAAACAGCCCTTTCGTATACATCGTTGACTGGTCATTAAAATGTTTAGAGGATGGATTGCCACTTTCTCCACCGGCCAGTAATGATCTGGCTTTTATCTTTTTACCAAATTCAACAGCACAAACAAAACTGTTACCGCTAACGCCGTATCTTTTATCAGTGCCGGGATAATAGCGGCTGTTGTAAGAAGGTAACATTCCCCAAAGAGCGGAAGCATATGCTACCGGCAGACTAGGCAGGGTGTCATTATAAGTTTCCTGCAAATTGCCTGTTAGCCGCTGAAAGCGATTTAATTCTCCCCATGGGATTTGCCATTTGCCAAATTTATTTTTCAGCTCATTTATCACAGCTAATAACGGTGGTAACAGATCAGCATGAGTGGCGGTAGCTGCAAACTTTTTTGTGCTTTTCACCTGGTCTGTTTCACCTTCATTAATGTAATCCTTTTGTATGGCAGAAGTTAATTTTTGTGCCCATTCAATTGCCAGGGTTGTTGCAATAGATTTTTCATCAGCACGGTAATCCCAGTTTTTTAAGACTTGAATGGGTTCACTCAATTGCAAATAAGCCGGGTCTGTTTTTAAAATATTTTTTTCGAATACACTTACAAGAACAGGTATTAATATTTCAAACGCTGAAAGATATGTATCATACCCTGCAGCAATGATTCTATCAATAGTATAATTTGATCCTCTGCTTAAAACTTTTACTGCATTTATGCCACGAAAATTTTCGCCATCCGGCGCCATGTAAGCCAGGTAATTTTCTTTTTTCGGGCTGCTATTGCCTGCTGCGGTAAATGGAGTTGAATTACAATTTTGTATCCATCCATTTTCAGGATTATAAATTCAACAGATTCTTTCACTTTGTGTAACCCCTTCCATTCTGTTGAAACAGTTGTTCCATCTAC
>MWVX01000098.1_pt1 | contig 23924 bp, 24 predicted proteins | sample 1047311 | NCBI WGS metagenome assembly MWVX01 (sample SAMN06349984, study PRJNA376086) | soil metagenome | isolation source: MtG-4 sample Antarctic (ecotone) soil | place: Antarctica | collected 2015-01-13 | reverse complement strand
GCACTCACTTAAAAAGATTGCAGCGAAGAACGATTTGTTTTTCAAAGACCAAGAAAATGTTCGAAGCGGTGGTTAAACTTTATATTCATCAGATGAATTCCACCAGCATCTCTTTTGTTACATGACCTCTTCATTTAATTTTTTGAGTCCAACTTCTTCCTGAACAATTTGCAGAAAAATTGTTATTGTATCTGAATAAGGATTCTCCAGTATGGAAGCAACTACTACATCATTTTGCTCTTCACGACGAACTCTTGCGGGATTTGGATTAACTCTTAAACATTCAGCTAATAATTCTTGTGCAAACTTAGGATTCATCCAAACTGTTTTTGACCATTGCCATTCAAAATTACTGTTCTTGTAAAAAATTACTAAACCATCTTTCAGTCCTAAATTAGGCGCGAGAGATGCCAGCCTTCTAGCGACAAATAATTCGGATACTTTTGCCTTCTTAGCAATTCTTTTGATTACAGCCGATGTAATAGGAATTTCTGGAATGTAAGTTTTGGCAATTTTCTGCGGAAGAAGAATTTTGGCAGCAAAAGAATTTACCATTTTTTCCTCTTCATTTGTCGAACTTTGTAGTTCGAGCATTGATTCACCTACAACCGTGGGAATACCAAAAATCAAATGTCCGAGTTCGTGTGCAAGAGTAAAGCGCTGTCTTACTTCTGGAGCATTACTGTTAATCCTGATAATTGAGTGATTGCTAGTCTGAAGACACCAGCCATCACAATTCAACGGACTTCGCCAAACCTCAATTTTAAGAAACTCAGCAAGTTTTTCAGGCGCTTTAGGAAAGTTTTGTTCGGCAAATTCTAATGCGTATGCGATTGTAATTCTAGCCATTGCGTAGAGGAGTTATGCCAAGAATGTCTTGCATATCTTGGAGCAATGCTTCTTTGGTTTCAGCATTAAGGCTGGCTAAATTATTATTTCTAAATTTAACTTTTAATTCTGGATGAAGTGATAACAGTTTTGCTAAACGTCTATCAAGCGCACTTGAAACGATTAAATCCTCGGGCGTGGAAATATCTTCTCTAATGTTTTTTCTTGGTAAATCTTTTCCGCCAATAACTCCATCAAAAATTTCGTTTTCTTCTGTCATGGCAAATCTCCTTGTTTTTTAAGCCATGTAATAGCGGCTGATTTGGGTAATTCGTAATCAATTAAACCTGTAGTTGCTTGTGTCCAATCGGTGCGAACAAACCCTTTATTTTCGTAGAATTGAACGGTGCTTGAAGTCGGCAAAGATTGTAATGAAATTCGCCCTCCAAGCCCTGACTGATAACTTTCTATAACTGCCGAGTATAATAGCACAGTTCCTATACCTTTATGAAAAGGATTATTTGTTAGCCAATTCCGGTTTCGCGGTGCAGTCGCTAACCAGCCAACATAAACACTTCCTTTACCAATTTCAATTTTTGATTTCGCATCTAGCCGATACGCCATTGCGCCTTCCAAATATTGTTCCTGAGACAAAATAGCTATACATTCGTGCAGATTATTATTGCTGTAATCCATTACAATATCTTCCCAAATCCAATGTGAATCACGCTCCATTTGGGAAGCAGCGGATAATCCTGAATCATTCCACCAAATACCGTCAATCATTTTTCGCGCTAAATCTGCTGTCAGCGTGACAACTTGTGCGTCGACAGTCTGATTATTATCGGCGCGTAAAATTTGTATATGTTTTAAGATTCGCACCAAATTTCTCCTAAGATAAATATCTTTTTATTTCTTACAAATAATCGCAAAGTAGCTTGCCGCTTCCGGTTCGATAAATTCTTTGATTTGCCAATCAGTGTTTTCGAAAATGTTTTGCATCTCTTCAGGCGAAACGAAAAGATAATCGAACCATTCGCCGATGGATTTGCCGAAGCGGACGCGCATTCTGAGTTGTCCGCCCATTCTGCTGCGCCGTTTGTTTAAGCGGTGATAGGTGAGATGTTCCGGCTCGTTTGTGAGATAAGGGTTGCGCGTTTCGGCGATGATTTGCGCGTCGGGCGTGGTAATTCGGGAAAACTTTTTGAGAATCAGGCGTGCGTTGTCAAAATTTCCGAACAAGCCGAAGTTGTTGCCTAACATTTGGATTGTGTCGAAAGAATTTGTTTTGAATTTATCAACGTCTTCAATCGGTCTGATCAACGCTTTTTTCAAACCTCGCAACTTGCAGACTTTGATTGCGCCGGGCGAATTGTCTATTCCGGTTACGTCGAAACCTTTTTCCTGCAAATAAATGGCGTGTCGTCCCGCGCCGCAACCGATGTCTAAAGTTCTGCCCTTTGCAAATTCGACGGCGCGGCGTTCGAGCGGCGACCATTGGGCGTATTCGGTGAAATACAAACCGGCATCCGAGCCGGTGTCGATATAATCGTCGTCTCTTTCGATGATTTCAGCCGTCGCTGTTTGATGTTTGTATTGCGCTAGAAGCGTCTTGCCGTAAGCGTCTTGACTGGTTTTCATATCAATTATTTTTGACCGAAAATTTTACCAGCGATGATATGCCGGATGACCTTCTTTGACGATGACGAACAAACCTTTGCACGTCGCGCAGACTTTATCGTTTGCAATCAATTCGGCTTCAACCGTTGCGCGGTCTTCAGTTGAATCAACGACACGAGCGACTAATTTTATCGGCGCGTCAAACGGTGTCGGGCGCAATAATTTGACCGAATAATTTGCCGTTACGGTGCAGTCGGGCGCGTCTTTGCCGTTTTGTTTCATCAAAAAATGCGCCGCCGTCCAGTTTGAATGACAGTCTAACAGCGTTCCGACAATGCCGCCCGAAAGCATTCCGGGAAACGCTTGATGATGCGACTCGGCGTGCCATTCGCAAATCGTTTCTTCGCCGTTCAGAAAACTTTTTATTCGCAAACCTTTTTCGTTTGCCGTGCCGCAACCGAAGCAGACGCCGTTTGAGGAATATGTTTCTTGGAGAGATTTTTCGTTGTTCATAATAATTTAGGTTGTGTATTGAGTATAGTTTTTGATATTTCCGTCTGTTGTCCAATGCCACAATTCATCAAACTTTAGGTAATAATAATCAACAGATGATTTTGATTTATTGAAATAAACAGTAATCTTCTCGTCATTAATCGTAATATCAAATTCTTCAATCGGGTCATAAGTCTGAAGCGGTCTAAATTCGCCGTTGCCGTCTCGATGATTCCAAATACTTATTTTTACGCTATCGCCACCGCATCTCCATAATTTATCTTAAAAATATCCTTTGCTCAGAACTCGATGATAAAACATTTGAATTTATAAATCACTTGTTTTTGTTTAATAAACCTATGTTAGAATCTCAAAGCAAAACACCTCAAAACTTTCAAAAATTAGTGGAGAAATTTTATGCTGACGGTACTGGCAATTGTCTTTTTAGTCTGGCTCGTCTTCGGTTATTTTGCATACGGGCGTTGGATTGCACGACAATTTAAATTAAGTGACGAACGCGAAACGCCTGCGAATAAAATTAATGACGGCGAAGATTTTGTGCCGACAAAACAGTTCTATCTTTTCGGTCAGCATTTTTCGGCAATCGCGGCGGCAGGTCCGATTGCTGGTCCGATTATCGCTTGTCAAAGTTTCGGCTGGCTGCCGTGTCTGCTGTGGATTGCGCTCGGCGTGGTTTTAATCGGCGCGGTTCACGATTTTTCCGCGCTGGCTTCGAGCGTTAGGCACGGCGCGTCTTCGATTGCGGAAATTACCAGAGAAAAACTCGGCAACGGCGCGGGACGCGCGATGATGGCGTTTATCTGGATTGCTTTAATTTATGTGATTGTCGCGTTTACAGACATCACGGCGGGAACTTTTGTTTCTGGCGACGAATCTTTAATCGGCGAAAATCGCTTTAATCCGGGCGGCGCGGTGGCGATTGCTTCGGTGATGTATTTGGGGCTTTCGATTGTTTTGGGTTTGGTCGAAAGATTTTTGAAACCGCCGCTCTGGTTGACAACCATCATTTTTGTGCCGTTGACTTTTTCGCTCTCATATTTAGGAACGAAACTTTCGACTGTTTTGATTTTAGACCACACGACGTGGGCGATTTTGATTTTAATTTACTGTTGCGTTGCCTCCTTAGTTCCGGTTTGGGCGCTGCTTCAGCCCCGCGGTTATCTGGGCGGTTTTGTTTTGTACGCGGCGATTGCGGTCGGCGTTTTGGGCGTTTTCTTCGGCAGTTACGAAATCGCGCAGCCCGCGTTTAAATCGTTTGACATCGGCGGAATGACCGGAACGCTTTTTCCGTTTTTGTTTGTAACAATTGCCTGCGGCGCGTGTTCGGGTTTTCACGGGCTGGTTTGTTCCGGCACAACCTCAAAACAGATTGATAAGGAATCGCACACCAAATCGGTCGGTTACGGCGCGATGCTCGCCGAAGGTTTCGTCGCTTTTATCGCGCTCGTAACCATTATGATTATCACTTCGGAAGCGGCAAAAGGCGTTCCGGCAGGGAAAATTTACGGCAACGGCATCGGCAATTTTTTGACATTGCTAATTGGAAAGGAAAATTTGCCGTTTGCGATTACGTTCGGTGCGATGGCGTTTTCGACATTTGTTTTTGACACTCTCGATGTTTCCTTGAGGCTCGGACGTTATATCGTGCAGGAATTGTTCGGGTTAAAAGGAAGAATTGGCGCGATAATCGGAACGCTCGCAACAATTCTTGTGCCTTTTATTTGTGTGTTGATTGCGCCGAAAGGAAGCTGGAACGATTTTTGGACTTTGTTCGGCGCGTCGAATCAACTGCTCGCTGCTCTGACGCTTCTTTCAATCACGGCTTGGCTTTACGAAGCACGTCAGCGCATCGCTTTTACTTTGCTTCCAATGCTTTTCGTGCTGGTGATAACGCTCTGGGCTTTGGGCGGTCTGGTCCTCGGAAACTTCCGCGCGGCGAACGGCTTCGATATAAAATTCGTCAATGGTTCTGCTTCGCTCGCTTTGATTTTGCTCGCGATTTATTTAGTTGTTACGGCGATTTTGAAAATAAGAATCGAGAAAGGCAAAGGCTCGTTAGCGATTGAAAGTATTTGAACCGTAAAAATGTAAGAGAAAATTAACCGCAGATGCACGCGGATAAACACAGATTAGAAATGATTGAAAAGATGAGAATGCAAAAATGATTTTGTATTTATCCTAAAAAAATCTGCGTTTATCCGCGGTTATCTGCGGTTAATTTCTTACGCATTAAAATTAAAAAAATATGCCCGATTTTGAAGAAATTATTGAAGCCGAAGAAGTAATCAGCCCTGCCGAAGCCAGGTTTGAGCGATGGCGCAACCGGGCGGGATTTTTTCTCGCGCCGTTTGTTTTTCTGTTGATTTATTTTTCGCCTTTGAATCTCAAACCCGAAGCGCACAGTTTGGCGGCTGTTATCGCGGCTGTTATCGTTTTGTGGATTTGCGAAAGTCTGCCGATGCCGGTTACGGCTTTAATCGGCGCGGCGCTTTGCGTTCTTTTGAGAGTCGCGCCTGCCAAGGAAGTTTTCGCGCCGTATGCCGACCCGCTGATATTTTTGTTTATCGGTTCGTTTATTCTGGCGCGGGCGATTTTTCTGCACGATTTGGACAAGCGATTCGCTTACGGCGTGCTGTCTCTGAAATGGATTGGAGCGCGACCTTCGCGGATTTTGTTTGCGTTCGGCGCGGTTACGGCGTTTATTTCGGCGTGGATTTCTAACACAGCGACAACCGCGATGATGTTCGCCATCGGAATTTCCATCATCAATTTTCTGCTCGCGCAGGAAAAAGAAACAGGCGTAAAAATCAATCGCAATTACGCGACGGCATTGATGCTGATAACATCCTTTGCCGCATCCGTCGGCGGCTTGGCAACGCCCATCGGAACACCCCCGAACGTCATCGGTTTGGGTTTTATCAGGCAGCTAACGGGAACGGAAATTTCGTTTTTCAAATGGATGTTGATTGGCGTGCCGGTGGTTATTGTTCTTTACATTTTTCTTTATTTTTATCTGAATTATCTAGCGCCCGCCGGAGTAAAGGAAATCGCGGGAAGCGCGGAGATGATTCGGCGCGAAAAAGAGAAATTAGGCGCGTGGACGCGCGCTCAGAAATCAACCGTTATCGCTTTCGCCGTCGCTGTTTCGTTCTGGGTTTTTTCCGGCTTAATTGCGCTTTTCGTCGGCGACCAGAGCGAGATTTACAAAGCGATAAACACGCGCCTGCCCGAAGCCGTCGGCGCAATCGTCGGCGCGGTTTTACTTTTTCTGCTGCCGGGAAACCGTCAAGGCGAGCGGGCGATAACGTGGAACGAAGCGGTAAAAATCGATTGGGGCGTAATTCTTCTTTACGGCGGCGGATTCGCGCTCGGCGTTCTGTCGTTTCAAACCGGTTTAGCCGAAGCGATGGGCAGAAGTTTTACCGCCGTTTTACCGCCCAGCGGAGACTTCGGACTTCTTATCGCGTCAGTTATCGTCGCGGTTTTAATTTCAGAAACGACTTCAAACACGGCTTCTGCAAATATGGTTGTTCCGGTGGTGATTGCAATTGCCAAAGCACAGGGCGCAGACCCTTTGATTCCGGCACTCGGCGCGACTTTCGGCGCAAGTCTCGGTTTTATGCTGCCGGTTTCGACGCCGTGCAACGCGATTGTCTATGGTTCGGGTTATGTTCCTTTGATGAAAATGGTGCGTTACGGAATTCTGCTCGATATTTTCGGCGCAATCGTGATTATTGTGATGCTGAGTTTGCTTGCGCCGTTCTTGCGCTAAATTTTTAATTTCTTTTTGCCAAAACTTCGTCAAGCGTTCGCGTCGTGTTTTCCGTTACGCTGATAAAAAGTTCGCGCGGTGATTCGATTTGTCCCGTGACGGCTGGATTTAGCTGTTCGGGTTCGGATTTTTGATTTGACGTAAGCGATATTTCGGTCAAGCGCGAGATTTGACGAGTCAGCAAAAAGCAGATGCCGAAAGCGGTCGCCGCAAACAATAATGCAAGAATAGCAATAACCGTCGGGTCAGTATGATTGCCAATAAGTATCGCTATCAATGCAATGAAACCGCCCAATCCGGCGACTCCGACCCAACCCGTAGAAACCGAGAGACTTTTCAAAACCGAAACGGTCGCATCCGATTGCGTCGCCAATTCATTTTTGGAAACGCGATTGCCGCACCGATTACAGTAATTTAATTCGTCGTTGACTAAACTTCCGCAGGTTTGACAATACATCTCGCTATCTCCTTCAAAAAAGCTAATTTCGCGGCTTAATTTTTTCTTCGAACCATTCGGTCAGAGAATCGACCAATTCGATGTGGATGGGTTTGCCCTGCCACGCTTTAATTGTCCAAATAATCAACATCACAGTCGCAACGACCGAAAAAATATTTTTGCCCAAATCAGCCAAATCGGTAACGTGACCGACGCCGCTCAAAATTGACGTGACAATCAAAATACCGATATGCGCGGCAAGACCTTGCGCGGCGTGAAAACGCACTTTTGTTTCGCTTTTGGGAACAAGCAAAAGTTCGACAATGCTGGCAATCAACCCAATCCAAAAAGGCAGATAAGGCAAAGCAATCATTACGTTTTCCGGCAAGCCGACGTTTGCAACTTTGCGTTTTGAAGAAGTTTCCGAATCAGTGTTGAGTTTGTCAGTTTGAAAATTAGCTGGAACATTCTGACCGTTGAAAGGCGAAGAATATGATGAAAAATTTGCAGTGTTAAATCGGCGCGTCTGTTCTTCGGTCGGTGCGGCATTCGGAAATTGCCGCGTTTCCGCATCCGTAAGAAACGTAGTTTCAGCGGCTTGCGCCTCTTTTGCTCGCTGCGGAAATTCCGGGTCGAGCGGATTTGTATCGTATTTCTTTTTGCGCATCGTTTGTTTTTCTACGATATTTTATTCGGTTTGGTTCGGAAAAAGTTTAATCGCGCTAATTTCATCTCTACGAGATTTTGCTTTTCGCAATTTTGTTAGTATGAAGAGACCAAAAGGAACGGAAAGAAAGACAAATCCGCAATAGAAGAATACTTTACTTTTGAATTCAAGCACCTCAAGATTCCCGATAGTAATCGAATCGGCACAACTACCATCAAGACTGATACCATCAAGACCGCGACAGTCTCTATGTCCATTCAGCGCATCTTTGAATCCGTTTGCTGTATAGATTGAAAGCCCAAAACAACAAAATGCTATAGCAATTATCATCAACATTATTGCGGAATTTTGTTTCATACTTTCGTAAAAATCAGGACAAGAATAATGCTTGATTTAATTTTATTCAACGATTTTTATTCCCAATTCCTTGAGTTGCGCGTCGTCCACAACGCCGGGCGAATCCATCATCAAATCCTGCGCCGACGCGGTTTTCGGGAAGGCGACGACGTCGCGGATGTTGTCCGTGCCTTGCAGAATCATTACGATGCGCTCGATTCCGGCGGCAAATCCGCCGTGCGGCGGCGTGCCGTATTCGAGAGCTTCGAGAAAAAATCCGAAGCGTTCTCTGGCTTTTTCGGGTGTTAAGCCGAGTGCTTTGAAAATCAGATTCTGGATTTCGCGCTGGTGAATGCGAATCGAGCCGCTGCCGATTTCGTAGCCGTTGATGACAATATCGTAAGCGCGGGCGCGGATTTTGCCCAATAATTCAGTTTCGCCGTCTTCAATGGCGCGTTTAAATAACGGCACGTCTTCATCCATTAGAGACGTGAACGGATGATGCATCGCGTCGTAATTTCCGGTGTCTTCATTGTATTCAAACATCGGAAACTCCGTTACCCAGAGTGGTTTGTAGAGATTTTTCGCAATCAGATTTTCGCGCTTTGCAACCTCGACGCGCAACGCGCCAAGACTTGCCGCAACGACGCTCTTTTTGCCCGCGACAATCAAAACCGCGTCGCCCTTTTCGGCGTTTGCGGTTTTCGCTAATTGCTCAATCTTTTCCTGTCCGAGAACTTTCAAAAGCGAGGAAGTCAGCTCGTCGCCGATTTTTATCCAGGCAAGCGCGCCCGCGCCGTAGCGTTTGACGAATTCCTGCAATTCGTCTAATTGTTTGCGCGAATAATCAGCTTTGCCGCGCGCGACGACGCATTTTATCTCGCCTTTGTTTTCCAGAACCGTTGCAAACGGCACAAAATCCGTTTCACGCAAATCTTCCGACAAATCAGCCAGTTCCATCTTAAAACGCAAATCGGGTTTGTCGCTTCCAAATCTTCGCATCGCGTCCGCGTAAGTCATTCGCGGAAAGGGTGTTTCAAAATCAGCATCAATCAACGCAAAAACTTCGCGCATCACGCCTTCGAGCGTGCGGAAAACCATTTCCTGATTGGCAAAACTCATTTCGATGTCGAGCTGCGTGAATTCCGGCTGGCGGTCGGCGCGCAAATCTTCGTCTCTAAAACAGCGCGCTATTTGAAAATAGCGGTCGAAACCGGCAATCATCGAAAGCTGTTTCAAAATCTGCGGCGATTGCGGCAGCGCGAAAAATTTCCCGGTGTGTATGCGCGACGGCACGATAAAATCTCTCGCGCCTTCGGGCGTTGATTTCAGAAGAATCGGCGTTTCGATTTCGATAAAATCCCGCATTTCCATAAACTCGCGGATTTTTGCAATGGTTTTTGCACGCATTCGGATATTGTTCTGTAATTGCGAGCGGCGCAAATCGAGATAACGATATTTGAGGCGCAAATCTTCCGAAGCCAGATTTTCCGAACCGACAACTTCAAGTTGAAACGGCGGAACTTTCGCATCGTTCAAAATCAAAATCTCGCTCGCCTGCACTTCAATCTCGCCGGTCGGCAATTTTTTATTGATTGTTTCCGGCGTTCTGGCAACGACCGTTCCTTTGACGGCAATCACAAATTCGCCGCGCACGTTTTTCGCCTTCTCGTGCGCTTGATTAGCTGTTTCTTCGCTGACGACGATTTGCGTTAAACCGTAGCGGTCGCGCAAATCTATAAAAGTGAAAATACCGAAATCACGCTTTTTAGCCGTCCAGCCCATCAAAACAACCGCTTCGCCGACATTCGACGTGCGCAGTTCGCCGCAAGTATGCGTACGTTCCAAATTTCCCAGAGTGTCCAACATAATTTACAAATAAAATCTTTCCGCAAAAAATAAACTTTGAGGTTAACACAGAAAAATACAGATTAAAATTGGAAATTGTTATTATAAATTTGTGAGCAGCTGTGTTGGGATTTGTTTGATTTTTAATCTCCGGTCATTGTTTCCGGCGGACGGCTTGTTAAATCGCGCCAAGTCGTCGGATTACTGCCGTCGTCTAATCTGACCATCGAAATCGCTCCCGGTGCGGGACAAACAAGATAACACAAATTACAGCCGACGCATTCCTGCTCGTCAACAATCGGATAACGCAAGCCGTTTACTTCGGTAAAATCAATACATTGATGCGCGCCGTCTTCACAGGCGATGTGACACAAATTGCAGCGAATACAATTTTCAAAATTGACGCGGGCGACGGTTTTGTAATTCAAATCGAGCGCGCCCCAATCAGTTACGCGCGGAACGCTCAATCCGACAATATCATTGACCGACGCAAAACCTTTTTCGTCCAGATAATTATTCAAGCCGTCAATCATATCTTCGATGATTCGATACCCGTAGTGCATTACGGCTGTGCAAACTTGGACGTTCGACGCGCCGAGCAGTAAAAATTCAACCGCGTCGCGCCAAGTGTTAATTCCGCCGATGCCGGAAATCGGAATATTTATTTCCGCGTCTCGCGCAAGTTCCGAAACCATATTCAGCGCAATCGGTTTAACGGCAGTTCCGCAATAACCGCCGTGCGCAGCCATTCCGTTGACGTTCGGATACGGAATCATCGAATCAATATCGACGCCCATTACCGAATTTATCGTGTTTATCAAAGAAACCGCGTCCGCGCCGCCTTTTGCCGCCGCGCGTCCGGGCGGAACGATGTTCGTTACGTTCGGCGTCAATTTCACAATCACCGGCAAATTAGAAACTTCCTTGACCCATTCGGTAACCATACAAGTATATTCGGGAACTTGCCCCATCGCGGCGCCCATTCCGCGCTCGCTCATTCCGTGCGGGCAGCCGAAATTTAATTCAAAACCGTCCGCGCCCGTATCCTGCGCTTTTTTCACAATCTCGTGCCAAGCCTCGCGTTTTGATTCGACCATCAAGGAAACAATTACGGCATTGTTCGGATATTTCTTTTTACACTCGTAAATTTCTTTCAAATTCACGTCAAGCGGTCGGTCGGTAATCAATTCGATATTGTTCAAACCAATCATCCGATTCGCGCCGTTATCCAAAGAAGCCAGCCGCGAACAGACGTTAACAATCGGCTCGCCCAAAGTCTTCCAAACCGCGCCGCCCCAACCCGCCTCGAAAGCGCGTTCGACCATCGAACCCATATTCGTCGGCGGCGCGCTCGCCAGCCAAAAAGGATTCGGCGATTTTATTCCCGCAAAATTTACGCTTAAATCAGCCATACGATTTCACTCCTAAATCTTCCGCCGGAATTGCCGGTTCGTCAAAAGCGGCAGGCGTGATTGCAGGCATCTCGCCGTGAATTTTTTCAATGAACGGAATTTTCGCGCCCGCAAATTCAACCTGTTCACCCATTAAATTAAAATGAATTCCTTGCGCCGCGAGCTTTCCGGTTTGCGCCGCATCGACCGCTTCGCGCCCGCCGTTGACGCAATCGCCGCCCGCGAAAATACGCGGGTTTGTCGTCTGCATCGTTTCGGTATTGACGATGATGCGTCCTTTTTCGTCGAGTCTAACATCGGGAATTTGTGACAAAAACGAATGTTGTTTTTGTTGTCCGATGGCTTTGATAATCATGTCGCACGCAATTTCGATAACTTGATTTGAACCGTCCGTTTTCTCGCACCGCAAAGACAAACCGTTTTCGCCTGACAAAATCGCAATGGGCGCCGCTTGCCAGACAAATTCAACGCCGTCTTTTTTAGCGAGTTCATATTCGTATTCGTAAGCGGGCATTTCTTTCGCGGTTTTTCGATACACCATAAAAACTCGTTCCGCGCCCAATCTTTTCGCCTGCGTTACGGCATCAACCGCCGTGTTTCCCGCGCCGATTATCGCAACTATGCGACCAAGCGGAATGCTTTTCCAATCGCGCGTTTTTATTCGTTCGATAAAATCAAGAGCGTCAATTACGCCGTTTAAATTCTCGCCTTCGATGTTTAATTTATTCGTCGCGCCCAAACCGATAGCGAGAAAAATCGCGTCGTGCCGCGATTGTAAATCTTCAAACGAAACTTGGTTTTCGGTCTTTGGCTTTCGGTCTTCGGTCTTTGTGTTTGAAATGATTTCTGTATTTAGACGAAATTTCACGCCCAACCGCTCAATCTGTCTGGCTTCGTCAACCGAAACGATTTGCGACATTTTATATTCCGCCATTCCGTATGTGTCGAGTCCGCCGGGCAAAGGTTTTTTATCGTAAATCGTTATCGCATAACCGAGCCGCGCTAAATAAGCCGCGCAACTTAAACCTGCGGGACCCGAACCGATAATGCCGACGGATTTTCCGTTCGGAGTTCCCGCCGTCAAAACACCGCGCTCGTTTTGCATCACAAAATCCGTGGCGTAACGCTGAAGCCGTCCAATCTCAATCGGCTTGTCCATCAAAGTTTTCTCAACGCATGCGCCTTCACACAAGACTTCAACCGGACAAACGCGGGCGCAAGTCGCGCCAATCGGATTTGCGTCGAAAATCACACGCGCTGAACCTAAAAGATTTCCGCTCGCAATTTTTTTGATAAACGAAGGCACGTCAATATGCGTCGGACAAGCGCGTGTACAAGGCGCGTCGTAGCAATAAATGCAGCGATTCGATTCGAGAACCGCTTCGGCTTCATTCAAAGCGGGCGCGATATCGCGGAAATTGCGTTCGATTTGTTCGATGTTCAGCGGCGAATCGTGTATTAATGACATATATTAGAATTGAATAATTTAGTAGGCGTAATTACTTAAAAGATTTTTGCTTAGTCTGAAATGTTTCATAAATTCCCCAAATGAGAGCAAATGAGAGCAAAAAAACTTCCTAGTCCACAAAATAAAAACAACAGACTTATTCCTGCAACATCACAGCCGAGACAAACAGAGCCGTCGTAATAAGATTGAAGCGCTTCGGGCGTTCTCATTTCAGGCGGCAAGTCTTGTCTTGCCTGATATTCCAAATAATTAAAATAAATTAATAAAAGAATCCCAAAAGCAAAACTAAGCCCGGTTGAAATGACGCAAAATTTTCTAGCATCGTTCATAAGTTCTTAATCGTCGACAAGAACGCTGTAAGTATCCGAAGGACTGAATTGACGCGGGTGAAACCGTCGACGCAGGCAATTATGAATTCAACAACTTTTCCAAACTCTCCGGCACTAACCTGCCGCCGCTTTTTTCAATTTCATTTAATGATTTCCATATTGCTTTGAATCTGACATTCGCTTCCTGTTCGTAACCGTCAATTTCGTCGAGTTTATACAACGATTTGTCCGCAAAATCCGCGTCGAAAACAAAAACGATTTCGTGTCCCTGCTGCCCTTCGTAAATGAAAATATTTTCCAGCACGTCGAGCAATTGAACGTTCTCGATTTTAACGCCGAGTTCTTCCCCAATCTCTCGCGCAACCGCTGCTTTACTGCTTTCGCCATATTCGATTCCGCCGCCCAAAGGACGGTAATAATAATTTTGCTTTACCGTGTCGAAACCTTCTGAAACCAAAATTCGGTTTCCGTTGCGAAATAGGCAAATGGCAATTGGGCGAATGCGCGTTGTATCCATAAAGTAAAATCTTTACAAATCAAAGTTGAAACTTCTTAATCGGCAACCAGAACATCGTAAGTGTCCGGTCGTCGGTCGCGGAAGAACTGCCACGTATTACGGACTTCGCGGATTTTGTCCATATCCAAATCTGCAACAACTAGTTCGTCTTTATCGCGCGAGGCTTCGGCGATGATTTGTCCGCGCGGGTCGCAAAAATAGCTTTGACCGTAAAATTCGCCGATGTTCCAAGGCGCTTCGTAACCGACGCGGTTGATTGCGCCGACGAAATAACCGTTGGCGACGGCGTGTGCGGGCTGTTCAAGTTTCCAGAGATATTCGCTCAATCCGGCGACGGTTGCCGACGGATTAAAGATAATCTCCGCGCCGTTTAATCCGAGCGCGCGTGCGCCTTCGGGAAAATGGCGGTCGTAGCAGATATAAACTCCGATTTTCGCGTGTGCTGTTTCAAAAGTCGGATAACCGAGATTTCCGGCGCGAAAATAAAATTTCTCCCAGAAACCGGGCGCGACCTGCGGTATGTGATTTTTGCGATATTTGCCCAGATATTTCCCGTCCGCGTCAATGACCGCCGCCGTGTTGTAATAAATGCCCGTGATTTCTTCTTCGTAAACCGGAACGATAAGAACCATTCCATACTGCTTGGCGACTTCCTGCATAAATTTAACGGTTTTGCCGTCGGGAACTTTTTCAACCGCTTCATACCAGCGCGTTTGCTGTTCGGCGCAGAAATAAGGCGTCGTGAAAATCTCCTGAAAACAAAGCATCTGCACACCTTGTTTTGCCGCGTCTTCGACCATTTTCATCTGATGTTCGAGATTCGCCTTTTTAATTTCCGCAATCGGCGCGTCCGTCGGCGCGACATTCGCCGCTTGTATCAAACCGCATTTTATTATTCTTGGCATATTTACCTCTAATTTTATTTCTTCGGCTCGTTAAATTTCGCGTCATCAATCGCCGTGTTTTGTTTGACTTCCGTAATTTTCCGCGTCCAGATGCGTCCCGGAATTGACCAGCGCGTCGTGTATGGAATTTTCACTGCTTCGACGGCGCGGTAATCTTCATAATCAATTTGAATAGGATACGCGCCGATAATCGTTGGCGTGGCGGCGAAGCGACGAACAAGCAAGCCGGTTTGTTTGTCGAAATAAAGCCGCTCGCGTGCGCCCGAAGGCAATACGGCGCGAACGACGAAAACTTCTTTGTCGTTTATTTTATCAACTCCCGCGACTGTCAATTCTTTGTAAATTTCTTTTAGTTTCGCGGGCTGAAACAAAAATCGCGCGTCGCGTTTAAATTGTTCGAGTTCATCTTCGTGAACCGCCGTCGCGCCTCTGCCGCCGAGCGTCCAACTGTCCGCGCCGTTAAACGCGGTGCTGACGCTTGTTTGCGGAAAGCTCGTTACGACGAGCATTTTGTCCGGCGATTTGGCGAAAACTTCTTCGGCAATCGGCGCGGCGTCATTGACGGCGCGCGTGCCTTTTATCGTTCTGGTTTTAACTTTTGCAAGCGCGCCCGCGCCGCCAAGCGCTGCGACATATTTGTCCAAAACCTGGTCAACCGTCGGCATCGCGTCTTTCGTCTGATTAAAATTCGGACGCCGAAACAGATTTTCGCCAAGCGGCGTCATCGACGCCGGATGCGGTTTGCCGCCGTGGCAAGTCGCGCAGGAAACTTCCGTGCGCCCGCCGAAATAATTTTTATTAATTCCGACGGTCATCAAAATCATCTCGCGCGCCGTCTGTTTTTCTTCCTTATCATCTTTTGAAAAATCGCCCTGAACGTGGCAGAAATTGCAGTTTACGCCCAAGGACGACGACATAATCTCCATCGTTTTGATTAACTGTTCGGCGGGCAAATTTTTGAAAACCTGTATATTTTTATAAACTTCGGCGGCGGTTTTCTTCCCGTCGGTTTGTTTCGCCTGCATCTGACCGCTTCGCGTAAAGACAAACGCGCTGCCGCAAACGAAGATGAAAAGAACGATGATTTTAATTTTTTGCTTCATAATTTTTTAGCTAGTTATTTTTCCTGTTGATAAATCAAAGTTTTGCATTATATTTATCCGAATACAGTTTGCGGACTCATCTTCTTCATCCCAACCATAATCATACATATCAATCGCGTCTTTTAAACTAAGATTTTCGGGAAGCGCAATATATCCAAATCTTTCATCACGTTTTATAATGCCTTTTTCAGCTTCGGATAAATCTAAATATTGAATCTTATAAGTGCTATCGTCGCCCCAAATGCAACCTGCAACAAATCCGAAAGGAGAATAAAGCAAATCAGTTAAAGGACGATAAGTTGTGATAGTTTCGCATTCTTCTCCCGTATTAAAATTTGTAAAAGGAGTTTTACTTACAAATTCGGAAAGCGCGTTTTCTTGAGGATTATTAATTCGCGCTTTCCTGACTTCTTTTCTGTTTGTTCCCATCGCCCCTTTTGTTTCCGAGATTATTTCTTGTTCGATATAAGTTGGAACAAAATAATCAACAGGACAAAACCCCCCAGTGTCCGGTTCTTCGCCGCCAATGTCTTTGCAATTAGGAAGTTCCATTATTCTGGTTACAGTATAATCGGGAGAGTATAAAGCAAAATCTTTCCCGTCTTTTTGGAAGTAATGAAATGAATTGAATAATGTTGAATAATTTCTTTCGTATTCGCCAACTTGTTCTTCATTATCATTCTCAACTCGAAAAATACCGACTTTTATTCCGCTCCGAGAATTTGGGCGAGGTTCAATTACATCAACTTCTTTTGCAACATATTTCATCTTTTCTAACTGCTTGTTCATTGCAAATCTGCGACTAAATTTTCTCTTTCAATTTCCGGCGGCGCGGCTTTCATCAAAACGAAATGCGCGAGAAATAAAGCCTCATTCCTACGTTGCGTTTATTTGCATCAAAAAGGATAAATTCTCGACCAAAGTCTAAAACCAAAATTATCAATTTGCTCTATTTCCTTCTTTGCAGTGTCGCTTGCGATTTCCTCAGAATTACAAATACCAACAAAAGATTTGCCTTGTGAAAAAATAAGATAATCTTGTCCTTCTTTAAATTCGCTAGCCGTAGTTGAACAACCACAAATATACCAAGCGACAGAAATAAATTCTTGGGTTTTAGAAATATTTCCTTTGTATTTTTTCGTAACTTCAAAAGTTACTTTCGACCATACTTTCCACTCTCTCCAATTTTCTGGGACAAGAAGAATTTCTTTTTCTGAGGGAGTGTATTCAATTATCTTTGAAACTTTTCCGGTAAATACCGCGTCGGCTTCTCTGAATTGTTTTCTCAGAGGTTGACTTGAAATCGAACAGGCATTTGCCGATTGTAGAGAAAGTAAGAATGAAAACATTGCTAAGAAAAAAATTGTAAAACTAATTTTCATAATTAACCTCTTGAAAATCATTAGGCGGAAAAACTTTCATCAAAACGAAATGCGCGAGAAACGAAACGCCGAAGCCGACAAACCAGGCGTAATCATACAAAAATCTGAGAGTCGGAATTATCAGCCCAATCCACGCGAAAAAGCAACCTAAAATTGTCGCCATAACCGCTCGCCAATTCCAGCCGCTCGCATATCGGTAAACTCCTTTCGTGCGATACAAATCACCGAGATTCAAATTTTTGTTTCTGACAATCCAGTAATCGGCAATCAAAACTCCGGCAATCGAGCCTAAACCGCCCGAATAACCCAAAAGCCAAGAGAAAATATAACCGTTCGGGTCGGCGAGCAGTTTCCAAGGCTGCATCAAAATCCCGACGATTCCCGTAATCAAACCGCCGGTTCGGAAGGAAATAAGTTTCGGAAAAGCGTTGGCAAAATCATTTGCCGGAGAAACAACATTCGCCGCGATGTTGACGGATAAAGTTGCAACGACAATCGTGAACATCGAAACGGCAACCACGAGCGGCTGTGAAAATTGTCCGACCAGTTTCACAGGGTCCCAAAGCTCATCTGGCTTCATCTGCGGAAAGACGACGACCGCCGCCGAAGTTATAAGAATTCCCATCGCGGCAAAAATAACCATCGTCGTCGGCAGCGCGATGGTTTGCCCGACGACTTGCTCACGCTGGCTTTTTCCGAAGCGCGTAAAATCCGGCATATTAAGCGAAAGCGTTGCCCAAAAGCCAATCATTGCGGTTAAAGACGGAATAAAAATCGTCCAAAATTCGCCGAGCGTTTTGAATTTGTCTTCTTCATGCAAAAGAAAACCAACGCCGCCCGCTTGATATAAAATCCACGCCAGTAAAACCGCCGTCATCATAAGAACAAACGGCGCCGCCCAATTTTCGACGTGGCGCAATAAATCCATTCCGCGATAAATAATAAAGATATTCATCGCCCAGAAAATCAAAAACGAAAGCCATTCGGTCGTGGTGTGTCCGCCAATTGCGCCGCCGAGAATCGTTTGCCAATTCGGAATTATCGAAGATAAAAATATGTGAATCGCCTGTCCGCCAATCCACGCCTGAATTCCGAACCAGCCGCAGGCGACAATCGCCCGCATCAACGCCGGAAGATTTGAACCAATTGTGCCGTAGCTCGCCCGCGCAAAAACCGGAAACGGAATGCCGTATTTCGTTCCCGGATGTGAATTGAGTAGAATCGGCGCGAGAACGATGATGTTGCCGAGCAAAATCGTCAGAAGCGCCTGCCACCAATTCATTCCCGCCGAAATCAAGCCCGACGCCATCATATAAGTCGGAATGCAGTGCGCCATCGAAATCCACAGCGCGGCGTAGTTATACGTCGTCCAGTTGCGTTTCTCAACCGGCACGGGCGCGAGGTCTTCGTTGTAAAGCGGCGACGTTTTGATTGACTGCAACACTTCCGGCTGCAACTCGATTCGCCCGTCGGCGTGTTGGATTGTTTCGATATTTTCCATTAGCTTTCTCTAGAAAGATTCATTTGCCTTTTTATCAGCCAAAAAATCGGGTAGCTCGCCGCGATTAAAATTAGAGCGTAAAGACTATTTGATACGTCGCTGATGATAAAACCGATGAAAAGTAAAATTGAAATCAGCAGTAAAATAAAAGGAACGAGCGGATAACCCCAAGTCTTAAACGGGCGCGGCAAATCCGGTTCGCGTCGTCGCAGGACAAACAGCGCGATAATTAAAAGCACGTTCATCGCCACGCCGAAGAAAGCGTAGATGGCGAGCAGCGTTTCAAAAGTTCCGCTGAGGACGAGCAAAATCGCCATCAAAACCGAAACGATTAAACTCACCGTCGGCGTTCCGCCTTTGTTAACCGCGCAGGCTTTTGCCGAAAACAAACCGTCGCGCCCAAGCGCGTAAAGCGTGCGCGGCGTTTGCAAGATGCAGACGTTGACGATGGCAATCAGCGAAAGCATCGCCAGCAAGGTGACGATTTGCCCGCTTCGCGCCCCGAAAATCTGCTGCATCGCGTCCGCCGCCGCCAGTTTTGAAACGGCAAGCTGCGGAATCGGCAGAACGTAAAGCAGCGCCAGATTGATGAGCAGATAAATGGCGACGACCAGCAAAACTCCACCCATCAAGGAGCGCGGAATGTTTTGCGCCGGATTTTCGTCTTCTTCGGCAAAATAGATGACCGTATTCCAACCGCCGTAAGTGCCTAAAACGAGTTGGAAGCCTAAAACGACGGCGACGAATTGCGCGTAAAAAGTAATCGGAGCAGTTTCAGTCTGCGCCGCATTCGTCTGTTGACCGCCGCCGAAAGCGAAACAAACGACGACAAACGCGAGCAAAGCAATCGTCTTCAACAGGCTCATTAATTTTTGCGCGTCGCTTCCCATCTGCGAACCTTTCCAATTGAGAACCGCCAGCAGCAAAACGATGGCGACGGCGACACCGCTCACACCGATTGAAAAAGGAACAAGTTCGATTAAGTATTCGGCAAAAGCGATGGACAAAAAAGCGGTCGCGGCGGTGTTGCCCAGCCAATCGCTCCACCCGATGACAAATCCGCCGTAATCGCCGAAAGCGCGGCGGGCATAAACATACGGACCGCCCGCTGCGGGCAGCATCGTGGCGAGTTCCGCCGTATAATTCGCGCTGAAAAAAGTATAAACGCCGCCGAGAATCCAAACCAAAATGACAAGTTGCACCGAACCGAGCAGCGCGACAATCTCGCCCGGCGTGCGAAGAATGCCAACGCCGATTGTCCCGCCGATAACAACCGCCAAACCGAAACCCACGCCGAGAATTCGCAGAAGTTTATTTTTCTCTGTCGCTTGATTTTCGCTTGTCGCTTGGATTGTTTCCATTTAATTTTTCCTAAATATTCACATAAGTTCCGCGCTTCAAAAATTTCTCGTCGCCTTGCTTTCCTTTGTGTCTGCCGTTTTTAATAACGATTTATTTGCTACTTAAACTTCTTTTTCTTCAGCCACTCATCTTGTTTGACTTTAATTTCAGTTTCGTGTTTCAAAGAAGCCTTATCGAGCGCAACGTCGAGCGGACTTTTTTGCATCTCGTCGCCGAAACGCGGAACTGTCCTGTCGTCCAAACCATCTAGTATTTTCAGCCCGAAATTGACTGCTTCCGTCGCCGCTATTTGCCAGCCGTTGGCGTATTGCGCTCGACTCGCAAGGCGCGGCGAACCGAGATAGCCGAGCCAATCTTTCGACTGTGCTATTTGAATTAAATCTTCCATTTTGTCGCTGGTAAACGGCTTGGCGTTTTTGTAAGCGGGATTAACAAGGTCGGGACGCAAGGCGAGCATCATACTCGTTTCATCCATTCCGGCGTGAATCGGCAAACCGTCTTCCTTGCGCTGAGCGTCGGTTTTCTTTCCGTCCCAAGCGGTAACGACCGGCAGAAGTCCGGTGAGATTGACCATTCGCCCGCCGTATGAGTCGCGGAAATAATCTCCGGCTTGGTCGAGCGCGCGAACGTGATTCGGCGCGCCGTGTCCGTGAACGACGAAAATCCATTTGAATTTCTGCTCACCCAATTCGGTTGCCAAATCCATAAAAACCGAGCGCAGAGTTTCAAAGCGAACGGCGTAAGTTCCGGGAAAATTGAATTTGCCGCCGATGTCGTTCGCGCCGCTGTTTCCCAAAGGAATTGTCGGAAAAATCACGACCGACCAGCCCTTTTTTGCCGCAATCGCTTTGGCAAGTTCCCGCGTTACCTGTTCATTCCAATAACCGTCGGTGAATGTCGGCAAAAAAGAGCCGTGTTCTTCGACGATTCCGCCCGGCAGAATAACCACAGTTTTCTCTTTATTCAGCCGTTTGATTTGCTCGACATTCATTTCGGCAATGCGAAAGATTTGAGCATCGGCGACAAATGACAAAAGGAAAATACTAAATATTGATAAAATAATTTGTTTCATCTGAATAAGCCTCTGTTTAAATGTTGACCCACGTTTCGCATTTCAAAATCTGCCCGTCGCCAGCCTTTCCTTTATGCTCGCTTATGCTCCCCGTTTTCAATCACGGAATTTTCTCCTTTCGTTGCGTTCTTCGCGCGCTGACTTTATTTGTTGGGAAGCCGCGAAGAATGCGAAGCCAGAAGCTGCCATCTGCCGCTCCGCCGGATAAAAGTATCGGTGAAAAGATAACCGCGCTTGCGGTCAGTGAGATGCTGTGCGCCGCCAACTTCAAATGCCGCTCCGGTAACAATCGCCGTTTTTCCGGCGACAATCACCTTCATATCGCCGAGCGTCGAAGATTCGGGCGTTTGTGCCGAGTCAACGGTGTCGGCGATTTCCCGTGCTTTGTTTTTAATTGTGCCGCTTGTCGGATGCGTTGAAATAAACTCGTCCGCGAAAAAGCGTTCGAGCCAAGCCTTATCGCGCTTCAACGTAGCCGTCACCCAATCGCGCTCAAGCTGCATCAGCTCCTTCGCGGTTTTATCATTTTGGTTTGTTTGACATAAAACCAAAATCGGCGTTGCGACCAATAACAAAACTGCGATTAAAATAGTTTTCATAATTTTATACACCTCGTTTTCTCAAACATTCACGCAAGTTCCGCGTTTCAAAAATTGCCCATCTCCTTGCTTTCCGGTGTGTTCGCCGTTTTCAATCACGACGCGCCCGCGAGATAAAACCGTTTCGACTTTGCCTTTTACTTTCCAGCCTTCGTAGGAAGAATAATCCACGTTCATATGCTCGTTCGCAACACCGAAAGTATGTTCTCGTTCCGCATCGAAAATCACGATGTCGGCATCAGACCCGACGGCGATTGTGCCTTTTTTCGGGAACAGCCCGAACATCTTCGCGGCGGCGGTCGAAGTCAGTTCGACAAAGCGATTCAGGGAAATTCGATTTTCGACGACTCCGCCGTTGTAAATCAGCGACATTCGATTTTCTACGCCGGGCGCGCCGTTCGGGATTTTTGAAAAATCATCTTTGCCTAATTCTTTTTGTTCTTTCATACAAAACGGGCAATGGTCGGTGGAGATGACTTGCAGGTCGTCCATTTTCAAACCTTTCCACAATTCCGCCTGATTGTGTTTTTCACGAAGCGGCGGTGTCATCACATATTTCGCGCCCTCGAAATCTTCGCCGTAATCTTCGATTGAATGAAAAAGATACTGCGGGCAGGTTTCGGCAAAAGCGGCGATGCCTCTGTCGCGGGCTTCGCGGACTTTGTTCAAAGCGTCCGTGCAAGACAGATGCACGATATAAACGGGCGATTCAGCCATTTCCGCAATCGCAATCGCCCGATGCACGCCTTCGGCTTCGGCAATCGTCGGGCGCGTCAGAGCGTGATATTTCGGCGCGGTTCGCCCGGCGGCGAGTGCGCGTTTGATAATTTCATTTATCACAATTCCGTTTTCGGCGTGCATACAAATCAAGCCGCCGCGATTTCCCGCCGCCGACATTGCGCGAAAAATCGTCGCGTCATCCGCCAGAAAAACGCCCGGATAAGCCATAAATAATTTAAAGCTCGTGATGCCTTCGTCCATCAATTGATACATCTCGCGCTCGTCGCAGTCTTCAAATTCGGTCGTGATAAGGTGAAAACCGTAATCAATCGCGCATTTGCCTTCCGCCTTTTTGTGCCACGCATCGACGCCCGCCGTCATCGCTTCGCCTTTGGTCTGCACGGCGAAATCAATAATCGTCGTCGTCCCGCCAAACGCTGCCGCGCGTGTTCCGGTAAAAAAATCGTCCGACGAATATGTCCCGCCAAACGGCAATTCCATATGCGTATGCGGGTCAATGCCGCCCGGAATCACGAGTTTGTTTGCCGCGTCAATCGTTATGTCGGCTTCGATGTCGAGCGTTTTGCCGATGACGGAAATCTGTTCGTCTTCGATTAAAATATCCGCGCGGTAATCGTCAACCGCCGTCACGATTCGTCCGTTTTTGATTAGTGTTTTCATAATTTTAATTCAAAATCTATCTTTTAAAGATTACTGTAAACTCAGCCTAGGATTTCGATAGAATCGCCAGCCGTCAGAATTCCTTCGACCAGAACAGTGCAGTAAACGCCGGCGTTTGCTTCGTGCAATTGAGCGACATTTTTTAGAATTTGCGGGTTGTGTTCGCCGGTTTCGGGGTCGAGCGAAATCGCTTTGCAGCGCGGGTCGCGTTCCAAAACCATAATTTCCGCCTTTTCGCCGATTCGCAGTCGGCGACCAATTAATTTGTCTTCACCGAAACCTTCGTCCGAATTTAGATTGAAATAAATGTTCGCCCGAAACCGCCGCTTATCAAGCAAGATGTCCAATTCCGTTTCAATTTGCCTGATGGTTTGCTGACTGATTAGCGAAACCGGGCGGCAATCGGTCAAAGCTCTATCCGAACGCGCGAGTGATAAATCGTGTTCGCCGCGCAAATTTTCGCCAAGCATCTCAAGCAATGCCGGGTCATCAATCGAAAATGTTTTTCCCGACGTGGTGATAATGTTCAAATCAAAATCATTTGTATCGGCATTTGACGGCGTTACGCCGGGCGCGATGCTTGCCGCTTCGCTCAAGTTCGGCGGTTTCAAAGACCTTTCAAAATGATGAAAATGCGGTTGACAACGCAGCATTTCGGGCTGCACATTACCATTTAAGTAGGGAAAACCTTTGCGGGCGGCGGAATCTTTAATCGCATAACAGCGGTCGCCGTAAAAGCCGGAAAATCCCATAAACGCTTCGGGCAATTCCTCGCCTCTCATACCTTTAACCGGATAACGCCACAAACTTTCGACCGTTCCAATAATTTTCATATTTTAATTATCCGTTTATT
>MWVX01000097.1_pt1 | contig 24190 bp, 14 predicted proteins | sample 1047311 | NCBI WGS metagenome assembly MWVX01 (sample SAMN06349984, study PRJNA376086) | soil metagenome | isolation source: MtG-4 sample Antarctic (ecotone) soil | place: Antarctica | collected 2015-01-13 | reverse complement strand
TGTATGATAACCAGAATCCCCGGCCGCAATACATTCATAAGCCGCAATGTTTGCGTAAGCATAATTACGTGATGCAACTACAGGTGAAAAATTATTATACAGCACTACGTCGTTTAATTTCTTTACTGTATTACAATATAAAAGAGGATCACTTGTGAATTTCGAATAATCCTTCTTGCCTGAACAAGAGGATAAAACTGCACTAAGGCAGCATAAAAAGAAAATGTTTTTCATCAATTTTTTACACTAATAAATTAAAGAATGGAGTTAACTCAATAGCTGTTTGTCCTCAGGAGGTTTGTCCTTTTTAGATGAAAAGTTTTGTACCGGAAGTGTTGTGTTAAATAAGTAGTATTTATTGGTTAAAACATCTGACATGTTAATGCCATATTGGGGAGTGACATCGCAATATTCAGGAAGCATTATTTTACTGGCAGCATTTTTTTTGGTGTTGGATGAGCCGGGTACTTCGGCTGTCATTTTAGTAAAATCAACTTCTGCGTTTTTTAATTTCTGTTGCGTTTTATCGGGCAGGCATAGTAATTCAAGAGAATCATTATACACGCGGCGCTTTACATATTCATACTCCACTCCTTTTATTTCTATAGAACCACTTATTTTTTCATACTCACTCGAATTAGAATAATATGGCAGATTTAAAGCAGTCTTAACAGAGACCAGTTCTGCTTCATTATACCAGTCATTATCCAATTGTAAATGGAGTTGGGCTTCATTGGCTTTTTGTACAAAATGGAATATAACTCTGTAACCTAAGAGATTAAAGAGCATTATCAACAGGAATGCTATAGCAGTAAAGCGTTTCAAAATAAAATAACGATTTACAATATTACTTATTTTTTATGGATGATCCACTCTTGTTCTTATTTGAAGAAAGTCATTCACACATATTAAATGACTTTAAACCTAGCTAAACCAAAGTAGATTATTCACTCGAATTCAAATGACAAATGAATGAAAGGTTGCTTTTTACTATTGCAATTTTTTATTGTTAGCGAAAGCTGCTTCCACTGTCCCCAACACACAAAAAGGCTCTACATATTCAGTACCTTCGGAATATAAAAAGCTATTGAGTTATGTTATACGGACAGGTAAGTATAGACCCGGAAATTATGAGCGGTGCGGCAGTTTTTGCAGGAACGAGAGTCCCTGTTCAAAATCTTTTTGACTACATCGAAGGAGGAGAAGCCCTTGCTGAATTTTTAGACGATTTTCCATCAGTATCAAAAGAAGCAGCATTAGCAGTTTTAGAGATGCAAAGCAGACATTGACCTCTGAAAAAATGTTGCATGAAAATTTTGCTTGATGAAAGCTTGCCTCGTAAACTTCGCGATGTTTTTGGTGCCAGGCATGAAGTTTCAACAGTAAGGGATCAAGGTTAGTTAGGCAAGAAAAATGGTGAACTTCTTGCTCTTATAATCCAGGCCAAGTTTGAGCTATTTGTAACACCTGACCGCAATCTACGTTATCAACAGAACCTCGACGAATTACAATTGACAATTATTGTTTTTTGTGCTAAGGATAATAGGAGAGAATCATTAAAGCATCTTATTCCTAAAATATTTGAAAGTCTTACAAAAGAAAAAGATGAAAACGTAATTGAAATTTCCTGATACTATTTCACATTTTGCTAATATGCTGTTTCTAAATAGCGGTTCGATTAAGCACTTGTGGATGTGAGCTGTAACAAGAACAACATAACAACTTCCGTAATACAGTCAAGAAAACTAATTCTATTTCGTTTGGTTTACTACAAATGTTTTTTTATCTCCTCCAACCCCTGTAATTTTTACTGACTTCCAAGCCTTTGGTATAACAGATTTTACCTGTGTAATTCCTGTCGGTGTAATTTCCACACCACCAAAGCCCATGATCACTGCTTGCAATACACCCCCTGCACCTGTTGCAAAGTATGGATTTGTACCACCCTTAGTTTCAGCGATCACTCTGAATGGAGGATTGAGATTGGGAATATAGGCATCGTTAAACCAATGATAAGCCTTCTCCCTGTCTCCTAGCCGGGCATACAAGAGCGCAAACACTCCCTGTGTCATAGCCGGTGTGCCTTCATCAGGTACACGTGTTTCGTAATATTCAAGATCTCTTCTTATTTGCTTCGGGTCATTGATTTCTTTTAAAGGATAGGCCAATAAATTGACATCAGCTTGTTTGATACCTTCTCCTTTGTAACTGGCATGTTCACGGGTCACCATGTTTTTTTTATCAGCATTTAAACTGTCTGCAGCCATAGCCAATATCGGAATATTGTTTGCCACATGGGTCCAATCTGCATCAGGTTTTATATCTAATATTTTAGCAGCCATTACTGCATATTTCAAGTTAGCTTTTGCAGCTGCATTGGTAAAAGCATTATTGTCCACATTCTCAGCCCATTCATCTGCAGCCACTACGTTTTTAATGTCGTATCTACCGGGTCCATCTCTTTCAACTCTAGATGCCCAAAAGTCTGCTGTAGCAGAAAGTATTGGATAACCTTTTTCACGAAGCCATTGTTTATCCTGTGTAACCGCATAATAATTCCATGCAGCAATAGCAACGTCGGCAGTAATGTGGTGCTCAAAAGGTCCGCTTAGTGCCCACACCGGCGTTTCTTCCACACCCGATTCAGCACTTTCCCATGGATACATAGCTCCTTTATATCCTTTGGAGAATGCATTCTTCTTTGCTGCTTCCAATCGCCTGAACCTGTATTCAACCATGCTTTTTCCCAGTTCAGGATTCATCACCAATAATGCAGGATACATCCAGATTTCCGTGTCCCAGAAAACATGTCCATTATAACCTAAGCCACTTAGCCCCATTGGTGAGGGTGACAAATCTGTCCCTTCTCTTACAAATGAATACAAATGATAAAGCATGCTTCTTACATCCTGCTGTGCCTGTGCATCACCATCGATCTCTATATCACTTTTCCACAATTGATTCCATTCCTGATTATGAAATTGAAGTAAACGCTCACGGCCCTCGAGTTTTGCAAAAATGGTAGCTCGCTCTGCTTCATTCAGCGGATCACCGTGATGAGCAGAAGTAATAGATGAACCGGCAATTGAAAAACGATAGGTTTCACCAGCTTTTATTTTTTTTGAAAACTTCATCAGGTGCATGCTGTTATCCCACATTTCATGCACTACCCTTGGTTCTTCTCCATGATGCTCTGAAAATAAAAAAGTATTGCTTGCGCACATCAGGAGCTTGCCAGTAGGGCTGCGGGCGGATGAAGTAAGCAGGCTGATGACCACATGAGGACGATCAATTTCATTGTAATAATTTTGCACGTCACGTAAAGCGTCCGGGGCTTCCATTACACTGCTTCCGGATATACTAATGTCTTTTTTTGCGGTAATAGATATATCCATCAGCACTGTAAACGGCAGATGACGTAAGGAATAATAGGTATAAGAAACAGAGGCTTTATCTCCATGATCAAAGGATGTGGTAAAGCTTGCTTTGCGCATATCAAGTTCCTGCTGCATATTGGTAACTGTTGACCGCGCCATTCTTTTGCCATCGATATCCATATTCATATTCAAGAGGTTGAAACTGCGCAGAAAATTGCTAACACGTCCGCGTCCATATTGGTCATATGCCCCTGCAAGTACTACATCTTTTACCTTAAAAGGTTCGGGAGAGGAGACAATACCAATCATACCATTGGCAACTGTGATTCCATAATAGTTTGATGGATCTATATTGGTTGCTTTGATCTTCCATGGATCGGGTTGTTGTGCATCTGAGGCATGAATACAAAATATAGAGACGAAGATTAAAAGAATAAAACGCATTTTTGTCATAAACCAACATTTAACAATCCGACTAATGTACATTAAATAAAGGGGCAAGGTAATAAGAGCAATCGAAAACTATTCCATCTGTAACTATAATAAGTTGAAAGCTTTAATTAAATGAAAAGATTTCTGATAATAATTTTTTTGGTATTATGTATTGCCATTTCATCTTCGTATATATTCATTTCATCGAATACAGCCTTAACTAAGGTTGCACTATTCAATGCTAATAAACGTACGGTTTACCGCTGCCTCACACATGAAAATCTATTAAGGGCATTTTTAAATAAAGACAACCAATCTGTATATAAGGATAGTGGGTTTTCCTTTGAACATAATGATATTCAGTTTCAATTTAAACAACGTTTATTTGACCTGGTAGAAGTAAGTATAGGTTATAAGCAAAAGCTCCAAAAAAGCTATATTGCTATCAATGAAATAACGCCGGATTCAGCTGGTGCCGAATGGAAAACGGAGCTTATTACAAGTACAAATCCGGTGATCAGAATCCAGGATTATTTATTTGCCAGAAAGCTGCATGCAAGCATGGGTTATGTGCTGCAACAGTTGCAGGCATTCGTTGTAAATAAAAAGAATGTATATGGGCTGAATATTGAAAGGACTCTTGTAACAGATTCATTGTTGATCACAAGCAAGACTATATCACTACAGTATCCATCTCATGAGCATTACTATAAAATGATAAAACAATTGCAGGATTATGTAATGGTATCAGGTGCTTCTCCGTCCAATTACCCGATGTTGAATATTGCTCTGATAGACAGTAATCATATAGAAACTACTGTAGCCATTCCCGTAAATAAGGAGATAAAGGATAACGGTTCGATCCGTTTTAAAAGAATGTTCCCCGGTAATATTCTTACAGCTGAAGTGAAGGGTGGTGTTATTACAGTAGAAGAGGGTTTCCGGCAATTAAATAATTATGTATCCGATTACCAGCTCGTGCCCCCGGCTATTTCTTTTCAGTCGCTGGTTACTGATCGTTTGGCAGAAAGGGACTCTGCGAAATGGATTACCAAACTTTATTACCCGATTTTTTGAAATAAAAATGAACTCCCTTAAAAGAAACTTCAGGTGACCACTAAATGTTATTCTTTAAATCTGATGACCATTGCGCTATCATTATTTCTTGCCAGTAAATAAGAGTCTTTTTTACCAATCCGGAGTTTTTTTATTTGCCGCACCTGTCCTTTTACTGCAAGTCCATTGATGTTTTCACAGTGGAACTTACCTTTTCCTTCATTAATTAGTACAGTACCAAAATCTCCGTCATGTCTGCCCATCTGGATATTGTTTTCATAAAAATTTCCAAACATCAACACATCAGGAAGGGCGTCGCCATTTGCATTTACAATCACTGCATCTTTATATGGGCTTAACTGTGCCTGCCATGGGAGTGGATTAATAGAAAAATTTAAAATTCCATCGTTGATCAAAACAGAGGTTTTAAAGAAATCGGCACTCAACACCGTAGCATTCTTTAATTTTTCGCGTGTGAAAATATTTGTGAGGCTTGCTTTAGCAAAATCTTCGGCATACAAAAATCTTTTTTTGATAACAGGTATTTGCTTCTGCAATTCATCTTTATTAGGAAAGGGAATTTCTTTGCTCCCCAAATAATAAGTAAGCACCTGCTCTTTTTTTCCATTGCCATCAAAGTCGTTATAATATAGTCTTACCGGTTCTGCAACAGAAGGTTTGATGCGGTTGTTCGTGCCCTGGTTACCTGCAATAATATCCAAATCTCCGTCACCATCTACATCGAAAGGCAATACAAAGTTCCACCACCCTTTTTTGTCTGTCAACAATTTTTTATTGAATCTACCTTTTTCATTTATGTATAATGTAATACCACCCCATTCCAAAGTAAGCAATAAGTCTGCATCACCATCTTTATCCATATCTATCCACGCGGCATCTTTTACAAACCCAGCAAGGGAAAGCTCTTTAGCCCATGTGGAAGTAACATCCTTAAAATGTCCTGTTCCATCGTTTTGTAATAAGTAGGATTTGGGAACCTGCCCATACTCCCATGGAATTGCACGGGCACCAATAAATAAATCAACATCTCCATCCCCATCATAATCAGCAGGACTGATGCAGGAGGCCGTTAGAAATATAGGCGGGAATGCATTAGGAAGTTTTTGATAAACGCCATTAGTATTTACGTATGCTAGCGGAAGTAAATGTTCATCCTTGCCATAATATTCATTGCCACCGGTGGCAAGTACCAGATCATTTTTGCCATCCCCATTAATATCTGCAATGCAGGCATCTACTATTTCATAAGTACTGTCCTTATCAAGTTCCGGTTGTACGGAACGACTGAAGGTACCGGCTGCATTCTGAAAAAAAATGCCGCTTTTTTTTGTGCGTGCACCACCGATAAATATATCATCGAGACCGTCGCCATTAAGATCTCCTACAGCGGTACCAGGACCTTCTTTTGATATCATGAAGGGAATGAGTGGCTCACGGTCAAATTCAACAAAAGAATTTTCCTCATGTGTATATGAAAGTTTTACATCATGCGTAATGTCTTCCATTGAACGCGATTCATTTCTTGAAGTAACGAATGATTTATAATCAAACCGGGGTAAGCCTGCTAGATAAGTAACAGTAAAAACAGAGTCCATTTGCCAATTCAGTTTTTGAAAACTGTTATCGGGCCATATAAGAATCATGCTGTCAACTTTGGTGTTATTCAACCCTATGAGCAGTGGTATTTCCATGCTGGATTGAAAGCCGTGTACAGGATATTTTTCATAAGTTCTACTTTCTCCATTCGCATATACGATCACTTTTGCACCAAGGGCATTCCAGTTGTTTTCAGGACCCCTTAAGGTAATGGAAGTGTAGTGTTGGTTTCTTTCTTCATTCGATTTATTTTCATATACCAGCACAGGATCATCAATGTTATTGACAACGATGTCCAGGTCTCCATCATTATCGAGGTCGGCATAAACAGATCCGTTTGAATAAGTGTTCTGATCATTTACAATTCTTTTTTCTTCATCTGAAAATGTAAGTGAACCATCATTTTTGAAAAATTTATTCGGCAATTTTATCTGAGGGAATTTCTCAATGAGCTGCATTTCTGTTTCACCCATTTTGTTGATCCTGATCTTTTCCTGAATCTCGCTGTTGGAAACATAATTGACATAATCAATATCATTCAAACGCCTTGGAATTCCGTTCGAAACAAAAAGATCTTTGTATCCATCCCCATCAAAATCCATCCATAATGGCGCCCAACTCCAGTCTGTAGCAGCCACTCCTGAATACAATCCCACTTCACTGAACATCCCATTGCCTCGGTTCCATTGCAGGTTGTTACGTGTGTATTGATGGTTGTATCCGTAACCAATTTTCATGTTGAACGTATTAAACTCATCCTCGCCCAGCGACCTTTTTAAAATATAGGGATCTGATGGCAACATGTCCATAGAAATGATTTCCGGTTTTGCATCGTTATTGATGTCTGCTACATCCACACCCATGGAGAACTGGCTGGTATGCATGATTCGGGAAGTCAGCTCATCGCTGAAAGTTCCATTGCGTTGATTGATATATAGATAATCGTTCTCATGAAAATCATTACCAACATACATATCTGGAAAACCGTCCACGTCAATATCAGAAATAGCAATTCCCAATCCGTATGAGATAGCAGAGCTATGGATGCCGCTTTCTTTGGTAACATCAGTGAAGGCCCCCACCTGACCTCCCCCTACAGGGGAGGAGTTACTATCATTGCGGTACATCCGCTCACCGGAAAGAGGGTGGTAAGTACCCAAAAATTTATCACGTGCTGCGAACGTACCGTTTTGGTGTACGGAATGATTTAATAAAAAACAATCCAGATCACCATCCATGTCGTAATCGAAAAAGGCTGCCTGGGTGCTGAAACCTGAAAAATCAAGTCCATATTCTTTTGCTTTATCGGTATAGTATGGAACATTATTTTTATCTAATCCCTGGCAGATCAATAATTGATTCCTGCTTTTCAGATGTTCGTAATTACCTACTTTACATATATAAATGTCGAGTAACCCATCATTATTAAGATCAACAATGCTCACCCCTGTTGACCAACCTGCATCCTGCGGTATCTGTGCAGCAGAAGTTGCATCGGTAAATTGTAAATCACCTTTGTTTAGGAATAGCTTGTTTTGGCTTTGATTTGACGAAAAGAATAAATCTATCAAGCCATCATTATTAAAATCTCCTGCACCTACACCTGCACCATTGTAGAAGTACATGTAGTGAAACATGTTGAATGAGGCAGTTGGCTTTAAGGTATTTGAAAAATTCAGTCCAGTCCTTGTCCTATCTAAAACAACGAATAAAGGAATATCTGAACTATTTTTTCTACAGCCGACATGTGAAATAATAAGCAGGCTTATAAATAAATATAGTCGTTGGCTTTTCCGCATTACTATCAAAAATTATCTGGTTTGATACAGGACAGGATAATCATTGTTTTGCAAAAACAAAAGAAAAGATGTTTTTGAATTGCGGGGGATTTCAATAATATCCCTGATCTCACCGTTTATTTTTATTCCAGACTCTTTTGAGGAAAGATTTCTAAACTTTCCACCTCCATTATTCATCAGCACATTTCCATAACTGGCATCCAATCTTGAAAACTGTGGCTGAAAACCAAATTTATTTCCACCGATCACCAGATCTGTTTTTCCATCTTTATTGATATCTGTTGCCAGTATTTTATTGGCACAAGAAAACAGTACCTGTGCAGGCAATTTTTGTACTACAAAATTTCCATTGCCCTGGTTATAGGCAATTACAGATGGCGAATAATTAAACACCTTTACAATGCACTTTTTTAATACATCTGCAGGAAACAAATCATGGATGGATTTTTTTCCAAATTCATCATAGCGCAAATTTTGTTTTTTTAAAGAAGCCACCTGGTCAGTTAATTCTTTTTTTAAAAACACCGGCACATCTTTTCCATTGATAGTACGTGTGATTATTTTTTCAACAGTTCCATTGCCATCGAAATCGGAAATCCACATTTTTACGGGTGCTTCCTGAGTAGGACGCAGATAAAAATTTTCACCTATATTTCCAAATATCAAATCCTCTTTCCCATCTCCATTCAGATCGCTCACAGTCATTGTTTGCCATAGCCCAAAATGATCCTTCATATTGGTGGCTACCTCTTCAAAACGACTGTTTGTAAATGTAAAAATGCGTGGATGCATCCACTCCCCTACGATCACCAGTTCTTTTTTTTCGTCACCACTTACATTAGCCCATGCTGCACCAGTTACCATACCAATATTACTGATAGTGGGATTTAATGTTTTTGCTCCATCTGAAAACTTGCCTGTACCATCGTTCACCAATAGAAAGCTCTGAGGATCTGAACCATATTTCTGCGGTTCACTTCTACTACCCACAAACAAATCCATATCGCCATCGCCATCAAAATCATAAGGGGCTACAACTGCCGTATTCATCCCACTAAGAGGGAGTGCATTTGCAGCCAATGTAAAATTTCCATTTCCATCATTCTTATACAAACGGTTTTGCATCTGAAAACTATTCACCGGGTGATGATTGCCCCCCGAGCCTACGAAAAGGTCGAGGTCGCCATCTCCATCACAATCAAAAAACAAAACAGCTACATCTTCAAATCCGCCGGCTGTAAATGCCTTCTGCAATTTTTTGACAAAGCCGTTTTTAGATTGCAGGTAAAGCTGTCCGGCCCCACCTGCAGCGGCTCCTATGTATAAATCAATTAATCCATCGCCATTCACATCTCCCTGTGTAGCTTGCGGTCCCTCACGGGAAAGCAAAAGGGGCAAACCCCGTTCGTAATAAAAATCTATATAATCATCTTCGGTGTGTTTATCGAAAGAATTCTTTACAGGTTCGAATAATGCAAGAATTTTACTGTTGTCGTGAACATCATTTTTTCTTTTCATATTTAGATCTTGCGACAAAATAATATGCTTATTCTTTTGGGGATTGAGCATCTTAGTTACTGAAAGATCAGGCCAGGTAATCACCATCGAGTCTATGGGTGCATTCTTTACTCCAATTATTTGTTTATAATCCACAGACGACTGAAACCCACGGCTGGGCATCACTTCACGGCTAATAATGCTTTCCTTTTGAAAGATTTTTATACTTGCTCCAACAGCAAAGGTGTTTTTGTCTTTACCTTTTAATGATAAGCTGATGTAAGCCGTATTAGCACTATTGTTTTTATACACAAAACTTTCCTGGTTTACATTATTGACCACCAGGTCGAGGTCACCATCATTATCGAGGTCACCATAGGCAGCTCCATTGGAAAATGAAGGTTGGTCCAATCCCCAATTAGGCCCTTCGTCGGTGAATTTCAGGTTTCCTCTATTTCTAAATGCTTTATTTGGTAGAGGATGTGACGGCATTTTATCAATAATCTTATCCACCTCTTCCTTTTTTCCGGTCATTACCATTTTCTGGATCACATCATTGGCAAAATAATCAATGAAATCCTGATTGGTTACATCTTTATAAATGCCATTGCATACATATATATCCGACAATCCATCACCATCAGCGTCAAAAATTAATCCTCCCCAACTCCAATCCGATGCGGCTACTCCGCTGTAGTAAGCGACATCTGAAAACTTACCATCGCCATTATTTAACTGCAATGTATTTTGCATAAACTGATGATAAAATCCGCTTTTTTCTTTTAATCTATACACATCTATATTATCAAAAAGAGATGTAGTTTTCAAACGATAATCATCATCAGGCATCATGTCAGTAGTGAAGATATCGGGATGACCATCGTTATTGATGTCTCCGATATCTGCACCCATAGATGCTAAACTGGTATGTTGCACCCACCCTTCTATTTCTTCTTTGAAAGTGCCGTTCTTTTGATTGATGTATAAATAATCTCTTTCAAAAAAATCATTGGATACATATACATCTGGATAGTGGTCTCCATTCACATCGCTCACTGTCACACCTAATCCAAAAGAGATAAGGCTACCATAGATTCCGGCCTCAGCAGTCATGTCGGTAAACTTTCCTCCGTCATTACGTAAGAAACGGTCACCGCCTCCCTTCAGGAAATCTGCTACAGGCCAATCCTTTGCCCTTAAATCACGTTTGTTAGCATAATTAAGGGTGTTTACCGGTATAAAACTATTGTTGATGATAAATACATCTAAATCGCCATCTAAATCGAAATCGAAAAAAGCAGCATGCGTAGCATAGCCGCCGGTATTGGTGAGCCCGTAACTTTCTGCACTTTCCGTGAATGTGTTGTTTTTATTATTGATGAAAAGCTGACTCTTTGGGGCTTGGCCACTTATGTAACCTGCATTGCAAACATAAATATCCAGCCAACCATCTGCATTGATATCCACCATGGTGACCCCTGTGCTCCAGTTATCTTTTTTTAAAAAGCCAGCTGTTTCTGAAATATCATTAAACAAAAAATTACCTTTATTCAGGAACAATTTGTTCGCACCCATATTCGCAGTAAAAAATATATCTGCCAGTCCATCATTATTAATATCTCCGATGGCCACACCTCCCCCATTGTAAAAATTGCGGTAGCTAAAAATATTAAACTCGGCAGTGTTGCTAACGTTGTTGGTAAAGCTTACACCGGTATCTTTTATTAATTCAAATAATGCGTCATTTTTTTTTGGCTTACATTCAACGGAAAACAAAGCCATTGCAATTAAAAAAAATAAAAGGGGCTTCATGGGAGGTAATAACGAAAAAAAGGTCATTTTACAATGACCTTCAAAATTAAGTATGAATTAAAATTAATAACCTGGATTTTGAACCAAATTGGGATTCGCTGCCAAAGAACGGTTCGGAATAGGGAAAAGTAATCTCCTTTCTTCAGATTGGGCTTTTTCAGTTCTGGGTGAAAGATATTTACCAAATCGGAGCAGGTCATTTCTTCTCCAACCTTCCCAATATAATTCTCTTGCTCTTTCGTCTAGCAATTGATCCAGTGTTACAGATGTCATTGCAGAAAGGCCTGCTCTTGCACGTACCTGGCTCACGATAGCTGCTGCTCCCGTACCACTACTTCGTAATAAGGCTTCTGCCTTCATCAACAAAACGTCAGCATAACGTAATAAGACATAATCGTTATCAGCATTGTCACCAGATACTAAATCGGGGGGATATTTTATTACTCTTATCCCGGTTATTTCAAGATCATTACCAGTTTCAATCAACTTTACATTTTTTGTAAAAGCTAGTTGATTTCCTTTCCTGTCCTTTAAAGCAACATTATTCTGGTCAAATTGCTGACCGAACAAAAATCCTACCCTCAATCCCGTTTTATCAGTTACACCCTGATATGCCATTCCTAAACGCTTATCAGTTGGTTCAAATTTATCATATAAGTCAGATAGAGTAGTAAACCCATTCCAACCACTTGGATTCTGATTGTAGTGCAAACCTAAGAACCATCTTGATCTAATATTACCACTTGATTGACCCCCGCGGTTTTCATTTGTAAAAATCAGCTCCTTAGATAATACATCATTTTTAGGAGCAAAATTGTCAAAGAAATTTGCGGTTAGCGAATATTTGCCACTTCCGATCAATTGGTCTGCCAGGGAAATAACCTGTGCCATATCAGCAGGCGCAAAAGTTGGAGCTACCCTGTTTGTAATTACACCTTTATTCAGATAACACTTCATCAGGAATGCTTTCGCAGCATCCTTATTTGCCCGGAAAGCCGGTCCTTCAGGAAGAGAACCCATTACAGCGTTTACTTCACTAATGATATAATCCAAAGCTTCCACACCTTTTCTTACTTTGGGTAATTCACTTGCATCAGCGGTATTTTCCCTATAAGGTATCTGGTCCCATCCGTCTAAAACAGAAAATGAAGCATAAGCTCTTAAAAAACGAGCTTCTGCTGCTTGTTGTGGAGTTGGGCTAAAACGTAAAAGATCTGTAGTAGTTAAGGTAATCCCTAATAACTCCCTGTAGGTATCAGCTAAGAAAGCATGATCCGCATTCCATTTATGACTATGCAGCACACGCCATACACCTCCATCATCCCAGTCTCCTCCTCTTGTTGGCCCGATCACAGCATCTGTTGTATGCTCAGAAGCAGCCCAAAAACGTGATTGATCCTGGTAGGGAGTACGCATAGCCTCGTAAGCCGAGGTCAGTATTGCTGACGCATCACCCCCGGTATTCCGGTTCCCCAGAATGCTATTGGTTTGGTCTGCATTCAATGTGCCATTCAATTTCTCATCAAGCTTGGAACAGCTAAATAGGGCTGCTGATGATATGGCAATTAATGATAGATATTTTATGTTCATATAGCGCAATTTTTAAAATGATAAGTTTATTCCAAATGAAAATGTTCTTGCTGTTGGATAAGGTGTGTATTCTATTCCAAAAGAAGGTACATCATTAAAAGTTTTGTCTGTATTCACTTCAGGATCAAAGCCTGAGTAATTTGTGATAATAAATAAATTTTGACCAGTTACATAAACAACGGCATTCCGGAATGATTTTCCAAAATCCCCTAAACGATAACTCAAAGTAGCATTTGAAAGCTTCAAATAATCTCCATCTTCAAGATACCTTGATGATGCACTTAGCGGATTTGCTAACGATTCTCTTGGATCTGTTCCCAATAAATTTCTATCAATATTTCTTGAACCTAAGTTATTGATCGGCAGAGCCGCGTTTGATGTGTTGTTATAAACCTGTTGCCCAAAAGCCCCGTTCATACTTACTTCTAAAGATAATTTATCAAATCCTACTTTTGTGTTAATACCTAATAATACATTAGGATTGGGATCACCTAAAAAATACTCGCTGTTTCCTTCATCTTCATATAATGCGAGGCCGGTTGACTTATCAATACCCAGGTAACGTTTTCCAAAGAAAGCATTTAAAGGCAACCCATCCTGAATCCTTTGAATTGTTACATTTGAGAGTCCTTGTCCATTTATAGCACCTGTTCTAACAAATCCTGGAAAATTTTGCACTTTATTTTTTTGGAAAGTTGCATTTACCCCAAAGTCCCAATTTAGCTTTTCCTGCCGTATTAAGGATGTATTTAAAGCAACCTCAATACCTGAATTAATAACTTCACCGGTTAAATTTTCAAATTTCTTAGCACTGTTTGGTGGCACTGGATCAGCGGCATCTCTTGCAAATAACAAATCAGTTGTGCTTTTGTTGTAATAGTCCACTGAACCGTATAATTTATCCCTCAATATTCCAAAATCAATACCTGCATTTAAAGTGGTGGTTGTTTCCCATTTAAGATCAGGGTTTTCAAACTGGGCCCTTGAAATACTACCTTGGTTTACCACATAACGTTCTTGGGCGGAACCTGCAGGAAATTCCTGGTTTCCTGTTTGACCATAGCTGGCTCTCAATTTGAGTGCGTTAACTATACCTACACCACCCATGAAATCTTCTTTCATAATATTCCATGCCGCAGCGATAGAAGGGAAGTAACCATATTTATTATTCTTTCCAAATTTGCTTGAGCCATCAGCTCTGAATGTACCTTGTAACAAATACTTATCACTAATATTTAAAATAGCTCTTGCAAAGTAAGATTGCAGCTCTACTGTCGGATCAATAAAAGAGAACACACTGCGATCCGCAGTTTGCGTGAAGTTTATAAAATCGTAGTAAGGACGTGTGTTTCTGAATTTTGTTGCCGAAAGACCATTTCCCCGGTTTTCATATTTGGAATATTCAAAACCTCCCAAAGCATTCAGGTTGATATTGGAAGTAAGTTGTTTCACATAATTCAATGTATGTGTTAACTGCGTATTAAATAATTCATTACTGAAAATACCCGCTGCACCACCTAAGGTTTTTGTTGCTGTGTCCTCCTGTATGCCCTGCACATTAATGAAACTTGCAATTTCATTTTTACGGATACCGGTACTGTAGTTTACACTATACAAAAATTTATACTCCAAAGCATCTGTCAATTTATAAGAAGGCGAAACACTGGCTAAAATCGTAGTCAGTTTAGACTTATCATTATAAGCTTCACTGTAAGCCAATGGATTTATCTGGTTACCACCTTTATCTACATTTAATGAGCCATCAGGTCTGCGTAGAGGATTTGTTGGGTTAAACTGTAAAGCCTGACCAATCAAACTTCCTTCAAAACCTGCATTTTCAGTAACCGGAACAATATTCTCATTTATCTGGGAAGAAATCAGGTTAACATCAAGGCCTAATTTTTTACTTTCTAAAAATCTAAAATTTGAAGATAGTCCTACTGATAATTTTTTGAAATCAGATTTTCTGATAATGCCTTCCTGGTCAAAATAACCTAAGGACAAACGATATCGTGCATTTTCGCCTCCTGCACTTACACCAACACTATAATTTTGATTTTTTCCTGTTCTGGTGATTTCATCTAATGCATTTACATTACCACCTTTGTCACCTGTATTTGGTAACCCATAATCCTTTAAAGCCTGACGATATTCATCCCCACTCAATACTTCCAGCTTTTTCAAAATTTTGCTAAAACCATAAGAAGATGCAAGATCTACTCTCGGCGCCCCTGACTGTCCTTTTTTCGTAGTGATGACTACTACACCATTTGCACCTCTTGAACCATAAATGGCTGTTGCTGATGCATCTTTCAATACATCAATAGAAGCAATGTCATTTGGATTTATAAAATTCAGTGGATTCGATCCTGGGGTTGAGCCAAAAGTACCTACAGTGGCACCCGGGCGGGCAGAACGATTATCTAACTGAACACCATCAACAACAAAAAGGGGCTGATTGCCAGAACGTATAGAAGCAGCACCGCGGATCCTTACCGTAGTACCACCGCCCGGCATTCCGCTATTGTTTATTACTTGTACTCCGGCAACCTTACCCTGAATCAACTGGTCGGGTGCAGTTTGTACTCCTTTATTAAAATCTTTAGCTGCAACAGTAGAAACGGAACCGGCAATATCTCTTCTTCGGGCCGTGCCATATCCTATTACAACTACTTCTGATAGGCTTGCATTTTGCGTGGTAAGTCCCCTGTCAATAGTGCTCCGGCCGGAAACCGCTTCTTCAAATGTCGCATACCCTACTGATGAAAAAACCAGGGTGCCATTGTCAGGGACGGAGATGGAGTATGAGCCATCATCACTAGTCTGAGTGGCCACACCTGAACCTTTAACGGCCACGGTTACCCCAGGAATTCCTTTACCATCTTGATCTGTAACTCTACCTGAAACAGTTTTGTTTTGTGCATGTGTGATTAATACGCAAAGTAACGCAAACACAAATAGTGTTAGTTTTGAAGCAATCGATTTACTCATAAAAATAGTTTGGGATTAATATCAATCATAAAATAACGATAAATTATCCATATGATAACAAATTTTTTTTAAAATGTCAACTCCTAATAAAAAAATCACTCAATTTTATTTTATAAACCTTTTTCATCATATTCTAAAAGTTCAGAGCGATAACTTTTCTTTCCCTATTGCTTTTTAGAGCCATCTCTATTAATAGAATAACAGACAATCCATCATCCGCCGAAACAGGTACAGGTTTATCCAATCGGATTGAATGATACATCTCCTTGTAATAATCACCATAATCACCCCTTTCTGAGGAAATGTATTGACGTAAGGATGCACCATTTTTTTCAGCATGTAATAAGCCCTTTTCTGAATCGGGTTCTGTGCCCCAATCATCCGAACCTGGCATATTGCCTGACTGGAGGTCATTCTCCTGGACATCAGTTTTGGCTTTGATAAAGGAACCGTCGGATCCATGGAAAATGTAACCCGGGAGTTGCTCACGTACTAAATAACTGCATCTTAAACGAACTCTTTTTTTGTCATAGAACAAAAGCAATTCAAAGAAATCATCCACCCTGGAATGTGGTCTTACAATTTGTATATCAGCGAATAAAGCTTTTGGCATACCAAATAATTGCAAAGCCTGATCTATCAAATGAGATCCCAGGTCATATAGGGCACCAGACCCGGCCCCGGGAGTTTCCTTATGTACCTTTGGACTAAGTTCTGGTTTATAACGATCGTAATGTATTTCCGCTTCTACTATTTCACCCAGCCATCCTTCACTCAATACTTTTTTTACAGTCTTATAGTCACTATCATACCTTCTGTTTTGATATATTGAAAGCCTCTTATCTTTTTCCTTAGCAAGTAATATTAATTCTTCAGCTTCCTTACTGGTAGTAGTAAAAGGTTTTTCTACGATGACGTGCTTGCCCGCATTCAATGCCTTTTTAGTATAATCAAAATGGGTGTAGTTCGGAGTATTTACGATCACGAGCTCCACTTCCTTATCCAGAAAAATTTCATCTATATTTCTTACTATTTTTATAGAAGGGAATTTAGCTGCTGCCACATTTTTTGATCTTTCACACACTGCATAAAGTTCAAAGCCTTCCAACGTATGAATAAAAGGTGCATGAAATAATTGGCCGGACATGCCAAAAGAAAGAAGAGCTGTTTTAATAGGCTTCACAGTTATTAATTATTAAATATGGCAAAAATATGTTTAGTGCAGAACTAAATGTAAACCTAAAATTACTCAAATGTAAAAGCCGCACTCTTTATGAAAGGGGTGCGGCGGCTAATGTGGAGGCGACCGGAATCGAACCGGTGTCCAAACATATCCGTCGAAAGCTTTCTACATGTTTATTTCCGCATTGCTTGTCGGGAAGATGCAGGAACGAAACACACCAACAACTTCCTTAGCTGTATATTCTTGAGCAACCATCACAGCCTTGGGTTGCAGCATCCACTGTTTGTTTTAAGTCGGCGGCGGCACTGGAAAGTGGCTAACCTATGCGGCGGCCCTAATGACTACTTAATCACTGATTAGGCAGCCATGGCATACTGAGTATTGCCATTTATTGTTTTGAATCTTCAGATTTACGAGCTAATTGATCCAACGCTCGACATGCTTACACTTTCAAAGATCTATGCTGTCAAAACCAAACGCCCCCATGAGATTGAATGTTTATGTTTTTAGTTTCAAAACTGTTCAACCTTTCATTTTTGAAATCTCAAGGTAAATCCCTTGCCTTTTTTATGTTACCTGCTTTCCAACTTTTAATCATCCTTAGTTGCAAAGTTTAATCCGAATTAGTTCTTATCATTCCTTTGTAAACAATAATTCTATTGATCCGGCTGAGAATAACACCATGCAATTTACAAACAAACCATAGATAGACTTACTATTTTAGCAATTCCCCAACGGAATAAAAGGATGGCTTTACCCCCGCTCGATCAATACAATCAAAACATTTTGGCAATAACCCAGAAGTTGAATCATTTATACAAGAAGCGAAAAAGAATTGCCTTGTATAGGTTATTTGCAGTATTACTTACCGGAGTGAGTGCCTATCTTTTATTCCCATTTTCTTTCATCTTAGGATGTACAGTAATGCTTATCGGCCTGTGTATTTTTCTTTACCTGGTTTCTCATGATATTAATAATAAGCATTTAATAGAACATGAAGAATCACTATTACAAATCAATAAAGATGAAATCGATTATATAAGTGGAGCCTACCTGCATCAGGATACAGGTGAATGTTTAGAACCTCATGAACACCCCTATTCTAAAGACCTGGATTTGTTTGGCAAGTCATCTTTGTTTCAATATATAAACCGGGCTTCATCAGATCAGGGGCATCAAATGCTGGCAAGCAATCTTTTGCAAGCCATTCCAAAAAACGAACTGAAAGCAAGAAACATTGCCGTAAATGAATTAAAAATCTTACAAACCTGGCGACAATACTTCCAGCGTTTCGGAAAAATGGCAGCACTCAACCTTAAATCAGAACAGCGGCTTATGAATTGGGTACACGGACCCCCCTCTTTAATAAATAAAAGGTGGAAAGTGATTGTTTATGTATTTACAACTTTCTCGTTATCCCTAACCCTGCTCTGCATTTTCTCATTCTTAGATGCTAATCTGTTTGGATCATTATTTTTATTTCTCACAGTCATTTCCTTTTATTTAGGAAAAAATGCAATACCTGTCCACACCCAATTATCAAAAATTGTTGATCAATTGGATACAGTTTACAGGCAAATAAATCATATTGAAAAAGAACAGTTTAAATCTGGCCTTTTCAGACAGATACAACAGAATATAGCCGTTGAAGATCAATCTGCATCTCATGAAATAAAACGCTTAAAAAATATATTAAACCGGTTTGACTATCGCCTGAACTTAATCGTTGCTATTTTATTGAATACTTTTTTATTATGGGATATAAGGCAAATCCTCGCCTTGGATGAGTGGAAAAAGAAAAATAAAGAATTACTTAAAAAATGTTTTGAAGCCATTGCTACCATGGAAGTTTTGAATTCAATAAGCACGCTTTATTATAATCATCCTGAGTGGTGCTTTCCCCAATGGGCTGAAGAACATTTTACTTTTTCGGGTGAAGAGATAGGACATCCTTTATTATCAAAAAACAAGCGGGTAGATAATGATTTCAGCTTGAAGGGAACAGGCAAAATTGCCTTGATAACAGGATCGAATATGTCAGGCAAAAGCACATTTTTACGAAGCCTGGGAGCTAACATGGTGTTAGCTCATATGGGTGCTCCTGTATGTGCAGTTTTATTTACCACATCCTATATAAAGCTTATGAGCAGTATGCGCATTACAGATAATCTTGCAGAGAGTACATCTACTTTTTATGCAGAATTAAAAAAATTGCAAATAATCATACAATCTGTAAATAACAATGAGCCCGTATTTATTCTTTTAGATGAGATTCTGCGTGGTACAAATTCTTTGGACAGGCATACAGGAAGTAAAGCTATGATTCAACAAATGATAAGGCAAAATGCAGTGGCCATCATTGCATCTCATGATGTAGAATTAGCAGAAATGCAAAAAGATTTTCCTGACTCATTGTCCAACTACCACTTTGATGTGCAGGTAGAGGGTGAGGATCTGCATTTTGATTACAAATTAAAAACCGGTGTGTGCAGGAGCCTCAATGCATCACTGCTTATGAAAAAAATTGGTATTGAACTGTGATCACTTAAATAAACGCCAGATATCCAAACCAAATGCATAAAGCATTAATCCTAACAACAAAGCCATCCCTACCATTTGCGCATACTCCATAAACTTATCACTGGGTTTTCTGCCGGTGATCATTTCGTAAAGGGTGAACAATGCATGTCCCCCATCCAATGCAGGAATAGGCAAAATATTCATGAAAGCAAGGATAATAGAAAACAGGGCTGTCATTGTCCAGAAACGTTGCCAGTCCCAAATGCCACCAAAGGTTTTACCTATTGAAATAACGCTTCCGAGATTGTCTTTCACTTTATGCTCTTTCGAAGTAAATAGCAAACCAATCCCGGTCATGTATTCTTTCAATCGCTCTATACCAAAACTGATACCTGCAGGTATAGCCTGCGCAAAGGAATAATTTATCTTTTCAGTACCAAGAATTTTGGCAGGAGCCTGTGGTAAGAAACCAATGCTTCCTTCTTCATTCACTTTTACAGTTATCTGCGCAGTGTCGCCTCCACGCAATGCAATCAAGGTAACGGTATCGTTTTTATATCCTTTCTTTAAACTATCGAATTCCTGGTAAAACAAAAAGGGCTTGTTACCAATGCTAATTAATTGATCACCTTTCTGAAGTTTTCCCCTGATGTGTTGTACCTGCTCTGTTACACTATCCACTACCACGGGAAAACGCGGTGATACAAACCCCCTCAGCTGATTTTTTGTGAGAGTTGAAATAAAGCCATCAGGTAAAGTAACAATTGTGTCGCGGCCAGCCCTGTTCACTTTTAAAGAAGCCCGTTCGGTCAGCATCATACTTTTTGGCAATTCATTCATGTAATGAAGATGCTTACCATTCACTTCTGTAATAATATCGCCATCCTTTATGCCTAAAGTAGCAGCCAGGGAATCGGCTGTAAGCCCGTATTTTAAATTTCGTACAGGCAATCGCTCTTCTCCCCATACAAACAATATCATAGCAAATAAAATCAAGGCAAGAATAAAATTAACAACCACACCACCAAGCATAATAATCAGGCGCTGCCAGGCAGGTTTACTACGAAATTCATGAGGTTCAGCAGGCAGTTTCATCTGCTCTTTATCCATACTTTCATCCATCATACCAGCTATTTTTACATAGCCTCCTAAGGGCAACCACCCAACGCCATACTCTGTTTCACCTATCTTTTTTTTGTAAAGGGAAAACCATGGGTTAAAAAATAAATAGAATTTATCAACCCTGCAACCAAACCATTTCGCAGGAAGAAAATGTCCTAATTCATGCAGCACAACAAGTATTGAAAAAGCCAGAATAAATTGCCCCAGGTTGGCGAATAAAGCAGACCAGTTTACAGCTAATAATAACATAATTACATATTCGAATTTCGCATTCCAAAATTTTTAAGCACTTACAAAAGTGAATAAGTCAATACCATTATTAACCGGTTTATTCCCGGTAAATGCATTAAAAAAGTTGAATATTTTTTGCAGATGAATGGAGCGTCGCAAGTAAAGTTTCATTTATGTTCTGCCGCCTGTACTACAAACAATATTTTTGATAAAGGGCTGCAAGATAATAAGAGGAAACTTACTAAGAGGGTTTTTAAAAAGATGCATTGCCTGTTTTAACGCCTTGTTACCGATTACACTATAATTGAATAAGGTCGGCAGCATAATTACGTGCTTCTCCATCGCTTTCAAAATAGTCGTCAAGGGATGGTTTTTCTATAAAGGCAACTTTTTGCATAGCCTTTTCAATTACATCGGTCATTTCTAAAAAGCCTAACCTGTTGCGCAAAAATGCATACACAGCTATTTCATTGGCAGCGTTCAATACACAGGGCAGATTACCGCCTTTATTCAGTGCCTCAATGGCCAAATTTAAGTTTTGAAACGTTCTGTAATCAGGTTCATCAAAAGTGAGGTTATTGAATTTTCTAAAATCGCACCGTGGAAATTTATTAGGTAATCGTTCCGGAAATGCAAGTGCATATTGAATCGGCAACTTCATATCAGGTAAACCTAATTGAGCTTTTATACTTCCATCTTCAAACTGCACCATGGAATGTATAATGCTTTGCGGATGTATTAACACCTGGATTTGTTCAGGTTTTAAATTAAACAACCATTTGGCTTCAATCATTTCCAGCCCTTTATTCATCAGTGTTGCAGAATCCACACTGATTTTAGCACCCATATTCCAATTAGGGTGCTGCAGTGCATGTTCACGTTTTACATTTACGAGGTAATTGGTTTTGCGTCCAAGGAAAGGCCCACCTGATGCTGTTAATATGATTTTCTCAATAGGGTTTCGCATTTCTCCCATCAGGCATTGAAAAATCGCTGAGTGCTCTGAATCTACAGGCAAAATGGGAACCCTCTTTTCAATGGCAGCAGTCATCACAATATCACCGGCCACAACAAGTGTTTCTTTATTAGCCAGCGCAATGGCTTTACCTGCATTAATAGCTTTGAGTGTAGGCTTCAATCCTGCATATCCTACAATGGCTGCGATCATTAGATCGTAAACATCCATTGAGGCTACTTCCTGCAATGCACTTTCTCCGGCAAACACTTTTATATCAATTCCCCCTAAGGCTTCTTTTACTTTGTTGTATTTTGATTCATCAGCAATGATAACAATATGGGGATGGTATTGTAAGGCCTGCCTGATCAGCAATTCTTCATTTGAATTCGCAGTAAGTATTTCAACTGAAAATTTGCCGGGATGCGCCTCAATCACTTCCAAAGCCTGGCAACCAATAGAGCCAGTAGAACCAAATAAAGCAATTCGCTTTGGAGGTAATTCGTTCATTGTGTTTAAGTACTATTATTATTTTAAAATGTTTTAGCTACAGAAGGCAGGGCCCATGAAGCTAAATCGTCTGCTATAATTCGATCGTTACTCAATCTCGGCACTTTATTTTGCCCACCAAGTTTACCAATGGATTTCATATATCTGATAAATCCGTCCTTTTGAATAGTTGTGATTTGCAATGACTTCAATATATTGCCTTTCAACAAATCATCGTAATAAATATTTTTTTCACGAAGGTTATTATCTACACTCTGTGCAAATAACTCAATATTATGAGGTTCAATTTCAAATTCAATAAACCATTGGTGGAAACTCTTTCCTTCACCTTGTTCTATCATTGGTGCAACTGTAAACTCGGTGATCCTTACATTATGTTCCCGTGCTGCTTTCAGCAAACTATGCTCAACCTCCTCTCCGATCACGTGCTCGCCAAAAGCCGAGATAAAATGTTTGATGCGACCTGTGACTACTAAACGATAAGGAGCAAGATTCACAAATTTTATTGTATCCCCCGTATTATATGCCCAAAGTCCGGCATTACTGCTAATGATTAATGCATAGTTTTCTCCCAGCTTTACATCCCGGAGCGAAAGTCTGGTGGGGTTTGGAGAAAAAATCTCACCTGCGGGTATGAACTCAAAAAATATCCCGCTATTTGTATTTAATAAAAGCCCTTTAAAAAATCCTTTAATTGGTTAACCTCTCTTGTCCTATGTGTATATTCGTGGCCCTTCAGCTCATTTTGCTGCCTTGTTGATTAGCTGGATACCATTTTATATAAATGAAGATAAAGTCATTTTTAGCCAAACCGTTTGCATCCTATGTGCATGCAAAAGTGAAAAAGGGAATGGCTACGGCTCTTGAAGATCAAGATGGGATTTTCCAATCTCTTATAAAAGCAGGTAGAACAATAGAGTTTGGTGCCGACCATAAGTTTCATGAAATAGAGAATTATCAATCTTATCAGGGAGCTGTTCCGGTCAGAGATTACGAAGCCCTTAAGCCCTATATAGAAAAAATAAAAGAAGGAAAACACAATATCCTTTGGAAAGGACAACCTATATATTTAGCTAAAACATCAGGTACTACCAGTGGCGTTAAATATATCCCTATTACAAAAGATTCTATTTCAAACCATATCAATACAGCCAGAAATGCACTGCTTTGTTATATGGCCACTTCGGGCAATACGGCCTTTGCAGATGGTAAATTAATTTTCCTTTCCGGAACGCCGGAATTGGAGCGGATAGGTGGCATACCAACCGGGCGGCTGAGTGGCATTGTAAATCATCACATACCAAAATATCTGCGGGCCAATCAAATGCCGGATTATGAAACAAACTGTATCGAAGACTGGGAAACGAAACTTGCTACTATCGTAGAGCAAACAATTAATCAGGATATGACATTGATCAGTTGCATTCCACCATGGGTGCAAATGTATTTGGACAGGCTCCAGGAAAAAAGTCAGAAACAAATTGGCTCTTTGTTTCCA
>MWVX01000096.1_pt1 | contig 24198 bp, 24 predicted proteins | sample 1047311 | NCBI WGS metagenome assembly MWVX01 (sample SAMN06349984, study PRJNA376086) | soil metagenome | isolation source: MtG-4 sample Antarctic (ecotone) soil | place: Antarctica | collected 2015-01-13 | reverse complement strand
TCCGCATCTGAACAAGGCGGAAACCTTTTGGCAGAAAGCCAAATACGAATGGCTGAAACCGACCGATTATGCTTCGTTTGCTAAATACGAGCAGAAAATCAAGGAGATTTTCAACGGTATCGGACTTCGATACAAAGTCAATTTCAAAGAACTGAAAGTATAAATCTATTTTGTGTGACTGCTTATAAGCGTCGCTGGAAAGTTGAACGTCTTTTTGCGTGGCTGCATAAGTTTCGTCGAGTCGTTGTTCGTCATGATTATCATGCTGAGAATTTTCTCGGATTTGTTCACTTAGCCTGCATCAAGATTTTGCTCAGATGCTATTTATGAGACTGTTTCTTGCCATAAAGCATCTTTTCGAGTTTTTCGGTTGCGGCTTTCTGCATTGTTGGCGAAACATGGCTGTATGTGTCGAGCGTAATCATCACGCTTGAATGTCCCAATCTTTCCTGAACGACTTTCGGGTGTTCGTTCGCGGCTAAAAGTAAAGACGCGGTTGTATGCCGTAAATCGTAAAGCCTAATGTCTTTCAGTTCGGCTTTTTTCAGCAACGGTTTGAAATGCCTGTTTATCAAATTTCGCCGCATCAAAGGCGTTCCTAATTCACTTGCGAAAACCAAGTCCAAATTTTGATAAGCCGCGCCGAGTTTTATTCTTTCTTCCAATTGGTTGCGTCTGTGCGTTTTCAAAGCGGTAACAATCGCGCTTGAGATGTTAATGCTTCTTACACTTGATGCCGTTTTTACGTCAGAAAAATAAAAACCGCCGCCGCGTCTTTCGATAACTGCGCGGCGAATGCTGACGACATTATTTTCAAAATCAAAATCTTTCCATTGCAAAGCGAAGTATTCTTCTGGACGCAAGCCAAGTTCGACAGCGATTAAAAAAAGCGCAAACCATTTATCATTTTTCGCGGCTTGCAAAAATTTCGCCGTTTCTTCGCGTGAAAGGTGTTTCATTTCCTTTTTCACTTTCTTCGGCAAATCACAACTTTCGCACGGATTACGCACAATCATTTGCCATTTGACGGCTTGCTTTAACGCCGAAGTCAAAACCGCGTGAACATAACGGACGGTTCGCGGCGAAAGTCCGCTTGCCGTCAAATTGTTATAAAGTTTTTGCACGTCATAAACTTGCAAATCGCAAAGACGTTTCGCGCCTATTTTTTCTCTTACGTGCCAGCGAAGCAAGTCTTGATAACTGTTAAAAGTATTTTCCCGAAGGCGTTGCTTTGCGCTTTCTTTCAACCATTTGTCGAGAAATGAACCGACCGACATCGCCGCCGGTTCAACGAAAATCCCCAAATCCTTCTCCCGGAGTTTCGCCGTCAAATACTTTTGCGCGTCCTTTTTTGTGCCGTGAATTGTTTTGTTGAAATACTTGCGCTTGCCGTCGGTATCGCGTCCGAAAAAAATTCTTACAAGCCAAGTGTTTTCACTTCGTTTTATAATTTGTCCTGTCATAAATTTTTATTTTGAGAAGGACACGCTTTTTGATAAAATTAGCGTGTCCTTTGGTTAGTCAAGTTTCCTTTGGATATTTCGGGCTTGAGGAAATTTGCCGTTTTCCTAAGCCTCTACTTTTATACAGTTGCCGTTTGACGTTGCTTTGCAAGTCCGACGTGAAGCGATAACGCCGCCGCCGCGTGATAACAAACCAAATCTTTTTCGCCGCCCTGACAAGTGCATTCAACGGCTTTAATTCCTCGCGTATCTTTCCGGCAAATAACCGTGTAATAACCTTTCGAGCCGGAAACGCGATAGCGCCCGAAACGGTCAACCTCAACACGCGGACGAATCTTCTTCGCCTTTGTGATTGCGCTGCTTAATTGGTCAACTCCTCTTAAAATAAACATCGTGGTTGCTCCCTTAATTGAAATAAATACTACTCTTTAACTATACCGAAATCAGAATAATTTGTCAAATCAAGTATGCCTATTGCGGAATAGTTTTAGTGTGCTATAATTTGTTTCGTGAAAGGTTACCTAACAACAATAGAAGCGGCTGAAAAGCTAGGCGTTTCAATTCGTCGGGTGGTTGCTTTAATCAACTCCGGCAATTTGCCTTCAACGCGCATCGGGCGTTCTCACGTAATCAAAGAATCCGACCTCAAACTTGTCAAAGACCGAAAACCCGGACGACCATCCAAAGAACAATCTAAGAAGTAATTTTTTTCGCGTTTTTTTCTTCTTCTGTTTTAGCAACATTAACCTGCTGACCACCATCTGTTGCGATATTGATTTGATTCGGATTGTTTATTGTTACCGGAGAGTAACGGCGCAAATCTCTAAGTTGGCGAAGTGTTCGCATAAACATTCGATTAAATCGGTCTGCCATCTGAACGGCGTGTTCGATTGCCTGTTGTTCAGAAACATACGGACGATTCCAGTAACCGTCCGTTATCCCGTTTGCTTTTAGCTCTAAATTGCGCTGTGCTAACCAGCGGGAATATTCGGGATGAAATTCCTTTTCGCGCGTCTGCGAACGCTTTACGGTTTGCTCAAGCCAATACTGCCATTGAAACCAGCTTTGCGCCAGTATATCTATCATTGCAACTTCAATTCCGCCTTGCGGTTTCCAATCGTCAACAAATGATTCTCTGACGCCCAGGTAGCGGGCGATGTTCCACATCCCTTTCATATAACCTTCGGGAAAGGTTATGTTCGCCGCCAGATGCCCGCTTTCAAATTCGCGGCGTCCTTCGTTCTTTGTCATTTCCCAGAAAACTTCCGCCGCTCGCGGCGCATAACTGTAAAGTTCCTGTAAATCAACAAAATTGAGACAATCAAGCGGAAGCCGCATCATTTGGTCGAAAATCTTTTCCGCTTCTTCTCTACTGGTGCAGGCGTGAAATGCTTCGGCTCGTGCCTGGTCGACAGACAGGCTTCCGCCTTCTGGCGAGCGGTAAAACGCTACGCGGCGAACGAAAGCATTGTGCATCTGCCGGAGAAGTGAAGTGTAACCAACATTCGATTCGAGCGAATCAACCGGAATTTCAGTTTGAAAGTCGCGCGGGCAAAATTCTTCGCTCTCGTATTGGTCAAATAAACTCTTTGCCGCTTCGCTCGCCTGTTTGCGGTATTGCTTATCTTCTTCGCTTTCTATAACGGTTTCCGAATCGGAAGCGACGCATTCGGTTTTCGCCTTCGGCTCAGTCGCCGTTGATTCGGTAGTTTGCAAATTTGTTTCCTGAGCGTCCTGCGTGCATGAAGCGACTTCATTTAATTTGTCGGCTAGAGTGCCGCCCGGTCTGTCTGCAACTTTGGTTTCTGTTTTTGCTTTTGTCATATTCTATCTATCCTTTAATGTTTTCAGTAATCCGTTATACTTCGACAAATCAGCGCGGAAAGTTCGAAGCAAATCGAGCGACGATTTGACCGCTTGCCGCTGCCGCCGTCGCTCAAAAGCTGCTTGTTTGGTAATGAGCGCGAAAGCGTTAATCTCTGCTTTGCGAACATAAATCTTTAATAGTTTCCCGTTGCGACGGGTAAAAAAGTAGTAAGCCGGATGCATTTCGCCACGCGCGCATTTGCAGTTTTGTTTGCCGCAACGGACGCGCTGAATATACAAGCCGCCGTTGGTAATCTCAGCCGTTGTCTTAGGTAACAGTTTTCGAGTTTTTGTTTTCATTGTGGAATCTTTTTTCGTTACTCATTCTTGATCCTTTTGTTTTGCAGCTCATATTATTTCCCGTTTCAGGTGTTTCAGGTGTTTCAGGTGTTTCAGGGTGGAACAGGTGGAACACTTGGAACACTATTTCTTTAAGTAGCGATTGACGCTGGTTGGTGAAATTCCTAACTCCTCTGCGATTGTCCTTTGGCTTTCGCCGGAATCGGAAAGATTTTTGACTTGTTGTATCAAATCCGCTTTGTCGTTTTCGCTTAAAGCCTTCAAATGTTCGCGCTCGCTGCCGAAGCTCAAAAACTCAAACATTAAAAAGTTATCCGGTTTGGTAACCTGACAAGTTGCGACGTTTTCCGCGTCGTAAATAATTTCTGTGTTACGGGCTTTTATTTGTTTGAGATACCGTAGATTTTTGTCTTTCGCGCTTTCACCGATAGCAAAGATTGAATCGGCGAAGTTGGAAAGCATCTTTGAGCCTTGCAAGTCATTCACGGTAAGCGGTCGGGTTAAATCGCGTTTTGACGTGTGTGCCAAAGCCAAAATCGAAAGATTAAATTTCTTTTTCAATCGAATCAATTCCTTCATCAAAGGTAAAGCGTCTTTTGCCGTTTCCGTTGCGTTTTTCAAATAAGTAATATTGTCAACAATCAAAACTTTCGCGCCCGTTTCGGCAATCTCATGTTCAAGCGAAAAATTCAGATAGCTTTCAAAATCCTTGAAGCTTTTCGGCACGAAACTATTTTGATTTATTTCGCCGCGCTTGAAGTTTCCGTCAAAGGCATAATGATTCGTAAAATAATCATCTTGCCTGGTCGAATAACGCGCTTCAAACTGTTTGTCGGACAATTCAAAATCAAAATACAAAACCGTCTGCTTTCCGGCTTCAAGCGTGAAGTTCGGCACGGACACGCCTTTGCTTATCGCGTCGGCAATCTGAACGGCTTGCCTCTGATTTTTATTTTAATGTTTTTACCGAAAGACAATTCAAGCCGGATAAGATTCAGATTGAAATAAAGTCACACCCGCGATTATTAAAGCAGGTTGGGATGCGAACACTCAATTTCTTGAAGAAGTTTCATTTACTGACGGCAAAATTTACGTTCCAGAAACGACCCTTTTTGAGATGAATTTCAAATTAAAAGCGTTTTGTCTAAAACGAAAGTATGAAAGAAATATATCATGCTTGAAGAAAGAGGATTTTAGGCATTGTTTGAAATAACAGAAGAAAGAAATGCTTTTCTTCAAACTCAGATAACTTTACCTTTCCTAACAGACTTAAATCGGGAAAACTTTCAAACCCAAGACAATTTTATTGAAAGAAAAGATTTGCTTCGATTAGCCGAATATTATGAAAAGCATATTTTCAGTTTGAAAACAGATTAGGGATTTTCGCCCAAACCCACCAAAATTATCAATATGCTTTTTAACTTTGTTGTTTTTCGTATTAACCATATTTGAACACTTGTTTTGGTAAATTCATAGTTGTAAATAATTTGATTTCAAAACCCGGATGTCCGCAAGTTTAAGAAACTATTTTTTGCAGGCTCTCCCAAATACATTTGAGTGCAAGTGAAGTTTTTTTCGGCTCTTTCAAATTCAACAATGTTCTTAAACTTGTCAATTATCCGGCACCAAGTTAGATTTGAGTGCAATCCATCCACAAAATTTCGGTTTTCTTTGGCGCGTTAAAATTTGTGATTAGTTTATCGAAGAAATTATTACTGTGTTTCTGTTTTTGTTTAGGTATTTCGACGGCGACGGCGCAGTATCGCTTCGACCAGTGGACGACGGACAGCGGATTGCCGCAAAACTCCGTCAGGACGATAGTCCGCACCGGGGACGGTTATTTATGGATGGGCACCTTCGAAGGCTTGGCGCGTTTCGACGGCGTCGATTTTACGGTCTTCGATCTCGGAAACACCCCGGAATTGAAAAGCAATTACATTGAGGCGCTTATCGAAGACCGCCGGGGCAATCTCTGGATCGCGGTCGACGGCGGCGGACTGGTGCAATACAAAGACGGAAAGTTTCATCGCTATTCGAAAATCGAAGGATTGGCTAGCAATATCGCAACCTCGCTTTTTGAAGATTCTGCCGGGAATATCTGGATCGGCACGGAAAACGGTGTGAGTGTTTTTATAAATGGGCGATTTACAAATTACTCGATCAAAGACGGTCTTCCGAGCGAAAACGTGAGGACAATCAGCGGAGATGACTCGGGCAGAATTTGGGTCGGAACGATAAACGGACTGGCGGTTTTCGAAAATGGCAGGCTCGCGCCCTTCGCGGAAAACGACCGCCTGACTGATACAAACATTCGCTCACTCTATTGGGAGGACGGTCAGCGATTATGGGTTGGAACGACAAAAGGATTAAGTCTGATCGAGAACGGAAAGGTCGCGGGCTTTCCAGCCGCGAAGCAATTCGGTGAACAATCCGTTCAATCGCTTGCCGGGGACGGTCAGAAAAATTTGTGGATCGGAACGAGACAAGGTTTGTACCGGTTAAATAAAACATCGTCGGTCTTAGCCGAAACGCTCGGGACGCCCGACCAATTCATAAATACGATCTATAAAGATTCTGAAGATCAAATATGGGTCGGAACCTATTCGAACGGACTTCTCAGGTTCAGCAGCAAAAGTTTTAAACCGTTGACGGATCCTTCTTTTCAACTGGAAAAAAATGCCGCCGCCGTGTTCGAAGATCGCGATGGCGGCATCTGGTTTACCGTTCCGCCTCGAATTTACCGATTGAAGGACGGAGTTGTAAAGGATGTTTCAATCTCGGACGGCATTCCCGGCGGCATTTCATCGATCACCGAAGACGCGGACAGCAATATTTGGTTCGGCGGCAGAGGCGTGTACAAATTCAGCAACGGTGAATTTACTCATTTTTCAACCACGAACGGTTTATCTCACGACAAAATCTTTTCGGTTGTCGCCGATAATGAAGGCGGCGTTTGGGTCGGTACATATGACGGGCTGAACCTGATTCGGGACGGACAAATCATGGTCTTTAAAAAAGACGTCGCTTTGGAAGATAACACTATTCTGGCGTTGTTCAAAGACCGGGCGGGAGCCGTCTGGGTCGGGAAACGCGATGAGATCAGTCGTTATAGGGACGGTGGATTTAAAACCTGGACCATCAAAGACGGACTGCCCGACTCGCGGATCAGCACCTTTTTCGAAGACCGAGCCGGCACGCTCTGGATCGCGACGCACAGCGGCGGACTGGTGCGTTTCAGGGACGAAAAATTTTCGATTATCACGACGCGCGACGGTCTTTACGATAACCTCGCCTTTTCGATTCTAGAAGATGCCGCCGGCAATCTCTGGATGAGCAGCAACCGAGGCATTTACCGAACCGCGCTCCGGGAATTGAACGATTTCGCCGACGGCAAAATCGATTCGGTCAATTCTTTTTCCTACGGAACCGAGGACGGCATGCTGAGTCGTGAATGCAACGGCGCGCATCCCGGCGGGGTGAAAACCCGAGACGGAAAATTCTGGTTTACGACTGTTAAGGGGTTGGTCGAAATCGATCCGGTCGTTCATAACTGGCAGCCGCCGCAGGTAATCATCGAAAGATCGCTAATCAACGATCAAATTTTTCTGAACAAAGATATGCTGGCAATTCAATCCGGTAAAGAAACCCTCGAAATCAAATACACCGCAATCAACTGGAAGCGTCCTTCAAAAATAAAGTTTAAGTACCGGCTTGATGGTTTGGACGATCATTGGACAGAGGTCGACTCCCGCCGCACGGCATATTATTCCTATCTTCCGCCGGGAGATTATACGTTCAGAGTGATTGCCGATAACGGCGAAGGGTTTTGGAATACAAAAGGTAAAAGTCTGAAAATAAGAGTTTTACCGCCATTTTATCGAACGTGGTGGTTTAGTTCGCTGGTGGTTTTGCTTTTAACATTTATTATTTTTGCGCTTGTTAAACGGCGGGTTTCGCAATTAAAAAAAGACCGCGCATTGCAGCAAGCCTTTTCGCGTCAATTGATCGCTTCGCAGGAATTGGAACGCAAACGCATCGCCGCCGAACTGCACGACTCTTTGGGTCAGCGGCTCGTCGTCATTAAAAATCTGGCGCTAATGCTTTTGCATTTGAATAAAGGTCAAAAGTTAGACGTTGAAAGAGTCGAAGGCATTTCTGCGGAAGCGTCGCAGGCGCTCGGCGAAGTTCAGGAAATTTCATACAATCTGCGCCCGTATCAGCTTGACCGAATCGGTTTGACCAAAGCCGTCGAAGCGATAATCGCTTCGGCGAAAACGGCTTCGACGATTGAACTTTCAACGGAAATTGACGATATTGACGATTATTTTCCGCGCGACGCGGAGATAAATTTTTATCGTATCGTGCAGGAATGCGTCGGTAATCTGGTCAAACATTCAGAAGCGACCGAAGCATTTGTAAAAATCGAGCTTTCGGGGGAAAATCTTACTCTGGAAATCAGCGATAACGGCAAAGGTTTTACGACCAACAATACCAAATCGAAAAAGGGCGGTTTCGGTCTGATCGGACTGGTCGAACGAGCTGAATTGTTCGGCGGAAACGTCGAAATAAAATCCGCGCCGAATCAGGGAACGACAATTAAGATCAGGTTGAATTCACGCAAGTTTTAACGAAATCAACGGACAAACGAGGATTTATCAAATTGTGAGCCGCGAAATCAGCATCATCATCGCCGACGACCATCCGATTGTGCGCAAAGGTTTGCGTGAAATCATCGAAGCCGATTCACGTTTGAAGGTTTTAGCCGAAGCCGACGACGGCGAAGAAGCGGTTGCGCTGGTCGAAAAATTAAAACCCGAAATCGTCGTTTTGGACGTTGATATGCCGCGTCTCGACGGTTTCGGCGCAGTCCGCGAACTGCAAAAACGCCGGCTTCCGGTCAAGATCGTTTTTCTGACCATTCACCGCAAAGAAGATATTTTTCACGCGGCAATGGATTTGGGCGTGAGCGGTTATATTCTCAAAGACAGCGCGATTTTCGAGATCGTGGGCGGCATCAAAGCGGTTGCCGCAGGCGAATATTTCGTGACCGCATCCTTGACATCGTTTTTGATCGGTCGCCGCCATCGCGCGCAGAATTTTGAGCGAAACGAGCCAAGCTTAGCACGCCTGACACCGACCGAACGCCGCATTCTGCAATTGATCGCCGATTATAAATCGAACAAGGAAATTGCTGCCGAACTCTTTGTTCATTACCGGACGATTGAAACGCACCGGACAAATATCTGCCAAAAGCTCGAACTCCAAGGGCATAAAGCCCTGCTCAAATTCGCCGTCGAAAATAAATTCGAACTCTAATTTCAATCCACGTAAATTGGTCAAAAATTCGTGCTGCTACATAGAAAAATATGTAGTAATACGTAGGTCAATTTGTGTATTTCCCTGTATTCACATCGCTCTCAGCCTGCCTTAAACTTCAATTCGTCGCACATTTTCAAGCATTTTTTTATGAAGTTATTAATTGTCGAAGACAGTTTAGCGGTCCGCCGGCTTTTGAAATCGCTGGTTGAACCGCTGGCAAATGAAATCGACGAGTGCGGCGACGGAAACGATGCCGTTGCGCTTTACGAAAGCGGGCGACCCGATTTTGTGCTGATGGATATTGATCTTCTGGGCGAAATGGACGGAATTGCCGCGACCCGGAAAATCAAAGCCTTTGAACGAGATGCCAAAATAATTATCGTAACCAATTACAACAAGCCCGATTTGCGGGCTGAGGCGGATAAAGCCGGTGCCTTTGGTTATGTGTTGAAGGAAAATCTATTTGATGTATTAGAGCTTTTGCAAACAAACCCGAATCATTAACTGGCTCGCAAAATTAACGGGTCAAACGAAAAGAATTTAATTGAGATTTTAGGAAAAAAATTAAAGAACACCCTTAAACACATCAGCAGCAGAGTTTCGCCCGTCGAAAAATGACGAAAGAGAAGGTTTAATCAAATTTTACCAATAGAAGATAACAAAAAAATGAATTCAACTTCCCCGAAAACAGAACAATCGCCGATGCCGCCGCAGGCTCTGCTCGCGCAGATGACCTTCGGTTTTATCATTTCCCAGGCGATTTCCGTCGCCGCGAAATTAGGTATCGCTGACGTAATATCTAATGACCCGCAGACCGTCGGCGATCTAGCGACAGCGACCGCGACCGATCAATCATCACTCTATCGCCTTCTGCGTACCTTGATGAGCGTCGGGATTTTTCAAAAAGATTTGGACGGGCGTTATTCGAACACGGCGATGTCCGAATTCCTGCGCGCCGATCATCCCGAATCCTTACGCGGCATCGCCCATCTTCTTTGCGACCGCGAACACTGGCACACGCACGGCAATATGATGCAGAGCGTTAAAACCGGCGAAAACGGTTTCACCTACACTTTCGGTCAGCCGTTTTTCGAGTATGCTTCGACGCGCCCCGCACTCGGACTGATTTTCGATGAAGGAATGACGAGCTTTACGCGCGGCATCGCCAACGCCGTCACCGCCGCTTACGATTTCTCCGGCGCTCAAACTATCGCCGACATCGGCGGCGGACACGGCATTTTGCTTTCGACGATTCTGCAGGCAAATGAGCGGGCAAACGGTATTTTATTCGATCAGCCGCAGGTCGTCGAAGGCGCGAAAACTTCCGACCGGATAAAAATCTCAGGCGGCGATTTCTTCGCGGAAATCCCGGTCGCCGCGGACGTTTATTTGATGAAGCACATCATTCACGACTGGAACGACGAACAATCGAAGACGATTCTTACAAATCTCGCCAAAGCCGCCGCAACGGGCGTGAAACTCCTGCTCATCGAATCGGTCGTTGAGGAAGATGATGCAATGCCTTCGATGAGCAAAGTAATGGACTTGAATATGCTCGTCTGCACGAGCGGGAAAGAACGCACGGCAGAAGAATATGCAGCACTGCTCGAAGAGACGGGATTTAAAATAACGAATATTTATCCGACCGCCTCTCCCGTGCAGATTGTCGAAGCCGTCAGAGTTTAAGATGGGGAAAATAGAACATACTGCAGCTATTTAAGCAACGGTTTATTTTCAATCCCAAAAGCCAAATATATTAGGAGAAACAAAATGAAACTGAAATTACAATTTATTATCGCAATTTTTATTGCGTTGGTTATTTACATTCCGGCTGTGCAGGCACAGGCGATTCTAACATTCAGCGGCGGCAACGGCACTCCGCTGTCAATCACGCTGCGAAGATCGGTTACCTACACAATAAACAATACACAATGCGCCAACGCTGGCACCGGTCCTGCTTTTCTTTTTGATGAAGCGGGTAACCCCTTCTCGAATACTTTTCCGTCTTTTACGGGTACGATCACATATTCCATCAATGGGGGAGCTGCGCAACCAATCACTAAGGCAAATTCGGGCACAGCTAACAATGCACGTACAACGAATGACATTTACGTATTTGGCAATGTACCAGGTGTATCCAACGGTAGTACGGTTGTTCTGTCTGCAGGTACAATTACCACCACTGGTAACGTCACTGCCGCTCCGCCTGCAGATGGTAGGTTCCCGACTTTTATCGTTAATAATTTTAGCATTCAATGCAGCGCTAACGGAGTATCTGCGTCCCCGACAGCAGCAACAGTATCAATCAGCGGGCGGGTGATGACAGCAAGCGGACGCGGAATTATGAACGTGCGTCTGAGTTTGACTGATTCAAACGGACAAGTCAGAACGGCAAGGACAACATCGTTCGGTTATTACCGTTTCGATGATGTCCAGGCGGGTGAAACTTACATTCTTTCAGCCATTGGAAAACGTTATACGTTCAGCCAACCGGTGCAGGTGCTCAATATTAATGAAGAAACCGATGCGGTTAACTTTATTGCCGATTCAAAATAGAGCGTGAGAGATTTTTAATCGGGATTACGGTAAATGCTGGCACGGCGGTTTCGGAAATTCATGCGGCGACCATTAACGTTGACCGAACCGACGATACGACGGCGGCGACGGCTGGCACTGCCGCCGCCAATGATTGTTCTTTGCGCGGAGCTTTTGCTTTTGTCAATGCCAACAAGGGTGTCGTGAAAATTCTCACGGCAAATTAAATCAAAACAGAAAGGAGAGAAAATTATGTTTCTTAAAGTTATAAAAAATTGTCTCGAAAAAGGCTTTATAGTTGCATTTGCTGTATTTGTAACTACTTTAATACTTCCAAATCATGCACTTTCACAAACTGAATGTGATATAGAATGTCAGCAAAACTTGGCACAAGTGCGAAGAGCAACTGCAAAGTATCATAGGGTGGAAGAAGCTGTGGCTGATGGATATGTTTCAACCGTAGATTGTGTTTCTAGTCCCGATGGTGGAATGGGAATCCATTATATCAAACCATTTTTAGCTAGTAATTTGACTTTAGATGTAACCCAACCTGAACTTTTGTTGTATGAGCCAATGAAAAACGGCAAGTTACGTCTTGTTGGTGTGGAGTATTTCGTTCCAGTGATTGTTAATGGAGTTGGTCCATGGTTTGGGTCAACCGCTCCACCTGAGGGTCAGTATAATCAAGCACCAGAGTTGTATGGACAAACCTTTGACGGTCCGATGCCAGGACACAATACTGGAATGCCGTGGCATTATGACCTTCATGTTTGGGTTTGGAAACACAATCCTTCAGGAATGTTTGCTGATTTCAATCCGACTGTTCAATGTAGTCAATAATTTAACCGAAATCACCTCTGATTTTATTTAGAAACATATAGACTAAAAGCGGAGCAACTCTGGTGTAACACTTTTTAGGACCACCTCAGAGTACGTAGACGACCTTAATACCAAAGAACTATCGGCTCGTCAGCCAGCAACACCGGTTCAATAGGAGGACATCAATGAACAAGCACTGGATTCAGCGTATCATTTTGACCAGTTTTGCCGCCGTGGCACTGGGGTTGTCGGCCCATAGCTTTGCAAGCTCGAAAGATCTAGGCAAAGAGGACCATCAGCGTGAAAAGACCCTCTACATTTGGGCCGGCGATCAGGGGCGCGTGCGGCCAGATTTCCTCGCGGTGATCGACTTCAACGAGCACTCACACAACTACGGCCGAGTGCTGCGGACAGTCCCGATTCCCCCTCCTGGTAACGTGGGCAACGAGCCGCACCATTGCCATCTTTCCGCCGACAAGAACATCCTGGCCTGTGGCGGGCTGCTCAGCCTGCTCAAAGGGCAGAATAGCATCTTCTTTTTTGATGTCTCGAACGCCCGGCACCCCAAATTCATGTTCTCGAGGGGGGCTTCAGAGTCTAGCATCACCGACGATTTCTTGCCGTTGCCCGAGGGGGGCTTCTTGGTCACGCAGATGGGATCGGCGACGGGCGGCGCACCAGGCCGCCTCGCTGAGTTCGATAGGTTCCTCAATCTTAAAGCGGAGTACCCTGCCAACCCACCGACCGATGGTTTCAACCCGCACGGCATCTCGGCGGATTTCAGTCGCAACCTGCTGGTGACGAGTGATTTTATCAACCCTGTGACCACGCTCAACGTGTGGCCAGGTGACGTTGAACTACGCGGGTCCCTCCGCTTCTGGAACCTGAAGAAGCGCAAGATTACACGGACGGTGTTCTTGCCCGAGGCGCTTGGCTCGATGGATGTGAAGCTTATTCCCGGTGACCCTCACGGGCGCGCCGTCACTGCGAACATGTTCAGCGGCCTCTTCTATACCGTGGATCCGACGGATGGAAGCGTCGTGCAGTCGTTCGACGGTGAAGACATCGTGCCACACGTCGACGGGCTGCCGGTCCGCGGCGGGATGGTGCAGCTTCTTGCAATGCCGAAAAGCGGCAAGCGGCTCATCTTCGCGTCGTTTATGGCGGGGCAGATCGGCATGCTGGACATCAGCGATCGTAACGCGTTCGTGCAGCAGGCTATCGTCAACCTTGGCGTCGGCGCTGGGCCGCACGACATCGACCTCACCGAGGATGACTCGCGCCTCGTCGTCACTGACTACTTCCTCAACCAGGATGACTTCGGCAAGATCCACTTCGAGGGAGATCACAAGGTCCACGTGATTCAGGTCACACCCGACACACTCACGCTTGATACCCGCTTCGAGCTGGACTTCAACACGGCGTTCAAGCACCCCGCACGACCGCACGGGATCGCGATGAAGTAGCCAGCATGCAAGCTGTAGCACGTCGGTTATGGGCCCCCCGATGAGGCCGAACCGAGAAAAAAGGGTGTCAGGAACTTTTTCCCTAAGTTTCCGGGTACCGGTGGAGAGCCTAACAATCGCTTGCAAGCGACGCCCAATAGCCGGAGCGAGGGACGAGCGTAGGCTATTGGGCGCGCCTGAAGCGTGGCGTGTTAAAGAATTGCAACCGCCAAACGAAAGATAAATGAATCGGTAAGTTGTTCTAAGCCGCAAGCCAAGGCAGACCGGCGAAAGCGAAAAATTAAGATAGAAATTAAGATTTGCAAAAAAACTTAAAAGACACGCCGAACAGCTTAATTGCGATTGAAAAATAAATATGAAGATTGAAAAACATCTACATCAGGAGAAACAAATGAAACTGAAATTACAACTTATTATTGCAGCGTTTATTGCGCTGGTCGTCTATGTTCCCTTCGCACACGGGTAAGCCAATACTGCCATTGAAAATAGCTTTGCGCCATCATATCCACCAGCGCGACTTCAATACCACCGCTTGGATTCCAGTCATCTATAAACGATTCTCTGACCCCGATATAACGGGCAATGTTCCAAAGCTGCTTCATATAGCCGACCGGAAAGGTGATATTTGCCGCAAGATGCCCGGATTCAAATTCTTTGCGTCCTTCTCGTTTTGCTCGTTCCCAAAATCTTTCAGCAACTCGCGGCGCATACGATTGAAGTTTCAGCAAATCTACAAAGTTAAGGCTTTGAAGCGGTTGTGTCATCATTACCCGAAACCGCTTTTTTGCTTCTTCTTTGTTATCGCAGGCGTGAAAGGCTCTGGCTCGTGCTTCTTCGGTTGAAAGCGAACCGCCGCCCGGCGATTTGTAAAAGGCAACCGTCTGAATGAAAGATTGCTGCATCTGGCGAAACAAAGATGAATAACCGACCGCCGATTCTAACGAATCAATCGGCACGTCAATCATAAAATCCTGCGGCGAGAATTCCCGTTCATCCCACGCCTCGAAAAGCGGGTCATAAGTCGTGTCGCTTTCCATCTCTTCCTTAGCGGCTTTGGCAGCAGCTTCTTCGTCTGCGGCTTTACGTTCTGCCAACGCTTTACCATCAGCATCGCTTTGCGCCGCAACTTGATTGAGCTTATCAGCAAGATTTTCCGATTCGTCTTTTAATTTGGTTTTAGATTTAGCTTTTTTCATATTTATAATTCTGTTTATGGAGTTTTGTCATCAGTTCATATTCCCGCACTGATTCGCGCAACTGCTTGAGAAGTTCACCGGAAGAGCGCGTCGATTGCCGCCTTTCTGCTCGCTCAATACTTGCAAGATTGACCAATTCGAAAAACGCCGCAATGTCAGCCTTGCGAACGTAAAACTTAATGAACTTTCCGTTGCGACGGGTAAAAAAGTAGTAAGCCGGATGCATTTCGCCGCGTGAACACTTGCAGTTGCGTTTGCCGCAACGGACGCGCTGAATGTACAAGCCGCCGTTGGTAATTTCATCCGTTGTCTTAGGTAACAGTTTTCGAGTTTTTGTTTTCATCGCTTCGTCTCTCGCTCTCCCTCGTCTTTTGTTTGGCAGTATCTTTTTTTCAAAAAAGATTTTTTAACAGATTTTCAAACCAAATTCGTGTCACATCCATAACTGCTGCTCGATACAACTCATAATCCGTTATATTAGAGTCAGACATCAATGACTTTCTTTCTGAAATCTCAAATGCAAAATCTTCAAACTGTTCCGGCGAATGTGAAAACAGATGTTTCACTAAAAGCGCTTGTTGAATCGTGCAGAGAACATCCGCATAATTCAGTTTGAGAAATTCTTTGTCCGATGTCTTTAAGGTTCGGTTGTCGTCATACAAAAGAAAACCGTCGGCGGAAACTTCAAACACAACTCCGTTTTCGATAAGGCGGTTTAATTCGCTGTGGAAATAATCAGCTTTGATTTCCGTGAGTTCATCATTGTTTTTGGTGAAGCATCCTAAATCATCACTGACAAAAGCTGACGAAAGTAATCTTTCGTGTGCTTCGGGTTCATAGGCGGCGTTGCTTTCCGGTTTTATGCCTGTATCGGTGAACTGGTCAAAGAAAGCGGAAAGTTTCTTTTTTGGTTTTGATTGGGTGATAGTTTTCATTTTTTTCTCAGACTGCCTTTTTACCTCTGTTACCTCTGTTACCTCTGTTACGTCCTTTGTTTTGTTTGGGTTACAAGGTAACAGATTGATTTTTCATTTGTTACTTCTGTTACTTTTTCAATAGTTGGTAACAGAAGTAACAGATTGATTTTTCATTTGTTACCTTGTAAATCCTTTGTTTCCAAAGAGGTAACAGGAGTAACAGAGGTAACAGAGGTTTTAACGCACTTTTTAAGAGTTCGCCGCTTTCGCGTTTGTTTCGGTTAGCATATCGCGCACGACATAAACTCGCATTTTGCCTAACGCCGAACTTAAATGAACGGCTCTAGAAGCCGGTTTATCAGAATTCAAAAAGCCGCGCTCATACAAAACCTTTACGACGAATTTATAATTCAAGCCTTTACAGACATCGCGCCGGAATGCTTCAGGCAAAATCAGATATTCGGTTTCAGAAGTGTTTTCGTTTTTCTTGACGAATCCGACGCGGTTGATTACTTTCTGGTCGGAAAACGCAACGTCTTGAAACGCGCTTGCGCCATTCTTTTCAAGAAATGCGCGCACTTGCCTAATAGCGTTTTCAGCATCGCTTTGTCCGGTTCCCTCACGTCCGCCCATCCATTGCAGAAAAACCTTCTTTACCGCTTCGTAGGCTTCGAGCGGCTGCCATTTAGTTACATTCGCGTCGGTTGCCAGTTCGCCGCCGAACGCGACTAAGGCAAACTGCTCTGCTACGCGAAAGACTTCACCCGGAACGTTTTCGTTTTCCTTAACCGGCAAAACATCACTCACAAATTTGGCTTTGAAGCCGTGCCAGCGCGTTCGTATGTCCGAATGGTCAATTTCTGCCAGGTAAGTTAAAAATTCTCTTATCGGAGTGCCGTAATATTTACGCGCCGCCGCTCTTAAATGGTCGGAAAATGCCGTGCCGCTTTTGAAGTCGTGCAAATCTTCAAAGAGTCCAAATTTGCCCGTGTCGGCTTCAATATCGCAAAGACGGATTTCCTGACCGCCCTTGACCGTTTGCCCGGCTTCGGTCATTTTGTCGGATAGCGATTGTTCCCCGGTCGAGAGAAAAAACAGATTCCAGGATAAAGACTTTCGCGCCTGTAAGGTTTTCTGCATTCGCAGCTTGCCGCTCCCGTTGGCGAGCATATAAGCGACATTGCCGATTTCACGGGCTTCACATTCGCCGATTTCATCGAGACATAAAAGCGCGTGATTATGTCCAGCCGCGACAATTTCCAAACCGTTCGCCGTCGCTTTCCACGTCTGCAAAAAACCGCGTTCGCCGTCGCCGCCCCAAACCGAGCCGCCTGTAAGTAAAGCGGTTGTTTTACCCGTCGAAGTCGAGCCGCGAAAATGGAAGCCGCCGCCCTGGGTTTGAACAATAGGAAGAAGCGGAGCGGAAAAAGCCGCCGCAACCGAAAATAAAAGCCGTGAATTATTGGAGCAGTATTTTGAGACATTTTCCTGCCATTCGCTTAACGCGCCGGAAGTATTGAAATTGTGATGTCCTGCGTATTCGGTTTGATAAACTATCTCATTTTCACAACTCCCAAAGGTTTCGCCGGGCAAAACAAAACAGTCGCCGTGCCAGCCGATTTTGTCAGTCGAGACAATTATTTTTTCAGCTTTGGAAGTGGCAATATAAAAATTTAGCTTTTCCCGGTGTTTTCTTGACGGCATTATTTCAAGCCCGTTTGAAGCTAGAAACTTAGCAAGCTCCGCGCCTTCGGAATGGACCAGCTCAATCGGCATCGCCCACTTGTGCAAGCGGTTTTGATTATCGTGCCATTCGAGCAGCCGCCCGCATTTTTCGCCGTCCTTAGTTTCGGTTACGGCAACGATACGCAAAGGCGAACAAACCTTAAAAGATGTTCCGTCCTCGTCGGTGTAATACACGCCGGGTGATTCGCCGCTCCCGTTTTCGATTAACTCAAAATTATCGGCAATCGGCGAGATTGGTTTTTTCGGTTTCTGCGCGTCTGCTACTAATTCCAGCGCGGCATCAATGGCGGTCTGCGTGCCGTGTTTTGATTCAATCGCGCCCAAATAATCATCAATTCCTTTCGTCGGTATGCCTTCAAATTCCTTTGGAAATTCAAGATTGAATGTTTTGACTTTCTTTTCTCTGAAAAAGCGGTTAATGCGATGACGCGCGCCTTTAACATTTGGTTTATCGCTAACGTCCGAATCGAAACAAACGATGACGATTGCATTTTTCCATTCGATTTTTTCAAATTCGGGAAGTCCCGCGCTTACCTTAATCTTTTCGCCGGTGTCCAGTGTTTCGGTTGTTTTGGTTTTGAAATTATCCACGCCGGAAATGGCAGCCGGAATAAACGGCAAATCTTCAGACGTAAAATCATTTGACGCGGCACGCGCTAACGCCATTGCCTTAAATGCACCTTCTGTTACGACGATTATTTTTTTCTTTTTATCAGTCAGCCATTCAGGTTTAATTACCGGCGGAACATAAAGAAGATTTTTGGTTGTTCGCGGCTTAACGTATTTTTTCTTCTCTTTTAATTCGCCCGTGCCATTTTTCTCGTAGTCAGGCTTATCACGACGAATTTCAAATTCGGTAATTTTATTTGAATTCCAAATGTTAAAAATAGGAATTGCTAAACCGTTATAATCCACATCCGCCCGGCGTGTATCAATACCCAAGATTTGATGCCCGACATCATCACTCACGCGCCGGATACCGCCGAGACGCAGGGTTTTCTCGTCTGTGAAACTTTTTGCGCGATGTTCGATGTCTCTATCGGTTAAATTAAATTTTTTGCTAATGCCGAGAATTGATTTGACATCCGGTTCGCTGAAAAGATTTTGCGATGCCATTATTTTGCACCTCCCGATAGGCGGAAAAATAATGTGCAATTTCTTCGGTTGTATTCTATAATCCAAACTGTATCGTTCTTGGATTTTAGATAAGTCTTTGAGCCGAACTGAAAGCCACGTCTCGCGGACGCGGCTTTCTTTCTTTGGTCAGCGTTGTGATATTTTCGTTTTCGTTCCTTAATTTGAATCATTTCGCACGCCCTCCTTTAGTGTTCCGCCGCCGTGCAAAAAATCTTCGATTGCCTGCGCCGAAAATCTATACTGTCTTTCACCAAGCCGAATCACCGGAATTTGATTTGTGCGAACTAATTCATAAATTCGCTGCTTATCAACCCGAAGCAAATCAGCTACTTCATCAGCCACCAAAATTGTTTTACTCATTCAGGACTCCTTTTGTATTATTTATATGTGTCAGTTTTTGCTGACTGCTACATGTTTGCATAAAATTGCTTATAGTATTAGTATGTTGGACTATAGCGTGAGAAAATGTTTGTGAAAGAAATGCCAAAAAAAACTGACGCAGAAAAAAAACGTAGATGCAGAGTTCGATACGCTTGTAAACCCGAACTCGAACAAAATCTTTTATTGGTCAATAGTTTCCCGGAACTCAGTGAGTGGAAAGAATTCGATCAAATCAGACCCACAGCGGATAATCCAATAGCAGCTAATCCCGAATCTATAAAACTTTACCCCAAAGAGATGAGCCTTCACTTTGATAAAAAAAGGAGAGAGAGCGCAGCAAAAATTGCCCGGGCTTTTTCCCTTCTTTACTTTCTAAGAACCCTGCCAGAAATTGCTCTTAATTCAATTATTTTTCCAAACGAAATTGCCGAATTAACACGACTTGGAAAAGAAAGGACATCCCTAGCAAATCTACCTGATAAACCAGTGGAAGTTGACCCGTATATTGCTTTTTTGAGCAATAAAAGTAAGAGATTTCCAAAACAATTCAGCGAGAGCTATAGCAATAAAATGCTTGTTGATAAGTTACAAATCCAAAAGAAATTAAATGGTGTAGTTAATGAAATAGTATTGATAAACAATCGCTGGTTTCGTCGCTACCAAGATATTAAAAGCTATAAGCTTCTTTTGGAAAGGGTAAGTTTTATAGGAAGAAATCCGAAAGAGGCAAAAAGAAATATCTCCGATTTGATATGGACAGAGTTATGGAACCTGACACCGAATGTTTTTGTGGATGATGAAGGAAAACTTCAAAAGAAAGATAATTTTTTCCTTGAATCTTTGATTGGCATTGATGTTACGCGTATCAAACGATGCCGCATATGCCAAAACTTTTTTTGGGCGAATCGCACTGACCGTCAATGTTGTTCCGAAAAATGCGCCAATGTGTATAACAAACGAAAAAGCCGTGAGAACAAGCAAACAAAGGCTGAACTGTATAAAAAAGCCCGCCAAAAACGTACCAAGAAGACCTCTTAACGCGCTTTTCTTGCATTTTTAGAAGTTTATTATTATAAACAAACAGAAAGAAATTTAATAAAACTCCTTCAACTTCTTCCAGCATTAAAACTATGCCAAGACGAGCATCCACTTCCAGTCAAGTGAAGCATATCGAACAATATACACACGACGGGAAAGACCGCACAAATAATCCGCCGATTGGATTGGTTACGCCGGAGACTGATCATCTTTTCCGACAACTAACAAGCGTCCTAGTTAGTTGAAAAGCTGCTGATTGTCAAGATACAAGCTGTTTCGCTCTCACCTCTATGATTCGAAGAATCAAACCACTGCCTCTGGCAGTGGTTCTACAAGGCAGTGAGGCGAAACAGCAAAAAGAATAAAATATATTCTTTCAAAGTTGAAAACGAGCAAATATATCTTCACTCGAATGTGAGTGACCAGGTTGCTGCACAGATGAGCTAACGATAGAAAAACACATTGGCGAAACCAGAGCGAGCAGCAACGCATCTTCCAGATGCGAACATTACAAAGCCACCGCCTCTGGCGGTGGTACTTTTACTTGTTCGGCGGCGGTTTGATAGGAAAACTCTACTTTAGATACTTATGCAAAAATCGTGTGGCGCGTGTCCAAGCAAGTTTTGCCGCCTCTGGTTTATAGAAAGAGCGCGTATATGCCAGAAAACCGTGATTCGCGCCTTCGTAGAGAAAAACTTCTACAGGTGTGCCTTGTGCTTTCAATGTTTTTTGCGTCTTTTGAGTTTCCGTTACTGCCACCGACTCGTCAGCCGTGCCGTGATGAATCTGCACCGGCACTTTCTTCAATCGGATGAGTTCCTTCTCCTTCATCGGCGCGGGATGAAAGGCGACAACCGCATCAATCTCGCGGCAACGCGCCCCGAACAGCATCGCCTCACGCCCGCCTCTGCAAAATCCGATAACAGCCATTCCGCCTGAACTTACAAAAGGTTGGGTTCGTAGATAACTGACTCCTGCTTGAACGTCGTCCAGCCTGTCCAATTCGGTATGATTGGCTAGATATTTATTATAATCCTCGTTGTTGCTCGGAATATCGTCCGGCAAAGGATGAAAGATGTTTGGAGCAAGCCCGACAAAACCTGCGAGTGCCAATGCCGCGCAAGTATTCGGGATATACTCCTCCGAGATTTTATTGCCAGCGATAACAAGCACGGCGGGATAAATGCCCTCCGCTTTGGGGCGAGCCAAGTATCCGTCTATGGTATCCGCGCCGTTGTGCTTGAAAGTTACTCTGCCGTGTTGAACTTTTGGGTCATCCAGCACGCGCGTCTCTGGCGGTTTGGTTTGCGCGTTTGCCTCTTGCCCTTGTAATACCGCAAAACTTGCAAGAGTAGCGGTTGCACCGATGAGGAAAGACCTTCTATCAATGCCGTCGTCAGGGCAGTCATCGCCGATACACATAAAGTTTATTTCTTGTGGTAAAACAATTTGTCTAAATTAACGCCGGACGCGGTTTTTACTCGGACATCAACCACACCCAAACCGAAAGTCGTGCTTTGATGTTCTATTTGGGTTGGCGAAGTTCCTTCAATGTTAATTTGATTGATAAACACGCCCTCAAACTTCTCCGTGCTTCCGTCATCATAAACTTTTACGGCGGTCAATAACGCGCCGTCAATCTTTGCGTTTCTGAACGTAAATTTACGTTCTTGTTGAACGTCTCCATCTTTAGGTTGACTGCCTACCGCCGCAATCTCACCATTAGCCGAAATTTTTATTTCCAGACTATAGCCCGCGCTCGGCACTTCGTATGACCCGGAATAATCCGCAGTATTTTTATAGATAACAGGCTCGCTGCGAACACTCTTATACTTTTCTTTGCTAACGCCGCGTTGCGCCCTGAATTGGTATTTGGTTTTGCTTAATAAGCTGACAATTTCCTGTGTTCTTTGTTGCGCGTTTGAGTTTTGAGCGAAAATGACTGAAGGAATCAGCCAAACGCTAAAAAATAATACTAACGAAAAAATAATACGCATTGGAATTTCTCCTTTTAGAAAATTTAGTTTGCTATTTTCCAAACACCGCCCACTTGGATTTTGTGACACAAATTTACGCGAAGCCGCCGAACGATTGAATTGACGTGGGGCGAAACCGATTACACGCAAGCTAAGGGTAAACAGACACGTGATAACAAAGTCGCTGTTTCGCGCTCACGTCCATTGAATTGTTAGACGGACTTTGACCCACTTCTTAAACTTGAAGCATTCTTTTGGACATCACTGCGATTAAACTTCTTTCTGTAATGTCTTGTCCAAATAATAATACCGAGCGTCCCGACAGCCGTTGCCCATAACCATCTCACCATAGACGGCAAAAATTGGAAATTGACAACTGAAAATGCTGTTACAGTTGCAATATAGGCTGCCAGCATTCTGGTCATATGAGTATACCACCACGCTTGTTTGTCTGTCGGATGATTGAGGAATGCGCGAGTATCAGCACCTGCCAGAAAAAAGCCAATCGCTCCGAAAACTATGGCAACAGTTCCGAAACTCGACGTTAGCGTTAGATAAACGCCGTAGGCAATTAAAGCGACGCTGCCAGCCAACATCATTGCGACCGCCAGCCAATCTATTTTTCCGGCGCGTTGCCGAGCGGTTTTGCGAGACAAAACTCGGTATCCGGTAAAAGCGAGATAAAAACTAAACAAAGCGACAATCAGGAAAAACAAGCCGGAGCGAATCAGCGATATGACAACTGCCGTCGTTGCGACGACAGCCATTGACCAGAAAAAGATTTTGCCCCATCGCCGATGCCAAAGACCGCCTTTGCGCGTCAGCATTGCCATTGGAGCGACAAACAAAGCAATGCTGCCGAAAAAGATATGAATCGCAAGGGAGACGGCGAAAACCGAAACTTTGTCCATTATTATTTCTCCCGTGTGTTATTCCACACGATGTTTTATAATTGCATCAGGCAACTCAATATATATCACTCAGATATATATTGAGTCAATATATGAAAGAAACTAAAAGCAAGTATGCTGTTTTAGGAATGCTGAGTATCAACCCGATGTCGGGTTATGACATTAAAAAAAGAGTCGGAGAAAGTATTAGCAACTTTTGGAGCGAAAGTTACGGGCAGATTTACCCGATTCTCAAAAGACTGGTTGATGAAGAATTGGTCACTAAAACGGTTGAAAGGCAGTCGGGCAAACCCGACCGTCACGTTTACGCACTGACAGAGCGAGGACGCAAAGAGCTTCACCGTTGGCTGGCTGAAGGTGCTGTCCCGAAAGTCGAACGCAACGAATTTTTACTTAAACTTTTTTTCGGCGAAGAAATTTCACCGACAATCAACATCAAGCACGTCGAAAAATACCGAGAGATTCAGCTTCATCTGCTCGAAAAGTACGAAATGATTAAGCAGGAGATTGAAAACAAACATGCCGATGATTCTAATTTACCTTACTGGCTGATGACGCTGCGGTACGGTCAGCACGTCAGTCAAGCACTTCTTCGTTGGTGTGATGAAACGCTGTTAACGCTCAATAAAATAAGGAAAGTAGGCAGAAAACACGGAGTTTAGTGCAAAAGATTGAATGAAAATTATAAGTAAACACTACCTTTTTGCGCGTTTCCATTTCAACGAGCGTCGTCGAACGGTTGAAATGACGTGGGGCGAAACCGATTATACGCAACTTCAGGTTAAAGAAAGAAGATTCTAAAGAGAATCTGTTTCGCCCTCACGTCCAATGACTCCTATGCAAAGTCAATCGTCAACTAAAAATACCTCGCCGAGCCATCTCTGCTATCGCTTTGACAGTTCAACGAAGCATCGGTTTTTTCTTCGCTGCTAAAAGCGCGAGAACAAGAAATTGCCCGGTGTTCTCCACACTCCTATTCGGGATCAAAAGTCCCACATCGTGATGAAGGCGAAAAACAGATCACACTGTTGGACGGGTTTGGCTTCAAAGAAGTTGACCCAAAGTCATTGCCGACCTTCATCGCTTCCTGCTCACGCTTTTTACCAACGTGAACATTATACACCGAAC
>MWVX01000095.1_pt1 | contig 24444 bp, 18 predicted proteins | sample 1047311 | NCBI WGS metagenome assembly MWVX01 (sample SAMN06349984, study PRJNA376086) | soil metagenome | isolation source: MtG-4 sample Antarctic (ecotone) soil | place: Antarctica | collected 2015-01-13 | reverse complement strand
TAAGTAGATAAAAACGCTGCTGTTAATATATTAAAGGGATTTCCAAGAAGAAATCAAAGCTGTCAATATCAATTATCTTAGAAATCGAGGCCCAGTGAGAAATACCAGATTGGTTTGTGTTTTGCGCCGCTGTCAAGGCCCTGGCCATAATCTACCCGAATAAAATAACCAAGCAGGGTAGTTCTCACTCCTGCTCCATACCCAATCACGATGGGTTCTCGGAAATAATTTACGTGTACGGCTACAGGGCCCTGCGTGATATCGAGCGTATTGAAAGGATTGTCTTCGTCATAAGGGGAAATACCCTGCCAGGCGGTGCCGGCATCAGCGAACGCTATCAATTGAAAGTTGCGGATCAGCTCAGACCTTATAGGCCTGTTTACAAAGTATGAAAAAACCGGAAATCGGAGCTCTGTATTAACCAATGCATAGGAGTTGCCATTGCGCACATTTTGCTGAAAGCCGCGCAGATTCACTGCAAGAGTTTGAAACGCGTAACCCGCATCCGGGGCAACGGGAGTTTCTGAATTGAATTGTGATGTTGAATTCAGCCTAAGCCAATTGTCTACGCCACCGAGGTAATAAACCACTCTCTGATCTCCCCACGAAGTTGCTCCATCAACGCGTGTTGCCCAAATGATGTTACGTGAAATTTTCTTATAATATCTGAAATCAGCGCCTGCCGCGAACAGGTAGGTATTGCCCTTCTCTATCCGTCGCTGTGCATCAAGATATACCTTATAGCGTAAACCGTCGTAAATGTTGGTCTGCACTTTCAAAGTATTGTCGAAAACAAATTCGCCGTGTAAGGCTACCCAATGTTCCATGTATTGATCTAATCCGAGGCTGAAGCTGTCGGAGCCCAAATAGTTAATGAGCTCATTGCGATATGATGTTCCAAGCCTAAAACTTTTCGTGTAATCTATTGGGTAACGAAAGGTAGCATCAGCGATGTAAGTTCGCTGTTTGGCATTCACCGGTAAATACCATTGCGGATTGGCATCATATGCTATGGTCTTCGACTTGCGATAAACCGTATACCGCTTGTCAAGCCGGTGCTTTAGATCTTCAAACATCATGTAATATTCGGTGCCATCAAACGATGTAGGAAAGCGGAATCCACCGGTAACGCGATAATCTTCCATCAGGTCGGTGATGCTCAGACGCATCAGCGCACTTAAATTCGGGTTATCGAAAATTGCTCCGTTGCCGGCAAAAGGTTGATAGCGCGATATAAGCAGGCTGTTGTCAAGCTGAGTTACTACATAATTGGTGGAGAATTTTACGTTATATGGGAGAATCTTAGAATAACGGAAAACAGGTTGATTTCTCTTTGAGTTTATACTGCTGTCCGAAACGTGTTTATAGGGTTTCAATGAAAATTCGCTTTGAAAATAATAATCATTGTTGTCTGAATGCGAGGTATCCGCTTTTATTGTATCCGTTACTGACTCTTGAGGTTGTTCTTTTGGAATAAATGAAACTGGTATCGTTGCAATTGGTTCGTATCTGCTCTGCAATTGGTTTGCATATTCGGTATCAGTGAGCTGAGGCAACTGCGAGCGGTCAATACTATCAGGAATCTTTACAAGAGAGAATTCATACCTGCCGTTGTTCTTTATTATCTGGGCCATCTTCCGGGCACGCAAGGCAGCATCCTGTTCCAGGATGCCTTTGGCATAATTGGTTTGTGGAAATGATTTTATAGTGTCTTTATAAATAGGCACCTGCTGCGTTGAATCAACAGTGAGTGTATCGGCAGCTATCAAAGAATCTATATTATACTCAGGATTCACAACGGTGGAGTCATGGAAAAAATAATAATGATCATAATGATGGAAGTAACTGTCGACATATGCTATGAAGCGATTATTGATTCCGTTGCGGTCACTCAGGTATGAAAAATAATCAGTATTAAAGAGTACTGGTTTTGTTTCATTCGCTAATAGTGTATGGTTTACCCGTACCAGCTCTTTGGATTTCTTTTTTGTGTTGAAGAAAAACAGATCGAAATTCTGTATTGCCCGGGTAGTATCCATAAACCGGGTACGCAGCGTGTCATCGGGTCTGTTGGAAGAAAAAACGATACCCTGCCGGGTAGGCAGTTTTACAAAGTGCGGATCGAGGTCATCGTAAAAATCATTCGTTATCTGTTCGAATTTTGAAGACCTGGTGTTTAGGGTAAAAATATCTGATTGACCCCTGTTGATTGCGGATAAAACCAGCGTGTTTGCATCACTGAAGGAAATAGAGAGCACCTTCTGAAAATTTGCGATATATCGCTTCTCTTTCTTCCTTTCTTCAATATCGTAAATTATAAGCCCCACCTTGTTTCGCTTTTCATAAATAATAGCCAGTCGTGTACCTGTGGGGTCGAAAGCGAGCAGAGGCTGGGAGTAATCAATAGGCTGAAGAATATTTTTGAATCCTCCTTTAAAGATGGTTTTTGCCCTTTTCTTTTCGAGTTCCCTGAGAGATACTTTATACTTTCCGAGGTCATTACGAACAAACGCAACTTTTGAAGCGTCGCTCGTAACGCGCAGTTGATTATAAACAAAGTGACGGCGTTCCTTTTTTTTAATCACCTCACCGGAAGACGGCAGATCCTTACCCTTGGCCTCGAGTCTGTATAAAGTATCATAATAACTATAGAACTCATTCAGAAAAGCTTTCACCGGCTTTCCGAGCACGAAGCTGAAGCCACTCTCCATACTACGGTTTATGCGTGTGAGATAAAGAAGATTAGGGATGGTTGCTTCCCCATATTTTTCTGAGATATAATGCCATACGGCATGTCCGGCGAAGCGTGCGTCAGTGCCGGTGAGCTTATTCATCTTTTTATACCGCCCGCTTAGGACTCCGTCGCGCAACTTATTATCCAGCTCGGTGCTCCAAGACTGACCTATATAAGAAGTAAGTCCTTCTTTAAACCATAATGGCAACTTGAGCAACACCGCATTTTGAACTACCTCCTGTATGTTGCCACCAAACATCATGTTTAATAAAAATATACTTGCTACGCCCTCGCGGATCTGTTCGCGCAAGTGCTGATGGTTGCCATCAAAATAAACAAACATCTTATCACCAATGATCTTCGTGGTTCCGCCGGTATTATTCAGGTCAACACCGTAACCAATATTGGATTGTTTTAGATCAGAGAGATTATTGTAGACAAGTATATCTATTCGATCATTAAGCTTATACTCCATCTGGTTTTCAATGTTGCTAAGCTCCTTCTCCCCGTCCAGGATTGTGAATTTGCCCACATCCTGCCCGCCGGGATAGAAATACACAACAAATCGGTCAGTTTGATAAAATGACCATGAGAAGTCTTTGTATTGCACCCTGTTTTGTCCGAATTCCTCATCAGGCGTTTGAGCAAAAACTCTGCTCCAGGAAAATAGCGTCAGGAACAATAAAATAACTTTGTGGTTCTTCATCACTATACTCTTTCTTAAAAACTATGCAGTGGCCGTATACTACAAAACTAACGGATCAAAATTTCACTTCCACTTTAGCGCCTAATGTTTTCTATAATTGAAGTGAAAAACTCAAAAGGAATAATTTTGGACGTTTAAATTAAACATTTAACCTGAATTCTATGATTAAAGTACAGAGCCTGGTATTCAATGATTTTTTAGAAAATACTTATATACTATGGGATGAAACTAAAGAATGTCTGATTATCGATCCAGGGTGTTATTATGCGAATGAGAGTGGGGATCTGAAAAAATTTATTGAAGGCAAGGCATTAAAACCCATACTGTTACTCAATACACATTGTCATATTGATCACATTTTTGGGAACAGGTTCGTAAAGGAGACTTTTCAAGTCAGATTTGCTGCACACGAAAAAGAAGTAGCTGGATTGAATGGTGCTGTTGCCATTGGCAAAATGTATGGAATTCATCTAACACCTTCTCCGCAGCCGGATGACTTTTTGAATGAGGGGGATATTATAAGATTTGGCAATTCCTCACTCGATGTATTGTTTACTCCAGGCCATTCACCGGGAAGTATTTCCTTTTATTCTTTTCCGGATAAATTCATTATTGGTGGTGATGTACTATTCCAGGGCAGTATTGGCCGCACCGATCTTCCCGGAGGAGATTATGATACACTTATGCAAAGCATCAACGATAAAATTTTACCGTTGCCCGACGATGTTACAGTTTACAACGGTCATGGCTCATCAACTACAATTGGTGCTGAACGAAAAGAAAACCCTTTTGTGCTGGAGTATGCAGCCGAGCGAAATAAAGTTCATATTAGATGATACGCAGCGGCAGTTTACAGCACCATCTCCACCTCTTTAAACCCAAATACCTTATGCTGATCTCCAACATGAAGTACCAATTTGCCTTCTGCAGTTAACCCTGCAATCTTTGCATTAAAACGGCTGTTATCAGCAATAAAAACTGCTTCCTCATCCACACGATATAAATTTTTCATGTAGTCTTTCTGAATTTCCTGTACCTGATTACTTCTTAATTGAAGATAGCGGTATTCAATGTTCTCGCATAATACATCCAGCACTTTTCTCAAATCGAAATCTTTTCCCGTCATCATTTTTAGTGAGGTAGAAGGCTTTATTGTGCGGGGAAAATCTGTCTGGTTTACATTTAATCCAATTCCCACCACAGAATGCAGGATGATTTCACCCTGCACTGAATTCTCGATAAGTATTCCGGCCACTTTTTTATAGCGATGCAAGACATCATTGGGCCATTTAATCCTCACATCATTAAGCATTGAGATTGCGGCTACGGCATCGGCAACTGCAAGAGAGATGGCCTGGGTTAAAAAAAATTGCTGTTTTACTTGAAGAAAGCCGGGCTTTAAGATGATGCTTACCAGCAGATTTTTTTCTTTTTCGCTCTCCCACTTGTTGCCGGAATAACCTTTGCCTGCCGTTTGATGATCAGTGCGGATCACTGTACCTTCAAAAACGCCTTTGCTCCCCAACAGAGTATGAGCATAATTATTGGTTGAATCCACGTAAGGAAGCTCAATGATGGTCTTACCGATAAAGGTTGTAGCTGGCATGTGTATTGTTGATTTTTCCTAATTTTACCAATAAAAATATCACCTATATCAAAGCGCTGAAAATTAAGAAACCTGAGCCTCCTCTTCCAACGCTGAAGCAATCTAATGTAGCGGTTATTATACAAAGCATACAGGAAAAAAAAGGCGAAAACATCATCACTATCGATCTTCGCAGCATCCCAGATGCCGTTACAGACTTTTTCATTATCTGTGATGCCGAATCTACCACTCAGGTGAGAGCCATTGCAGGGAATGTGATAGAAAAAACAAAAAAGATATCCGATGAAAATCCGTGGCATGTAGAAGGCCTGCAGCATGCTGAATGGATCTTGCTTGATTATGTAGATATAGTGGTGCACATTTTTCTCAAGCCCCTGCGAAGGTTCTATCAATTGGAGGAATTATGGAGTGATGCTGTGATTGAGGAACATAATGAGTAAATTTGTGTTTATTGATCCATTGGGTAAATCCATTAGCCTTGCACAATATTACCAGCAAGGAATCGTCCTTTAGGGACAACAGCTTTATTTCATAAATTTTTTGTGTAGAATGGATAATAATAATCAGGAAAAAAAACGCTTACCTAAAATAGTTCCTCCTAAGGGACCCCGCTTCAATATATACTGGGTCTACGGAATCATCGCCCTCGTACTTATCGGATTGCAGTTTTTCCCCTTTACAAAAACTTCGAAGCTGATAAGCTTTGAGGAATTCAATCAAAATATGCTTCAGGGCGAAGATGTGCAGAAGCTTGTAGTTGTGAACAAGGAATATGTTGAGATATTTATCAAGCCCGACAGGTTGCAGGAGCAAAAATATAAGGATGTTTCATCCACTAATTTTAATACAGTAAATCCAGGTCCCCATTACCGTTTTAAAATTCTTAGTGTTGATGATTTCACAAAAAAGCTTAGTGAAGCTGAAACAGAGATCAAACAAAAAGACCCTGACTATCAGTCCATTGAGGTGTACCCGGAAAATCGAACTGATTGGTTCAATGCGCTAAGCTGGTTGCTTCCAATTCTTATTATTGTAGCCATCTGGCTCTTCATCATGCGGCGCGTAACCGGGGGTGTTGGCGGGCCGGGTGGGCAGATATTTAATTTTGGAAAATCAAAAGCTACATTGTTTGACAAAGGCACTAAGGTGAACATCACTTTTGCCGACGTGGCCGGCCTTGATGAGGCGAAAGCCGAAGTGATGGAGATAGTGGATTTCCTGAAAAACCCAAAAAAATATACTGCACTGGGTGGAAAAATTCCGAAAGGTGCATTGCTGATCGGTCCACCTGGAACGGGAAAAACCCTGATAGCAAAAGCCGTTGCAGGTGAAGCGCAGGTACCCTTCTTTTCCATTTCAGGTTCAGATTTCGTAGAGCTATTTGTTGGTATCGGAGCCTCGCGCGTACGCGACCTCTTTAAGCAGGCACGGGAGAAAGCACCATGTATCATATTTATAGATGAGATTGATGCTATAGGCCGCGCCCGTGGAAGAAACTTTATTCAGGGCGGCAACGATGAGCGTGAAAATACCCTCAATCAGCTTTTAGTGGAAATGGATGGCTTCGGAACAGATTCAGGCGTTATCATTCTTGCAGCTACTAATCGTCCCGACGTGCTTGACTCCGCATTACTTCGTCCTGGCCGTTTCGACCGCCAGATTTCGATAGATAAGCCTGACTTGGTGGGCAGAGAACAGATCTTTAAGGTGCATTCAAAAAACATCAAGGTTCAGAAAGATCTTGATATGAAGAAGCTCGCCGCTCAGACTCCCGGCTTTGCGGGTGCTGATATAGCCAACGTATGCAATGAGGCGGCGTTAATTGCAGCACGAAAAGGGAAGAAAGAGGTTGATATGTCAGATTTCCAGGATGCAATTGACCGCGTAATAGGTGGTCTGGAGAAGAAGAACAAGATCATCTCCCAGGAGGAGAAAAAAATTGTGGCCTACCACGAGGCAGGTCATGCCATCTGTGGCTGGTTTTTAGAACATGCCGATCCACTTGTGAAGGTCTCTATCATACCACGTGGAGTAGCAGCTTTGGGTTATGCGCAGTATATGCCCAAGGAACAATACCTTTATACCACGGAACAGCTTTTCGACAGCATTTGCATGACCTTAGGTGGAAGAGCTGCCGAGGATATTATCTTCAGCAAAATATCTACCGGTGCACAAAATGACTTAGAGCGCATCACGAAACTTGGTTATGCCATGGTCACTATTTATGGTATGAACGCCAAGATTGGAAACCTCTCATATTTTGATCCCCAGAATGAATATGGGTTTCAAAAACCTTATTCTGAAGAGACTGCTAAAATGATTGACGAGGAGGTTCGTGAATTAATAGATAAGGCCTTCATTCGCACAAAAGCATTATTGAGGGAAAAGCAACCTGAACTGGAAATTCTCGCTCAAGAGCTGTTAAAGAAGGAAATTCTCTTTCAGCAGGATCTGGAGCGGCTTATTGGAAAACGACCCTTCGAAACAAAACATAAAGAGGAGGAAGAACTTGTAGGTGAAAATGGAATTCCGGATCCCCAAGAATTAGCTGAACCACAGAAACAAGAGCCTGTGATTGATATGCCCCCTCCCCGAATTGAACCCCGGATTGCATAGTTGATTGCCGCCGATTGATAGTCAATAAAGTTATTGACATATTCAATACTACGATCCTTTGCTTAATGATATCATGTGAAAGCAGCCGATCGTGAATATCAATTCTGGGAAAGAAATCCTTTGCCTGTAGAATTATATACGCAGGAAGTAATATGGCAAAAGATCAATTACATTCATACCAATCCTGTGCGGCCAAAATGGAATCTTGCACAATTACCCGAAGATTATAAATGGTCTTCGGCAGCATATTACCTATTGAATCGTGATGATTGGAGGTATATAACTAATATTAACGGTACATGAATAAGCCCTCAGTTGTTGGTCTGGCTCCGCTTATAACCCTGGTGAAGACCAACAACGGCGAAAATCCACAACATGTTACTCAATAGTATCTACTTGCATGAGTTATTAATGCATATTGTTTAGCTTGGAGAAATGATTAGGCTGTTTCTCTAAATAGAGGGCAGATAAGAGAATCATGTTGATATGTTTTAGTTCTATCCTATATAAAGGGCATTCTTTTAACTTTGCTCTAATTACCTATCATGGAAACTGCATCAAAAGAGCGAATACTTAAAAACATCCGGAAGGGATTGATACAGACAACAGATCAGCCATTCCCAAATCTGGATACTTCAACTTCAGTTTATCCCGCTCCTGTTGATTCTCTTGATGTAATTTTTGCGGAGCAGTTTACACGAGTGCAGGGCAATTTTGTCTATTGTGAAAATGAGGAAGATTTCATAGACCACCTTACAGCCCTTGCTGATGAGAAACAATGGAATAATATTTTTGCCTGGGAATATTTTCTTCAGCAAATGTTACAGCGGAATGCTTTTATGCGCTTAAGCGTCGGAAATAATCTCGATAAGGCAGATGCTGGTATAACCTTGTGCGAATGGCTGGTGGCCCGCACGGGGAGCATTGTTGTAAGCTCGCGCCAGATGGCTGGAAGAAGCTTAACCATTTACCCTCCTGTTCACCTCGTGGTAGCCTTCAATACTCAGTTGGTTTATGACATCAAAGAAGCCCTTCAGGGTGTTACTGAAAAGTATAATGGCACGTTGCCCTCTATGATATCCATTGCAACAGGTCCAAGCAGAACGGCTGACATCGAAAAGACATTGGTATTGGGCGCTCACGGGCCAAAAGAAGTGTACCTGTTTTTTGTGGATCAGCCTGGTGTCTGATGCATGACATCCCGTACCTGAACGGCAAAGTATATTTCGCTTCCGATCTTCATCTTGGCACTCCAGATCACGCCACCTCCCTTCAGCGTGAAAAAAAATTTGTGCACTGGCTGGAGATGATAAAAAAAGATGCTGCGGCTCTCTTCATCGTTGGTGATCTCTTCGATTTCTGGTTTGAATATCGTCAAGTAGTCCCGCGCGGCTTCGTTCGCGTACTTGGTAAGCTTGCAGAGCTGCGTGACAGTGGATTGCCTGTATATTTCTTTACAGGAAATCATGATCAGTGGATGAAGGACTATTTTCAGGAAGAGCTAAACATTTCAGTATACAAGCAACCCTTAAGAATTAACATCTCCGGCAAAAAATTTTTCATTGCTCATGGCGATGGTTTGGGACCGGGAGACCATGGATATAAATTCCTAAAATCAATCTTTCGTGGAAGATTTACGAGGTGGCTCTTTGGCCGCCTGCATCCGAACCTGGGAATCTGGCTTGGTAAAAGATGGTCAGGAAACAACAATCTGATAAATGGAAAAGATGAAGCGACTTTTTTAGGAGAGGATAAAGAGTGGCTGATCCAATATGCACGTGAGGTGATCAAATCAGAACATATAGATTATTTCATCTTTGGCCATCGTCACATTGTTCTGGAATATAAGCTCTCTGAAAGCAGCACCTTCATCAATCTCGGAGATTGGGTCAGGTATAACAGCTATGCAGTATTCGATGGGAAGAACTTAGAATTGAAATACTTTACAATGGATTAGAAGAGCTAATCAAGATAGAATATTAAAAAGCAATATTGACCAGACTTATTAGAGTGAACGCAGAAGCAAAAGCAAAACTATTGTCTCGGACAGAAGCTGCATAGGGTAACTATTCTTCCGATGAAGCCTTCTTTGTAATCCCTATTGTTAATATTAAGTAGTTTCCTAACAGGCAGTAGAACGCCAACATCTTTTTTTTTATCACACAAATCCCTTTTTGTATATTTGGTCAGATTGAATATGTAAAATATAGAGATTGGATAGGAATGTTGATTTTATAAGTGCTAACTGTTAGCTTGCTTAGAGCAAATGAGAAGGATTTTATACATAGTGTTATGCTTGCAATCAGTATTTATTAAGGATGGACTATCCCAGGTATTGGTTGCCAATTCTACAAGTGCTGATGGTTCATACACAACATTAAAGTCTGCCTTTGATAAGATCAATCTCTTTTCCCAATCAGGAAAAAATATTCTAATAACCATATCTGGAAATACGGTTGAAAGTGCATCCGCAGTATTAAATGAAAGCAGCAGCCCCTGGACAAGCCTGAAAATTATTCCATCTGCAAATGCAACCATCAGCGGAAATATCAGCGGGCCGTTAATTACTTTAAATGGGGCTGACAAGGTTGTTATAAACGGAATAAACGGCGCAAATACCCTTACTCTTGATAATTCAAGTGCTACGAATTCAGCAGCTACAATTCAATTTAAAAATGATGCAAGTCAAAACAAAATAACCAACTGCATTATTAAGGGGTCTTCTGCCGGAGATAATAACAGTACAACTTATGGAGGAGTAGTTTGGATTTATACTGGCACAACTACAGGGAATGACAACGATACCATTTCCAACTGCGATATAGGGCCTTCGGGATCGAATTTGCCCTTTATGGCCATACGCGGCTATGGCACAACCGGCAAGCACAATGATGGAGTTGTTATTTCAGATAACACTATTCATGACTTCTTTTGCTCAACTTCCATCACCGGCACTGAAGGTGTTTATGTTGGTTTGTATAATAATGCATGGACCATAAAAGGAAATAAGTTTTATCAGTCTGCTGCACGGACATATTCGATAACAGCGTCAGAATATAGAGCGATATATATAACCAATACTACTACACCGGGAGGCGGATACATAATTGATAACAATACAATTGGATACGCATCTGCAACCCTAACAGGATCTACTACAATTACGGGTTCCTCGAATATGATAAGATGTATTTATATAAAAACACTTTCGACTGCTGCTTCATCCACCATCTCAAATAATAAAATAGCAGCCATTACCCAAACTACTTCAAGAAATGGAACAACATCTACAATTGTTAACAGCCCTTTTATAGGGATAGCTGTTGATGCTGCCGGACCTGTTACCATCTCGAACAATATTATTGGATCAACCTCAGGCACAGCGAGCATTACCGTAAATCATAATTATAACTCATTCGCTTTCGGTATTGTTTATGTAATCGGTATTTTCACTTCCGGAGCATCCGTGCATACGATATCTGGCAACGAAATAGGGGCAATTAAACTGAATAAATCATCAAATTTCGGTTATGTTTCTTTTAATGGAATAAAAACTGAAGGGAATGCCGCTGTTTCGATTCTGGATAATAAGATTGGAAATTCTACAGCAGCAAACATTTCAAGCAATTTTACGCAAGGGCTGCTTACAGGCATTAATATAAGTAACTCTGCCTCCGGACTGATAGCAAGCGGAAATACTATTTCTAATTTTTCTCTCACAAGCACTTCTACATCTGGCAATGCTGCGGAAATTGTTGGTATTGATGTAAACTCCCCAAGCGGAACGGTTACCCTTTCCAATAATATTATTTCCAACCTTTTTTATTCAATGAATCCCAATGCAGATGATGTTGTTACCGGCATACGGTCTGCAGAGTTTACAGGTGCGATATACACGATCACTGGCAATACTATCAGTAGTCTTTCGAGTAATTATTCAAGCGGTTTCAGCTATTCTTATCTTTATGGGATGGATTTCGACCATGAATCATCGGGAAATATAATTTCATCAAATCAAATATATGGGCTTTATATGGATAACACCGGTTATTTGTATGGCATTAATGTTAATTATGCGGGCTGTACATTTACCAACAATATGATATCAGTCGGATATGGAATACCGACTAATAAGAGTATAGGTTGCACTGGAGTCTTTTTGCAGCAGACTTATAATTATCCTGAATACTTTTATTTTAATACCATTATATTAGGGGGGACTTCGAGTTTCGCTAATTATACCTATGCTCTTTATGGAGGTGCTCTTGCTTCAGGATCTACAATAATTAACAATATTATAATTAATGACAGAGCCGTTACTGGAACAAATGGTTTACCTGATGCGGCTATGTGGCTCAGTTCTCTATTTGGTGTTACATCTGATTATAACCTTCTATATGTAAACCCGGCTGTTAATTACTTAATACATTCGGGAAGCGGCTCTTATACTACTCTTACTGCCTGGAAAACCACTGGTAAAGATGTGAATTCCATTTCATCACCACTGACCTTTGTTGATCCTCAGTCTGATCTCCATTTAATATCGGCTGATTGTGAGATAGTCTCAGACAAGGGAACTCCTGTATCAGGCATAACCCTGGATATTGATGGTGAATCCCGCGATCCGGTAAATCCTGATATTGGCGCAGATGAATGTTTCCTTATTCTTCCCATCGAGCTGATCGCCTTTAGTGCCGAAGTTATTCATCATTCTTCTGTGCTCGTTTCCTGGACTACTGCGAGCGAAGTAAACAATGATTATTTTGAAGTGGAAAGAAGCAAGGATGCGGAAATCTTTGAAGCAATCGGAATAGTGGCCGGCAGCCTGTTCAGTGATAGTCACAAAGAATATCAGTTTGAGGATACCAATCCGCTTCAGGGAATTTCTTATTACCGTTTGAAGCAAGTTGATACAGATGCTTCTATCACTTTCAGCCCTTGGATGGTTGTTGAAATTGCAGATGAGCAGCCAATTATATTCTCTCCCAATCCGGTAAATGACAATCTAACAGTGAGCAATATATTTTTTACAAATGATGAAAATATATTGATTTCACTTTATGACATTACGGGAAGATTGGTGCTAACCAAATTAATGCATACTTCGGATGCAGTCCTTAATGTAAAATCATTATCACCGGGTTTGTATTATCTGTCTGCAGAATATGGCAGTCATATTTATAATTCAAAGCTTGTGAAACAATAAGGATTAATTATCATGTGTTTTGCATCCCTTCGTTGAGTAAGTTTTACTTGAAAGTATGCAGCCACTATTGATAATATGTGGCGTGCCTGATGCCTCGACTTTAAGCTTGTCAAATGCCGATAGATTGAAAGACCGGCCAATTTGTATTTTTTGTGATCCACATCTTCAACATTTCTACAGAATTAACAACTACATTTCCATTAAATTTTTGAAATGAAGATCCTGGTTGTTGAAGATGAAAAACAACTGCTAGATTCTGTTATTATCTACCTCCAAAAGGAGGGTTTTATTTGTGAAGAAGCGTTGAGCTTCTCTGCTGCTGCCGATAAACTGGCAATCTATGATTATGATATAGTAATGATTGACATCACCCTACCCGATGGCAATGGCCTCGATCTCCTTCAAATAATGAAGAAGGAACATTCCGACACTGGCATCCTGATCGTATCAGCAAAAAACTCATTAGATGATAAGTTAAAGGGATTAGACTTGGGTGCAGATGACTATATCACGAAACCCTTTCATCTGCCGGAACTTAACTCACGCATCAATGCAATCATCAGGCGAAGAAACTTCCGGGGTCAAACCATGATCATATTTAATGAGATTGAAATAGAGCCTGCAGCCAGGCAGGCACATGTGAATGGCACCACCCTTGACCTCACTAAGAAAGAGTATGACCTGCTACTATATTTTATCACCAATAAAAACCGCGTGCTTACAAAGGAAGCCATTGCAGAGCATCTATGGGGAGATCACCTCGACATGGCCGACAACTTTGATTTCATATATACACACATCAAAAATCTGCGAAAAAAAATAGAAAAGGAGGGTGGCGCCAACTACCTGCAAACTGTCTATGGATTGGGATACAAATTCTCCGGCACATGAAGTTGCTGCAAAAAACCAACAGGTCTTACCTCCTATTCACCGTCATTCTCCTGCTCGTTGCCGGCATACTTCTGTATTTCATGATTACCACCATCATTCAAGATGAAATTACTGAAAAGCTCTATGTAAACAAAGAGCGCATCACACATCAAATCCGGGAAGGCAGATCCATCCCACAATTGCCTCCCGTGCTGGAGGCAGAAAGATTAAGTGCACCGGGCAAAGAAGCACTTATCGTAAAAGACACAATGCTATATGATGCTATTGAAGGTGAAGATGAGATGTTCAGGGAGGTAACTTCATTTGAAAGCATCAATGGTCAGCCGTACCGGATCACACTGCGTCAGGTCATTCTGCTGCCGCATGATTATTATAATTCCATCGGGTTAACGCTGGCTATCGTGATGGCTCTTTTACTACTTGGATTGTTTCTTATCAGCAGAGCCATTTCAAGAAATCTCTGGCAACCATTTTATCAGAATCTGGAAACACTTAAAAACTTTTCTCTGCAGAAAGATGATGCCATTTTACTTCAACCCTCAGCCATTGCGGAATTCAGGGAGCTGAATGAAGCAATTGAAAAACTAACTGCAAAAGCGCACAACGATTATAGCTCTTTGAAAGAGTTTACGGAAAATGCATCACATGAGATGCAAACACCCCTTGCTATCATTCAGGCGAAGCTGGAACTACTTCTTCAATCAGATGATATCTCTGCAGAGCAGGCAGATAAAATAAATTCAGCGCGGTCATCTGCCAACCGCCTTTCAAGGCTTACCCAAACACTATTGCTGCTTACTAAGATCGAAAACCGGCAGTTTACTGAAACAGACAACATCTCTCTACATGAAAGTATAGAAAAGCAACTCACCAATTTTGAAGATTTCATCCGAGCAAAAAACCTTATCATTAAAAAAGAAATACAAAACGATGTAAAGATATCAGCCAACCCTTTGCTGATGGAATCTCTTTTAAGGAACCTAATCGGAAATGCTATACGGCACAATATTCAGGGAGGCAGCATCGCGATCACGCTCAAGAGTAAGGACCTTACCATTTCAAATACCGGCAGGCCCTTTTCCGGCTCCACACAAAAACTCTTTGAACGATTTTACAAAAGCGATCCCTCCTCTGAATCTTTGGGCCTCGGCCTGGCTATCATCAAAAGGATATGTGAAATAAGTGGATGGCAAATTGCCTACGAGACAAAGGGTGAATGGCACATCTTACAGGTTAGTTTCTGACTACAGAATTTCTTCAGAATCATAAATTAAGTTTGTCCTTTAATATTAATCCATACATAAAACCATTTATCCATGAAGCAAATACTAACCATGCTGTGCATTCTTGCTATTACCCTGAATGCCAGAGCTCAGAATCTCAGCGAAGCCGATGTGCCCGCAGGTGTTAAGTCAAAATTCGCATCGATGTTTAAAGATGCAGGTGGAACGAAATGGGAAAAGGAAGACGGTACGTTTGAGGCAGAGTTTGAAAAAAATAAAATGGAGATAGCCGTATTGTTCGATGCAAGCGGAAATCACCTTCAGACGGAAACGGAGATAGAAATTTCATCCCTTCCCAGGGGTGTGTCAGATTATATTTCAATAAACCTACCGGGAAAAAGCATCAAAGAGGCGGCACAAATCACTGCGGCGAATGGCAGGGTTACCTATGAAGCCGATATGGGCAATGCCGATTATCTTTTCGATGCTAAGGGCAATTTCCTTCGTGAGGACACTGATGATGGAGAAGAAGTTGATGATAAAGATGATTAAAATGAATATGCATCACCTGTGATAGCAAATCAAGTGAGCCTGTCAACTTGTTGACAGGCTCACCTTTTTACCGGCTCAGAGAAATTAAGATTGAACACGACTTCAAAACATTCATACCGGATTTGAACCATTGAAAGTTTGGGGAGAAGTAATATTCCCGCCCAAACTGTGTGTATGATGAAATAAGATTCCAAGGTATTTATTTTATTCCCCCTTCACGCAGCGTTTTGCCCCCTCAGGTTCGTACTGAATATTATCCTCTTAAATAATGCTCACAAGAGATATTAATCTAAAGTTAATTCTGGAAGGTTGTCGTGAAGGTAACCGCAACAGCCAAAGGAGGCTCTATGAGCACTTTTATGGGTACGGTATGAATATCTGCATGAGATATTCAAAAAATCGAGATGTGGCCCTGGAGATTCTGAACGACAGTTTCCTGAAGGCCCTTACAAATTTCGACAAATATGATAATGAATATCCATTCAAAGGTTGGCTGCTCCGGATTCTTATAAATACGGCCATAGATTATTTCAGAGCCAATCAAAAATTACCCGATCATTTAGATTTAGAGGAAGCTGCAGAAGCTGCAGGCAGCCACGATCTGCCCATGCCGGAAATATCACTTGATGAGGATATGCTGCCGATTCTTCAAAAATTGTCGCCGGTATACAGAATGGTTTTTAATCTTTTTGTAATGGAAGATTATAAACATCATGAGATAGCGGAGTTGCTTGGCATTAGTGTGAGTACTTCGAGATCCAATCTGATGCGTGCAAAAGAAAAGCTTCGCGAGATGATGCTAAAGGAAGGCCGTAGTGCGATTAAAACTGTTGAGCATGGATGATTTTTATAAACAATTCCGGGACAACCTGGAAAACAGACCCGAACCACCTTTCTCCGAAGGAGACTGGAAGGATTTGGAAATGCGCCTCGACGCCCAGGGTAAAAAGCGCAGGGGTTTTTTTAGTTGGTGGTGGATCGTAGCACCAGTCCTGTTTTTATTGATGGGATCGAATACTTTATTTTTTTTCGGCCTTAAAAAAGCCAATGAGAAGTTATCCGCCCTTGAGTTACGAAAGGATACCGTTTTTCAGACTAAATTAATTTCTAAAACCGATACTTTTTTCCAAACCAAAATTCTATACTCCACTCTTGTGGAATATGTGCCCGCCTCATTTGCTCCATCTTTAACAACAGCTCAACTTCAGCCTTTCTTATTCGATGAACCTGGAAGTTCGACTGTTATTTATAAAAAGCAATCACCTTTATATAGATCGGAAGGATCTTTAAATCCTACGTTTACAATACAACCGACATTCAAAGAAAACATAAATGATTCCACAAATGAAATTTTGAAAGATGATGCGCCGGATAGATTGATCACACTCGATATGGCCAAGCTTGAAAGAAGGGCCTTCCTTGATATGCATGATTCTTCCGAATTATTGTTGCGTGAGAATGACTTAAGAAAAAGAAAACAGAAAAGGGCTTTCAGTGATCACCTGTATACATTAATCCCTAAAAAATTTCAGGCAGGTCTATCCGGAGGCTTTGCATATCCATTCAAAGAAGACCTTAGCCATCAATCAGGTTATTCAGCAGGCTTGCAGGCTTCAGCAGAATTTTCACCCACCATCGGAATGTGGATGGATGTATCCTATTTCAAAATAAATTTTGAGACTACTCAAATGGATGAGACGTTAGGGGTACCTGTTATTGACTCAACCCTGACTAATTTTAAATTCATGCATGCAAGGGTACCACAGGTATCAATTCAATACTCGGTGGGTCTTAATTATATTTTTAATACTGGAGGAAAGTGGAAGCCATTCGCCGGTGTTGGATATGGAGCTGTCTCTGTACTCCCCCATGAAGTGGTTTATGAATACAGTAATGAGGACCTTGGAATAGACTGGAATTTGGACGCACGTGTTGAGAGAAAAGAATTGTTTACCAACTTCTTATTACTCAGGGCTGGTTTAGATTACAAAATTTCAGACCACCTGAACATGCAGCTTAGGGCTTCTTATAGGTCCCGCAATGAATCGAAGGGTTTCCAGTTCCCTGAAATAATAGGTCTGCAAAGTGGCCTCATGTACCGATTATAGAAAAACTGTTTTCACGCAGCGTTTGCAACCTCTACATGCGTATAGACCAATGAAGTTAATCAATAAACAGTTTCACTAAAACTAAAGGAGGATCAAAAAATGAAAACAATTCAATTTGCAGTACTCATGCTCATCACGATGGGCATGATGGTGGGATGTCAAAAAAATAATTATAGCCCCGCCATCGACCCGGTGAATTCATCTATTGAAACAGCCGATAAATTAGGTAGAGATGAGGTCACCATCAAACCTGAAAATTTTGTGGATGGAATTAATAACCCATATTTTCCACTAACCCCCGGCGACACATTTTACTATCACGCCTATTCAGTTGACAATGGTGATACAACATTCGAAGAAAGTTATGTAGCTGTCACCAATGACATTAAGATCATTGAAGGTGTTTCCTGCGAAGTCATTCATGATGTGGTAATGCAAAATGGCATTGTTACAGAAGACACTTATGACTGGTATGCCCAGGATGAGAGAGGCAATGTTTGGTATTTTGGAGAGGACACCAAAAAATTATTGCCCGATGGCACCTGGAGCACTGAGGGTTCATGGGAATATGGTGTTGACGGGGCCGTTGCGGGTATAATAATGCCGGGTGACCCAGAGAAATACCTGGGGGTGACTTACCGTCAGGAATGGTATGTAGGACATGCCCAGGACAAGGCAAAGGTCCTGAGCACCAATGAAACGGTGATTACAGATTTTGGCACATTTACCAATTGCGTTATGACAGAGGAATTTACCCCGCTCGATCCGGGTGTAATTGGTATGAAATGGTATGCGCCCGGTATTGGCCAGGTGAAGAGTAAAACAACCATAGGAGGTAATGAGCATCAGAGGCTCGTAGCCCCTCCCCAATAATTATGCTTCCGAAAAACCATTGGACGAAACTTCCTTAAACCCTTTCTTTAGAGGTTTAAGGAAGTTTTACACTTACAGGAAAAGATATTCCATGGCAATAATTAATTCAATGGAAAATGAGGGTGCCTGGCTATTCAAAAGGCGTGGGCAACTTCCGTTTATACTTTTTCTGTTTGCAATACCCGCTTGCTATTATGGAGGGCAAAATCTTCATAATCCGAAAGAAGAATTCTTGATAAATGCCATTGGTGTGCTGCTGAGCTCTTTAGGTTTTTTGCTGCGTGTATATACTGTTAGCACAACACCGAAAGGAACTTCAGGAAGAAATACAACGGAGCAGATTGCAGAAGTTCTCAATACCCGTGGAAGCTATAGCGTGGTAAGGCATCCCTTGTATCTTGCAAATTACCTGATGTGGATGGGTATCGTAATCACTACACATAGCAGCATATTCTTTTTAATTATGAGCCTGATTTACTGGCTATACTATGAGCGGATCATGATTGCGGAGGAACAATTTCTTTTAAAAAAATTCGGAAAAGATTTTGAAAAGTGGTCATTCGAGGTACCCGCCTTTTTGCCTCACTTCAGGAAATTTATTAAAAGCGATGTGTCCTTTTCGCTAAAAACTGTATTGCGCCGGGAATATTCTGGCTTGATTGCAATGATTGCGGGATTTGCTATTATAGAAATACTTCGTCATTATTTCAGGTACGAGGAATGGCGGTTAAGTACGCTGGCTATGATTTTCATGGTATTAGGAATATTGCTTGCGTTGTTGCTGCGAGTCATAAAATATTCCACACGGTTGTTGTATGAAGAAGAGAGGTCTTAGGGCTCTTCTTTAACAGTTTAGCTGCTGATACACATACCGAAGTCGTTTTGCAGACGCTAAACATATAATTACACTTGCCCGTTTTGGAAGCCTCATTCAATTGCCGTGGGACATTATAATATCTTTAATTCTGCAAACCGTACTGCTAAACTGGAAAAAAATTAGACTTGTAAATTATATATGAATTATATTATACTGCGTCTTGGATTCAAGCATTTTTTTCCTTACGAAGAACAGAAAACTTACGCTGAGTATACCCAAGGAATAAGCTCGAAAGTAATTCTCTTCATCGCCTCTCGTTTAAAATGTTGCTCTTTTTCGGTTAATAACAGATCCTTTAGCCCAAAATCAAATATTAAAAGATTTTTTGGTTTCCTTCAGTCAAACTGATATGCCTAATGTCTCCTCAACCTTAGAGAGACTATTTAAAGCTCCCACAAATATGATTATAAATAGAGTTGCAAATCTGAAAGGAAGTTTCAGGAACTACTTAAGAAATATTCTCCTGAATGAATTACTCTGGCGCCTCCTTTAGAACAGACGACTCCGTCCCCTCCTTTCTTGGTTCCTTGAAAAACTGTCGCTGAAATAGTATTATCAAAATAACACCGGTTGTGATGGTAGCATCGGCGATGTTAAATATTGGGCGAAAGAAAATAAAGTAATCACCACCCCAGAAAGGTATCCATCCCGGTAGGAAACCCTCATAAACAGGAAAATAGAGCATGTCAACTACCCTGCCGTGCAGCCATCCTGCATAGCCTCCCTCATCTGGAAAGAGCGTAGCAATATTTTGAGGATTACTTTCTGAAAATATCTTCCCGTAAAAAACAGAATCGAGAATGTTTCCTATTGCACCGGCCATGATCAGTGATATGCTGACAATAAAACCAGCATGTGCTCTTTGCTTCACCAGTCGTACAAGATAATAGCCAATAACTCCAACTGCCAGCAAACGGAATAAGCTGAGCAGCAGCTTTCCATTGTCGCCACCCAGCGACATTCCGAAGGCCATGCCTTCGTTCTCTATGAAATAGAGATAAAACCAATTGGTGACTCTAAGGCTTTCGGTATAATAAAAATGGAGCTTTATCCAAAACTTGAGGCTTTGGTCGAGTGCAAGCACCAGGAAAATAACAATAAGCGGCCTAAGGAACCTCAAGAGCGCGACTGAATCCTTTTAGCTTCCATGCTAAGGGTTGCGTGCGGAACAGCCTTCAGACGGTCCTTATCTATAAGCTTGCCGGTAACGCGGCAAATCCCATAGGTTTTGTTCCGGATACGCACCAGGGCTTTATCCAGATGGTCCATATACATAATCTGGCGGGCAGCCATCTGATTAAGATATTCCCGCTCCATGCTGCTGGAGCCATCATCGGAAGGGGCGAATTTATTTTCAGTGTCGTCGGTGCCATTGTCACCTCTGCGGTTTATCTGATCCTGCAGATATTTAAGTTCCCGCCGGGCTGCCTCAAGCTTATCCACAATAAGCTGCTTGAACTCTTCCAGTTCTGAATCATTGTAACGGGTTCTGGCTTCCTGCTGCACTCTTTTTTCAGTCTGCATGGGGGTTGCAAATCTCTCAGTGGCTCCCTGATCATCTGATGTTCCAGGCAATAAGCTGGTGATTGGCTTTACCACCCTTTTAATTACTGATTTCAGCTTCGATGTAAGAGGTTTCTCTTTCTCAGGCGGGGTTAGGGGTACCAATAATGCTTTGCCATTAGGTTTCGGCTCCCGCGTAATTTTTTTAATAGACGGACCTGAGATTTTCTTAGGCACCCCAGCCTGTTTTTTAGAATCAGCCCTGGATTCCTTAACGGCAGCCGGGCGACTTTTAGAGACAACTGACTTCAGAGGCTTAACCGCAACTTTTTTGCTATTCGCCATAGTCACAATAAATTTTTAGGTGAGATAATTACTTTTACCGGGAAATCATTCACATCAATGACCATAGCATCCTTTAGTGAATCGACCAACTCTAACTGGTCGGCTAAAATTTCGGCGCAAATATAGCTCTTAAAATTTATTACCGATGAATTTATGAGGTCATGCTTTTCGATGGAAACGTTTATGCGATCCACCACATTAAGATCTATCTCTTTGCGCATCTTTTGAATTTTGTTAACCAGTTCCCGCGCATTCCCTTCATCCTGAAGTGTTTCTGAAATGCTTACATCTAACGCAACTGTTAATTCACCCTCGTTTGTAACCTGCCATCCCGGAATGTCTTCAGAGATTATTTCCACTTCGGTATCTTTTATCGTAATTGTTTCATCGTCAATTATCAACGTCAGTAATCCATCAAATTCAAGTTGCTGAATCTGTTCCTGATCAAGGTTTAGGAGTTGCTCATTCACGGCCTTCATTCTTTTGCCGAGCCTTGCCCCCAATAACTTGAAATTAGGCCTCACCTTTTTCTGTACCATCCCCGAAGTGTCGGTCACAAAATCAAGCTCCTTCACATTAACTTCAGCCAGAATCAAGTCACGAACCTTCAAAACCTGATCCCTGAAATGCTCACTGGAATAGGGAATCATCATCCGGCTCAGCGGCTGCCGAACCTTTATGTTCACCTTTTTACGAAGTGATAATACCATTGACGAGATTTCCTGAGCCCACTGCATCCGCTGTTCGAGCAACGGATCTACGAGGGTGACATCATATTTTGGATAGGTTGTAAGGTGAATAGAACGTTCCTTCTTTCTTCCGGTTACGCTATTTAAATTCTTGAACAACCACTCCGAAAAAAAAGGAGCAATCGGAGCCATCAGATCTGTAAGTGTTTCCAGGCAGATATATAGAGTTTGGTAAGCAGCAATTTTATCCTCCTCATATTCCCCTTTCCAAAAACGACGGCGGCAAAGACGGACGTACCAGTTGCTAAGCCTCTCATCTACAAAAACCTCAATTGCTCTTGCTGCCTTCGTAGGCTCATATTGCTCAAGGTTTTCTTCAACTTCGCGTACCAGAGAATTCAGTAGCGAAATCACCCAGCGGTCAATCTCCTGCCGATCCCCTATTGGTACATCCGCTTCTTTATATATGAATGAATCGATGTTTGCATAAAGCGCGAAGAATGCATAGGTATTGTATAAGGTGCCGAAGAGTTTTCTTCTCACCTCATCTATCCCGTTAGAGTCGAACTTCAGGTTGTCCCACGGCTGTGAGTTGCTTATGAGATACCAGCGGGTGGCATCGGCGCCGAATTGTGCCATCAATTCAAAAGGCTCCACCACATTACCAAGTCGCTTAGACATTTTATTACCGTACTTGTCTAGGACCAGTCCGTTAGCCATCACATTCTTATACGCTACCGAATCAAAAAGCATTACTGCAATCACATGCAGCGTAAAAAACCAACCCCGTGTCTGGTCTACACCCTCTGCAATGAAGTCTGCCGGAAAGCTGGCCTTGAAAGCTTCTGTATTTTCAAAGGGAAAGTGCCATTGGGCATAAGGCATGGCACCCGAATCGAACCATACATCTATAAGACCAGGAACACGTTTCATCGGCAGTCCTCTTTCAGATATTAGGATGATGTCGTCAACGAAGGGCTTATGGAGATCAAGCTTTAGCTTTCCATCCACAATCTCAAGATTAAGCTCACTGTTAAACCCCGCTAAACAGGCTTTTTGATATTCTGCTGTCAGCTCTGCCAGGCTGCCAATGCATATTTCGCCTGAACCGTTCTCTGTTTTCCAGATGGGAAGGGGCGTACCCCAATACCTAGAACGAGAGAGGTTCCAATCCTGTAGGTTTTCCAGCCAGTTCCCAAAGCGTCCGGTTCCGGTTGACTCAGGCTTCCAGTTGATGGTGTTGTTAAGCTCTATAAGTCTATCCCGGGCAAAGGTAGTTTTAATGAACCACGAATCGAGTGGATAATAAAGGAGGGGTTTATCGGTTCGCCAGCAGTGTGGATAGGGGTGTTCAAATTTCTCTACTTTAAAAGCTTTGTTCTCCTCCTTCAGCTTTATAGCAAGTCGCTCATCAACAGATAAGTATTTGTCGCGGCCCTGTTTAGTTTTCTCTGCCTCTCGTTCCTCATCATTTAGATATTGCTCTTTTACAAACTCTCCTGCAAAATCTGTTATTGCATTTACAAAACGGCCCTGCTTATTCACGAGTGTTAAAGATGCCAGCCCATATTTTTTAGCCATCCGGAAGTCATCGGCGCCAAAGCTGGGAGCAATGTGTACAATTCCAGTTCCTTCATCGGTAGTAACAAAATCCCCTGCTATTACTATAAATGCTCTTCCCTCGGGCTTCACATAAGGCAATAGCTGTTCGTAACTAATGCCCTCCAATTCATTTCCTCTAACTTCATCTTCAACACGAAACGGTATCTCTTTATCTCCTTTTTTAAATGCATCAAAGTCTAATGCAGCGTTCTTATCAGGAAAATATTTGTGTAGTGTTTCTTTTGCAAGAATGACACTTATAGGCTGAGAGGTATAGGGATTGAATGTTTTTACAATGGAATAGATGATCTTCTCCCCTATTGCCAGAGCACAATTAGATGGAAGCGTCCACGGGGTCGTAGTCCATGCTAAAAAATAGAGGTCTGTTTCTGTCCGCTTAAAAAGAAAGTCCGACTTAACATCTCTACTCACCCTAAACTGGGCTACTACCGAAGTATCTTTTATGGGCTTATATGTGCCGGGTTGGTTCAGCTCATGAGTGCTCAATCCTGTGCCGGCCGCGGGTGAATAGGGTTGAATGGTATAACCTTCATACAGAAACCCTTTATCATAAAACTGTTTTAGCAGCCACCAGAGACTTTCAATATAATTGTTCTCAAAGGTTATATAGGGTTCATCAAGATCAACCCAATAACCCATTTTCAAGGTCAGGTCAGTCCAAACGTCTTTATACTTCATTACCTCCTGTCGGCAAATGCGGTTATATTCTTCTACGGAGATTGTTTTGCCGATGTCATCTTTACGGATGCCCAGCATTTTCTCCACAGCAAGTTCTACCGGCAATCCATGAGTATCCCATCCACCTCTGCGCTTTACCTGGAACCCTTTTAAGGTTTTGTAGCGACAGAACAGATCCTTGAGCGTCCGAGACATAACATGATGTATACCGGGA
>MWVX01000094.1_pt1 | contig 24462 bp, 16 predicted proteins | sample 1047311 | NCBI WGS metagenome assembly MWVX01 (sample SAMN06349984, study PRJNA376086) | soil metagenome | isolation source: MtG-4 sample Antarctic (ecotone) soil | place: Antarctica | collected 2015-01-13 | reverse complement strand
GTAATGATAGCTGAACGCCAGCGAAGTGTATTTAGCCGCTGCTATGCATATGGTGTAGCGGCAGTGTTTTTTTTCATCGAAGGGAATAAAGAGTTTTGTTTTATCAATTGTAAAACTTCCTTCCGAAAGTGGAAAGACCTTCAGTCCCCCAGTCCCCGCCTTGATGCGCTCATGGTTTTCATTACTATAAACAGCCATATTTGGTTTAAAAAAATTTATCAACTTGTTTATTAAAAAGATTTGTTTAAAAAGAAGACTGCCTGACCCAAGCTCCCCGCCGCGTCGGGGACAAGGGTGCCCCTTACCTCAAAACCATTTGCCTGTCCGCATCAAGCCTGATAAGTATGAACAATAAAATAGTAAAAGTCAATAATGATGTACCCCCGTAACTGATAAATGGAAGTGGAATACCTATTACAGGTGCAAGACCTACAGTCATTGAAACATTTATAGCTATATGGAAAAAAAACACTGCCGCTACACCATATGCATAGCAGCGGCTAAATACACTTCGCTGGCGTTCAGCTATCATTACTATGCGAAAGAGCAACAATAAATAAATGCAAAGCAAAATGGTTGTGCCAATAAATCCAAAACCTTCACCAATGGTACAGAAAATGAAATCCGTCCTTTGTTCGGGTACAAATTCATATCTGGTTTGTGTTCCGCTTAGAAGGCCTTTTCCTGCAAACCCTCCTGATCCAATTGCTATTTTCGACTGGCGAACATTGTAATCTGCAGTGTTATCTTTCTTAACAGTTGCGTTTGGTACTCCAATTCCTCCCTGACCCGTGTAAGGATTGTCCTTGCCAAACAGTGAATAGATTCTTTCCACCTGGTGTTTTTGCAAAACACTGGAAAAAATAAATGGCACAGCGAATCTCTGAATACCTACGCATAACAGCCATATAAAAACAATAGTCACCAAAGAGCTTTTTTTTCTGCGAATCTGACGACGGTTAAAAAAAATAATTATACCTGCAATAATGGTAAGAATTATAGCTAATGTATTTGGTTCTAATACGATAGAAGCAATGATCATCACTGCAACTGAAAAACCAATAATCAATACAGTAGGTGGAAGGCCTTCTCTGTACATCACTAAAAAGAATGAAAAGTATACCAGTGCAAGACCAGTTTCTTTTTGCAAAATAGTAATCAACGCAGGAACAATAGCAATTGCTGCAGCTATCAACTGTGATCTTTGCTTGCTAAAATCCATATTGGGCATGGAGAGGTACTTAGCAAGTGCCAGGCATACGCTAACCTTGCAAAACTCAGCAGGCTGAAATTGAAAACCTCCAAATCTGATTATAGATTCTGTGCCTTTTATAGGGGAGTGAAAAGGAAATACAAGGAATAAAAGTACTATCCCGACCGCATACCATAGGTTAGCCGTAGCTGTAAAAAATTTACTATCTGTAAGTAAAATAAATGTACCCAGAACAAGCGCAAAAATCAAGAAAAAAAACTGTTTGCTATAATCGGTTTTGAAGGAAATGAAACTGGAAACGACCGGATCGCCATCACGGTACGTTGCAGCAAAAATGGCCATGATACCAATAATTACAAGCAACAGATATAACCATATCAATATAGGATCTACCCCTCTGGAAATTTTTCCTTTTTCGCCATTCATTACGTGTCGTTTTTCTTATTGGCTTGCAAAAAAAACTTTTGCCTGAATGTATCGCCTATTTTGATATACGCTATTCTCGTCTTTGGAACGGAGCTGTCTTTTTTAGGTGGTGGGGGAGCTTTACGAATGAATTTTTTTATGTAGCTGCTGTCTTTGGTTAATTTATAATAAAAATATGCTCTTACAGAATCTGCTTTGTATTGTTCCCGAATCAACCAGCCCGGCATCAAATTGGCGCTTGAAATGTATTGAACTTTTTTAATGCTTTCAGGCCGGAGCGTATCATTGAGGTATTTCTCCATCATCAACGCAGCTATGGGGCCTGCCCATGTAGCTCCAAAACCGGCATTCTCTACAATCACTGCTATGACTATTTTTGGGTTCTCTCTCGGCGCAAAACAAACAAAAACAGAATTATCTTTTAGTTGTACCCGTTTACCATCTATGATCCTGAAATTTTCTGCTGTTCCGGTTTTTGCACATACATTAATTCCTGGAAGCTTTGCCACTTTTGCTGTGCCGATCTCTACTACATCCTGCATGCCGCTCATCACTGATTCAAAAGCTGCATCGTCAATACTGGTCAATACTTCATGCTTTTTACGAAACTTTTGAACGATGGTATCAGTCTTTATTTCACCGTCTATGCTCTTTACAAAATGAGGTATATAATAATATCCTTTATTGGCTATTATGCAAATAGCATTGGCCAATTGCAAAGGGGTGCTCACCATCATGTCTTGCCCTATACCCAGCGTAAGATTTGTACAGGAATTCCAGCTATTTCGATAAACCCGATTATATGTACTGCTGTCAGGAATTCCCTCCCGAATTTTATTTGGTCTGAATTCACCGGGCATATCTATACCTAATGTCACCCCCAGGCCAAATTCATGGAGGTATTCTCTCCATTTGGCATATCCGTATTTTACATTTTTGAATTTGTCACTATCAACAGAAAGGCGGTAAATATGAGCAAAATAAGAATTGCACGAGTTGGCTATTGCCAGCCTTAAGTTAGCTGCATGACCACCCCCCGCATGTGTGCAGGCAGGCTTGCCATGTCCACAACCATAATATCTGCCCGGGCAACCATAACCAAATGACGGTGTAATAATTCCTTCATCCAGGGCAATCAAAGCACCTATAGGTTTAAAAGTAGAACCTGGGGGATAAGTACCGGCAATGGCCCGGTTCAAAAGTGGACCTGCGACATCCAAAACAAGATTTGAATAATTTTTCTTTTTTTCAGAACCCGTTAAATTATTTGGATTATAGTTAGGTCCCGATACCATGGAGATAATACCACCTGTCTGTGGTTCAATAGCTACAACAGCCCCTACTTTGTTCGTCATTAATTTTTCAGCCAGTTGCTGTACTTCTATATCCATATAGGTATGCAGACTTCTTCCAGCTATGGCAGGCGTATCAAATTCTCCTTTCCCATAAGAACCAACCAACCTGTTTTTATGGTCTTTGATCAGAAATTGCAACCCACGTTGCCCCATCAGCACACGTTCATAGAAAGCTTCTAATCCACTGCGGCCTACATAATCACCAGGTTGATAAAAACCACCTGATCGTGCAATAATCGTTGAGTCTACTTCGCCTACATAGCCTATTACATGTGCTGCCGCATTGAAAGGATAAACACGGATAGGCCTTGGCTGTAAGTAAAAACCATAGGGTTCAAAACGCCACTGATTTTCCTCCAGCCTTGCATATTTAGTAGGAGTTAACAGTTCTTCGAATGAAGATGAACGGTAACGGCCATTGCGCAAAATGGCCTCAAGCATTCTTTGCCTGAACTGTGCTGTATCCATATCCAGTAAATGGCATAGGTAGGCTGTGTCCACGTTTCTTACCTGTGATGGTGTCACCATCAGGTCATACATGATGGTATTATTCAATATGGCTTTTCCATTCCGGTCAAAAATTATTCCCCGTGCCGGATACACCACATTACGTAGCACTGCATTATCCTGTGCTAATTTTTCATATTTGCCGGATAATACCTGTAGATTGAATAACTGTGCAAGAATTATTATAAAAACAGCTAGAAAAAGGATTCTAATAATATAACTGCGAGACTGGTTAAATACCGACATAAATATGGGAGAAACGGATCGAAGGTGAATCAACAATCCTTATGCAAATTTTGGTAAACTGTTGGAGATGCGCAAATAATCATTTGCTAATAAAACTTATTCAGCAAATGCTAATATTTTAAGTTCCTAAACAGGCCATCAAACTATACCCAGCTTTACTACAAACTCCAGAAAGCAAGAACAAATTCGGACGAACTTGCAACAAAAACCTAATAGTTACATTCAATAGAAAAAAATCTTACGCTGTATTTGTCCTATACTTCATCCGGCGAGGGAATAACAATTCAACAGTAATAATCAAAAGCATGCTGATGGCTGTCGTAGCACCTGCTTTAATTAAAAAGTCAAGGAAGGACCCAAATTGCAACCATTGCAGCAGAGTTAAATAAAGATGGTGCAAAAAGGTAAGAATAAGGGCATACACTAAATAAGGTCCCCAACCCAATCCCCGTGGTGAGGGCTCATGAAAAGTGATTTCATTGGTTTCTTTGGTTATGAGCAATTGAATAATAAAGGGTCGTACATAAGCTATCAAAACGCATGCTGCTGCGTACAAACCCGGAGTCATTTTAAAATAATCCAGAATAAGGCCGGTAATAAACCCAATAAATAAAAGGGCAATACGTGGAGTGGAGAAAGGGAGCCAGAGAATGAATAAGAAGTATAAGTATGGCACTATGAAACGGTGCAAAAATGGAATCTTATTTAATAAAAACACTTGCACACCTATAAAAAAGATCAACCGGAAAATATTTTTCACAAGATCGCTCATGGACTATTCCTCCTTTCCTGATCCATTTTCTTTTCTGTATCCTTATCGAGTTCTACCTGTTCTGAGCGTTGTAGATTTTCTACAATGAACACCTGCTGAATGTTGGAATAGTTTATTGCAGACCTAACTTTTATTGAATAGAATCCCGATGACCTGTCAATCTTTATGTCTGCAATCCGGCCTAGAAAAAAACCCGGTGGATAATTGTATGAATATTTACTGGTGAGAACAGTATCGCCTTTTTTTACTGCCACATCTTTACTGATTCCATCCAATGTAAGGAACCGTGGGTCTTTGGCATCCCACCTGATGCTTCCCGCTATATTTGTCGTTTTCAGCATGGCAGGTATCCTGCTTTTTATATGCAACAGACTCATAATCTGGCTGAAATTTGGACTCACATTCACTACTTGTCCCACTACAGCACCATCTGAATTTATTACTGCCATATTATCTTTGATCCCTTCTTTTGAGCCGCGATTTACCTGCAGGTAATTGTTTTCTACATTCACAGAATTGTACAGCACTTTGGCTTCCCGATAAAGATATCTGCGTACTTCTGTTACAGTATCTATACGAACTGAATCTGTTACCAGCCGTTGTGCAGTATCTGTAGGATTAAAATTATTTTTTAAAAGATTCAGCAATGAATCATTCATTCTGTGTACACGACGGTTTTCTTCGTGCAGATGGAAATAATCATCAATTTTATCCACACGTGTATTTATTTTACCGGTAACCTCAGTGGCTACTCCCAAAAATGCAGCACGATGAAACCGATTGAATTTAAAAAGGATCCACAAAGCAATAAACTGAAGAACAACAAAACTTAAGAAGACAAAATATCGGCGAATAAAAAGAAAGATGTTACGCATAAGGCCATCCTAAATCTTTTCCGAAGGAAAGGACTTTTCAAGTAAATTGAAAAAGTAAAAATCTTTCATAACAGGCAAGTTATAAGCCCCATCTCACGGTGGGTGTGTAGGCTCTATCTCATTACAAATGGATATCGTTCATAGTTTTTTAATGCAAGGCCTGTTCCGCGTACTACACTTTTTAACGGATCATCTGCTACATGCACAGGAAGCTTGATTTTCTGGCTTAATCTTTTGTCCAAACCTTTCAATAAAGCTCCCCCACCTGTGAGATATAATCCCCTGCGGTATATATCTGCAGCAAGTTCAGGTGGTGTTTGTTCGAGTGCTTTTAAAATAGCTTCTTCAATTTTAAAAATAGATTTATCAAGCGCTTCTGCAATCTCCTGGTAGCCCACCATTATTTGTTTTGGGATACCGGTCACTAGGTCACGCCCGTTTACAGGTATATCATCCGGCGGATTATCGAGATCTTTCAGCGCAGCACCTATTTGAATTTTGATTTGTTCAGATGTACGCTCACCAATCAATAAGCTATGATAACGCCGAAGGGCTTCCATTATATCCGCCGTGAATTCATCACCAGCTATACGTATAGATTGATCGCAAACGATACCGGCCAATGCAATCACCGTTATACCCGTAGTACCTCCGCCGATATCAATGATCATATTGCCTACAGGTTCTTCCACATCTATTCCTATTCCCAATGCCGCGGCCATAGGCTCATGAATGAGATAAACTTCTTTGGCGCCTGCCTGCTCCGCACTATCCCGTACTGCTCTTTTTTCTACTTCAGTTATGGACGAGGGAATGCAAATCATCATTCTCCAGCTTGGAGGAAAAAGCGGTTTCTTAGGATAGATCATTTTGATCATCTCCCTTATCATCAGTTCAGCAGCATTAAAATCCGCAATTACTCCGTCCTTCAGTGGACGAACTGTACGAATGCTTTCATGTGTTTTTTCGTGCATCATCAGGGCACGCTTACCTACAGCCAATACTTCTTTTGGGTTGTTGCGATTGAGTGCAACAATAGAAGGTTCATTTACTACAACGTCATCATTATGTATTATTAGTGTATTAGCAGTTCCGAGGTCTATGGCAATTTCTTGCGTAAACCAGTTAAAAAGTCCCATCTTCTGTTTTGGATTGAATGGTAAATGGTTTGCGTGCAAAATTGCTGCAAATATTTGGCATTGGCAAAGTAAACTAATGAGGTATATAACTTTCACTGTCTATATAAAGAATTGCTTGTTGCATGGATGGATTAACCGGATGATTTTATTTAGAATCGTTACAGGCATTGTAAAACAAAATTATATCTCTCAACTTACATTTGCCTAAGTGAAGATTATTAACCGCCCTGTATGGATATTGTCTTTGGTAAGCCTCTTCGCCGACATGGCAAGTGAAATGCTTTACCCTGTTGTGCCAGTCTATTTAAAGGAGATCGGGTTTTCAATCATCCTTATTGGGGTGCTCGAAGGAGTTGCAGAATTCACTGCAGGTGCAAGTAAGGGATACTTTGGAAAAAGAAGCGATGAAACAGGTTTGCGTTTGCCCTTTATTAAAAGCGGTTATTTACTAAGTGCGATGAGCAAACCTATGATGGCAATTTTTACGTACCCAATTTGGATCTTTTTTGCAAGAACTATTGACCGCTTAGGGAAAGGTCTCCGGACGGCAGCAAGAGATGCGTTGCTTTCGCAAAATGCTATACCGGAGACCAAAGGGCGTGTTTTCGCATTTCATCGCAGCCTGGATACAATTGGGGCTGTACTTGGTCCCTTGATTGCTATTCTTTTTTTAAACTCTTTTCCAGGCCATTACCTTGCACTTTTTTATTATGCACTTATACCAGGTCTGATAGCGGTCGCATTGATATTTTTATTAAGGGAACAAAAAAAACCCACTTCTACCATACCTAAGGGGTCATTCTTTTCATTTTTTATATATTGGAAAATTGCTTCCCCGGATTATAAAAGATTAGTAATTGCTCTTTTACTTTTTACAATATTCAATAGCTCTGATGTTTTTCTACTTTTAAAAACCAAAGAAATTACTGGAAGTGATACAATAACGATTTTTGCTTACGTATTTTACAACCTGGTTTTTGCATTGGCTTCTTATCCATTAGGCATGTTGGGAGACAGATTTGGATTGAAGAAAGTATTCATTTTTGGTTTAATTCTATTTGCTTTAGTTTACTTTTTATTTTCTTTTAATATTTCAGTTGCCTTTGTATTTATTGCATTTTTTATCTATGGTGTTTATGCAGCAGCAACAGAGGGTATTGCCAAGGCCTGGATCACGAATTTGGCGCATAATGAAAACACAGCAACAGCATTAGGATTTTACACTTCAGGTCAAAGTATTTGCGCCTTATTTGCCAGTATCATTGCAGGGTTATTATGGACTACGCACAATAGCAGTACTGCATTCCTTTTTACGGCAATAGGAGCTTTGGGAGTTCTGCTTTTCATGCGTTTTTTTATACCTGCACACTAAATAAATTTTCTTTGGCACAGTAATGGTAAATTATTTGTTTATTAGCATAACCCCCTTAATAAGGTTCTTATGCTAACCTATGCCGGACACCGGGGGCGATGATTTTCATCGCCCTTTTTTTTATTTTATTGTATCTTTTGGAATGCCTGTCAATACCTGGTTGTGGAAAAGAGCACCTACCATAAGAGTGCTCCTGCCTTTTATTGCAGGCATTATTTTACAGCGATATACATTCTTCCCACTTTGGTTTGTCTTGCTTAACCTTATTATCACATTAGTTAGTGCTTCTGTTTATCAGTTTAGCAGTATAAAATTTAAATTTCAATTTAGAATTGTGAATGGGATATCAATAAATATTTTATTCATTTGCCTGGGAGCACTCTTAACAACTCACAATGATAACAGAAACAAAAAAGAATGGTTCGGACATCAATACAAAAAGGGTGATATACTTATCCTACAACTGGAGGAACCCCTCGTCGAAAAGGCAAATTCATTTAAAGCACTTACACTTGTAAAAAAGCTCTGCAGGAATAATGTACTACAAAACACAGAGGGCAACATAATAGTTTATTTTAAAAAGGACTCCGTAAACAAAAACCTGGCTTATGGTTCACAAATTGTCATTAATCGTTTAGCTGAGCCTATTAAAAATGCCGGGAATCCGGGGAGTTTTGATTATAAGAATTATAGCCTTTTTCACGGTATTACAAACCAGATTTATCTTAGAGCAAACGATTACCAATTATTACCGGAAAAATCTCAGAATGTCTTTTTTAATTTCATTTTTCAAAGTCGTGCTCAAATCGTTGCCATCCTTAAACGATTTATTCATAGAGAAAAAGAGCAAGGACTTGCCGAAGCGTTATTAATCGGGTATAAAGAAGATCTGGATAAAAATCTTGTACAAGCTTATTCTAATACAGGCGTTGTACATGTAATAGCCATTTCAGGTTTGCACCTCGGTTTGATTTATTGGATATTATTAGGTTTTACAAAACCATTAAACCGGAAGAACTTTTTTTGGACTCGTTTTTTTATCATCACAGGATCCCTTTGGTTGTTTTCATTGTTGGTAGGTGCACAACCATCAGTCCTTCGATCTGCAGTTATGTTTACAGTGATTGCTATGGGCACTGTTTTGGATAAGAGAACCTCTATTTACAATACACTTGCACTGTCAGCATTTGTCCTTCTTTGCTGGAATCCATTCTGGCTATGGGATGTAGGTTTTCAATTATCTTATGCTGCAGTTTTGAGTATTGTTATCTTTTTCCGCCCTGTATATAACTGGTTTTATACTGAGAATAAAATTGTAGAATTCTTATGGAAGTTGATAGCTGCAAGTATTGCTGCCCAAATATTAACCCTGCCTATTAGTATCTATCATTTTCATCAATTTCCTCTGCTTTTCTTATTTACCAATTTACTGGCCGTGCCACTTTCGAGTGGAATTTTGATAGCTGAAATTGCATTGTGTATTATTTCATTTATTACACCTCTGGCAAAAGTATTGGGTAGTGTTATCCAATTCTTTATTTACATAATGAATACGGCTATTGAAAGATTTGATCAACTTCCCTTTTCAGTATGGGATGGCATGTCAATAACCATCATGCAGGCTGCACTTCTTACTCTATTCATTGCTGCGATAAGTTATTGGTTAATGTATAAAGAAAGAAAAACACTTTGGACAGGACTAGTACTTATGCTGCTGTTTTTAATGATAAGAATTCAGTCTTTTATGGAAGTGATGCATCAGGAAAAAATAGTAGTTTATAATGTTCCCAAGTACTCCGCAATAGACATTATGAGCGGCCGAAAAAATTATTTTATTGGTGATACAGAACTGATTCGAAATGAGCTACTTCACAATTTTCATATCAAGCCTTCCCGTATTATGCACAGGTTGAAAGCGGATTCAGCTGTACACACCATGGTCTTTCGTATAAAAGGAAAAAGCATCCTCATAATAGATTCATTATATCAATGGGGCGGCCATCCATCAAAATCACACATTGACTTATTGATTCTTTCTAAAACTCCCAAATTATTTATCAGCAACCTGGCAAATGCATATTCTATAAAACAAATTGTTATTGATGGATCTGTACCGAAATGGAAAGCTTTGCTGTGGAAAAAAGAGTGTGATTCCCTTAAAATAGCCTGTTTTGATGTAAGCGAAAGAGGCGCTTTTGTGATGAATCTTTAGTCTCCTACCTTTGCGGCCTTAAATTTTTAACACTCAAATCAAAGTTTTTCCTATCAAGCAATTTCATGAACAAAAAAATTTGTGCAGCACTTATCTCAGTTTATTACAAAGATGGATTGGAGCCCCTCGTTCAGCTTTTACACAAGCAGGGTGTAATTATTTACACTACCGGGGGTACGCAAAAATTCATTGAGGATTTAAGTATCCCCGTAATCCCTGTAGAGCAACTTACTTTGTTCCCATCCCTTTTAGGGGGAAGAGTAAAAACACTGCATCCGTTGGTATTTGGAGGTATACTGGGCAGGAGGAATAATGAGACAGACATAAGTGAAATGAAAGAATTCTGCATTCCGGAACTGGACCTTGTGATCGTCGATCTTTATCCTTTCGAAGAAACAGTGGCCAGGAGCACAGATGAAAAAGAGATCATTGAAAAAATTGATATTGGCGGACCTTCGATGATAAGAGCTGCAGCCAAAAACTTTGGCGATGTCACCGTTGTAGCTTCAAAAGATGACTACCCCGCCTTAATAAATATGCTTACCGCCCAGCAAAATGAAACCACTCTTGAACAGCGAAAAAATTTTGCAGCAAAGGCATTCAGAATTGTGGCCCAATACGATATAGCTATTAAAAATTATTTTGATGCTCAAATAAATTATATAGGCACAGAGAAAAAAAAACTCCGGTATGGTGAAAACCCGCATCAGCAAGCTTTCTTTTCAGGCAACATGGAAGCATGCTTTACTCAATTAAGTGGAAAAGAAATAAGCTATAATAATATTGTGGATATTGATGCAGCAACAGAATTAATCGGTGAATTTCACGATACAACATTTGCAATCATCAAACACACCAATGCCTGTGGCATTGCCAGCAGAGCTTTATTGCAAGATGCCTGGAAAGCTGCTTTGGCAGGTGACCCGGAAAGTGCATTTGGTGGTGTACTTATATGCAATGCTGAGATTGACACAAAAACCGCGGAGGCAATCAATGAAATATTTTTCGAGGTATTAATTGCACCTGCATTTCAGAATGAAGCTTTAGAAATATTAAAGACAAAAAAGAACCGCATATTGCTTCAAACAAAGACCCGGGAAAAAATATTGCAAATGAGAAAGTCCCTGTTAAGCGGGGAACTGATACAGGAAAAAGATAACGGCAATTATACAAAATGGGAAGAGGTGGGAGGAAGAATGGCATCACCAAAGGAAGAAGATGATTTGATTTTTGCCAATCTTATATGTAAGCATTTGAAAAGTAATGCCATTGCTCTCGTCAATAATAAACAACTTATTGGAAAAGGTTGCGGACAAACAAGCCGCATAGATGCTTTACGTCAAGCCATTGAAAAAGCCAGGAGCTTTGAATTCAGCCTGTCGGGTGCGGTTATGGCAAGCGATGCGTTTTTCCCCTTTAATGATTGTGTAAAGCTCGGTAATGATGCAGGCATTCAGGCTTTCATTCAGCCCGGTGGATCTATAAGGGATAAAGACAGTATAGATTATTGCAAAGAAAAAAACCTGGTAATGGTAATTACAGGAATGAGGCATTTTAAACATTGATGATTGGGGATGAAAAATATGAACCGTTACCAAAATCTGTAATTATAAACTATTTAAGCAAGGCATTTTAGTCGTAATGAATAAAAAAGAACAAGGTGGCGATGATAAAATAATTCCAGGTGATGCACAGTCATCAAATGATCTTGCTTACAATTTATCTAAATTCAATCCACTTACATTTCGTCAAAGAGGCCGGAGGGCAAAGGCCCTTGTAGCGCTTGCCGCAGTATGTTTTCTTTGGGGTACCACCTGGCTGGCAACCAAAGAAGGAGTCCGGCACATGCCCGCTTTACAACTGGCAGGGATCAGGCAGAGCATAGGCGGCCTGTGTTATATGATCTTTTTTATAATACGTGGTACGAAATTTCCCAGGGGTAAAGAATGGATACCTGTATTGATTTTAAGCTTTTTGAATTTCATGTTAAGCAATTCATTATCCACCTGGGGCGTACAATATATTTCTGCCGGACTTGGTTCCATCATTAGTTCAATCTTTCCCCTTTGGTTGGTTATCATAGGCTTTATCGGTAGCAGCACATCTGTTAACCGAAAGACTACCTTTGGTTTGTTGTTTGGATTTACCGGCATTTGCGTTATCTTCTATGAACATCTGCATGATTTTTTAAATCCTGACTTTCGCTTTGGTATTTTTTTATCACTTGCTTCTACCTGGTCATGGGCATTTGGTACACTCTATACAAAAAAGCAGGCGGCAATTTTTAATCCTTACCTAAGCCTGGGTCTTCAAATGTTGATATCGGGGGTTGCACTTTTTAGCGTGATGAATATCTCAGGAGAGTCAGTGCCTTTACATTTCATTCCCTGGCAATCATGGGCCGCTATAGCATATCTGGTTATTTTCGGTTCTGTTATTTCTTTTATTGCCTTTGTATTTATTGCATTTTTTATCTATGGTGTTTATGCAGCAGCAACAGAGGGTATTGCCAAGGCCTGGATCACGAATTTGGCGCATAATGAAAACACAGCAACAGCATTAGGATTTTACACTTCAGGTCAAAGTATTTGCGCCTTATTTGCCAGTATCATTGCAGGGTTATTATGGACTACGCACAATAGCAGTACTGCATTCCTTTTTACGGCAATAGGAGCTTTGGGAGTTCTGCTTTTCATGCGTTTTTTTATACCTGCACACTAAATAAATTTTCTTTGGCACAGTAATGGTAAATTATTTGTTTATTAGCATAACCCCCTTAATAAGGTTCTTATGCTAACCTATGCCGGACACCGGGGGCGATGATTTTCATCGCCCTTTTTTTTATTTTATTGTATCTTTTGGAATGCCTGTCAATACCTGGTTGTGGAAAAGAGCACCTACCATAAGAGTGCTCCTGCCTTTTATTGCAGGCATTATTTTACAGCGATATACATTCTTCCCACTTTGGTTTGTCTTGCTTAACCTTATTATCACATTAGTTAGTGCTTCTGTTTATCAGTTTAGCAGTATAAAATTTAAATTTCAATTTAGAATTGTGAATGGGATATCAATAAATATTTTATTCATTTGCCTGGGAGCACTCTTAACAACTCACAATGATAACAGAAACAAAAAAGAATGGTTCGGACATCAATACAAAAAGGGTGATATACTTATCCTACAACTGGAGGAACCCCTCGTCGAAAAGGCAAATTCATTTAAAGCACTTACACTTGTAAAAAAGCTCTGCAGGAATAATGTACTACAAAACACAGAGGGCAACATAATAGTTTATTTTAAAAAGGACTCCGTAAACAAAAACCTGGCTTATGGTTCACAAATTGTCATTAATCGTTTAGCTGAGCCTATTAAAAATGCCGGGAATCCGGGGAGTTTTGATTATAAGAATTATAGCCTTTTTCACGGTATTACAAACCAGATTTATCTTAGAGCAAACGATTACCAATTATTACCGGAAAAATCTCAGAATGTCTTTTTTAATTTCATTTTTCAAAGTCGTGCTCAAATCGTTGCCATCCTTAAACGATTTATTCATAGAGAAAAAGAGCAAGGACTTGCCGAAGCGTTATTAATCGGGTATAAAGAAGATCTGGATAAAAATCTTGTACAAGCTTATTCTAATACAGGCGTTGTACATGTAATAGCCATTTCAGGTTTGCACCTCGGTTTGATTTATTGGATATTATTAGGTTTTACAAAACCATTAAACCGGAAGAACTTTTTTTGGACTCGTTTTTTTATCATCACAGGATCCCTTTGGTTGTTTTCATTGTTGGTAGGTGCACAACCATCAGTCCTTCGATCTGCAGTTATGTTTACAGTGATTGCTATGGGCACTGTTTTGGATAAGAGAACCTCTATTTACAATACACTTGCACTGTCAGCATTTGTCCTTCTTTGCTGGAATCCATTCTGGCTATGGGATGTAGGTTTTCAATTATCTTATGCTGCAGTTTTGAGTATTGTTATCTTTTTCCGCCCTGTATATAACTGGTTTTATACTGAGAATAAAATTGTAGAATTCTTATGGAAGTTGATAGCTGCAAGTATTGCTGCCCAAATATTAACCCTGCCTATTAGTATCTATCATTTTCATCAATTTCCTCTGCTTTTCTTATTTACCAATTTACTGGCCGTGCCACTTTCGAGTGGAATTTTGATAGCTGAAATTGCATTGTGTATTATTTCATTTATTACACCTCTGGCAAAAGTATTGGGTAGTGTTATCCAATTCTTTATTTACATAATGAATACGGCTATTGAAAGATTTGATCAACTTCCCTTTTCAGTATGGGATGGCATGTCAATAACCATCATGCAGGCTGCACTTCTTACTCTATTCATTGCTGCGATAAGTTATTGGTTAATGTATAAAGAAAGAAAAACACTTTGGACAGGACTAGTACTTATGCTGCTGTTTTTAATGATAAGAATTCAGTCTTTTATGGAAGTGATGCATCAGGAAAAAATAGTAGTTTATAATGTTCCCAAGTACTCCGCAATAGACATTATGAGCGGCCGAAAAAATTATTTTATTGGTGATACAGAACTGATTCGAAATGAGCTACTTCACAATTTTCATATCAAGCCTTCCCGTATTATGCACAGGTTGAAAGCGGATTCAGCTGTACACACCATGGTCTTTCGTATAAAAGGAAAAAGCATCCTCATAATAGATTCATTATATCAATGGGGCGGCCATCCATCAAAATCACACATTGACTTATTGATTCTTTCTAAAACTCCCAAATTATTTATCAGCAACCTGGCAAATGCATATTCTATAAAACAAATTGTTATTGATGGATCTGTACCGAAATGGAAAGCTTTGCTGTGGAAAAAAGAGTGTGATTCCCTTAAAATAGCCTGTTTTGATGTAAGCGAAAGAGGCGCTTTTGTGATGAATCTTTAGTCTCCTACCTTTGCGGCCTTAAATTTTTAACACTCAAATCAAAGTTTTTCCTATCAAGCAATTTCATGAACAAAAAAATTTGTGCAGCACTTATCTCAGTTTATTACAAAGATGGATTGGAGCCCCTCGTTCAGCTTTTACACAAGCAGGGTGTAATTATTTACACTACCGGGGGTACGCAAAAATTCATTGAGGATTTAAGTATCCCCGTAATCCCTGTAGAGCAACTTACTTTGTTCCCATCCCTTTTAGGGGGAAGAGTAAAAACACTGCATCCGTTGGTATTTGGAGGTATACTGGGCAGGAGGAATAATGAGACAGACATAAGTGAAATGAAAGAATTCTGCATTCCGGAACTGGACCTTGTGATCGTCGATCTTTATCCTTTCGAAGAAACAGTGGCCAGGAGCACAGATGAAAAAGAGATCATTGAAAAAATTGATATTGGCGGACCTTCGATGATAAGAGCTGCAGCCAAAAACTTTGGCGATGTCACCGTTGTAGCTTCAAAAGATGACTACCCCGCCTTAATAAATATGCTTACCGCCCAGCAAAATGAAACCACTCTTGAACAGCGAAAAAATTTTGCAGCAAAGGCATTCAGAATTGTGGCCCAATACGATATAGCTATTAAAAATTATTTTGATGCTCAAATAAATTATATAGGCACAGAGAAAAAAAAACTCCGGTATGGTGAAAACCCGCATCAGCAAGCTTTCTTTTCAGGCAACATGGAAGCATGCTTTACTCAATTAAGTGGAAAAGAAATAAGCTATAATAATATTGTGGATATTGATGCAGCAACAGAATTAATCGGTGAATTTCACGATACAACATTTGCAATCATCAAACACACCAATGCCTGTGGCATTGCCAGCAGAGCTTTATTGCAAGATGCCTGGAAAGCTGCTTTGGCAGGTGACCCGGAAAGTGCATTTGGTGGTGTACTTATATGCAATGCTGAGATTGACACAAAAACCGCGGAGGCAATCAATGAAATATTTTTCGAGGTATTAATTGCACCTGCATTTCAGAATGAAGCTTTAGAAATATTAAAGACAAAAAAGAACCGCATATTGCTTCAAACAAAGACCCGGGAAAAAATATTGCAAATGAGAAAGTCCCTGTTAAGCGGGGAACTGATACAGGAAAAAGATAACGGCAATTATACAAAATGGGAAGAGGTGGGAGGAAGAATGGCATCACCAAAGGAAGAAGATGATTTGATTTTTGCCAATCTTATATGTAAGCATTTGAAAAGTAATGCCATTGCTCTCGTCAATAATAAACAACTTATTGGAAAAGGTTGCGGACAAACAAGCCGCATAGATGCTTTACGTCAAGCCATTGAAAAAGCCAGGAGCTTTGAATTCAGCCTGTCGGGTGCGGTTATGGCAAGCGATGCGTTTTTCCCCTTTAATGATTGTGTAAAGCTCGGTAATGATGCAGGCATTCAGGCTTTCATTCAGCCCGGTGGATCTATAAGGGATAAAGACAGTATAGATTATTGCAAAGAAAAAAACCTGGTAATGGTAATTACAGGAATGAGGCATTTTAAACATTGATGATTGGGGATGAAAAATATGAACCGTTACCAAAATCTGTAATTATAAACTATTTAAGCAAGGCATTTTAGTCGTAATGAATAAAAAAGAACAAGGTGGCGATGATAAAATAATTCCAGGTGATGCACAGTCATCAAATGATCTTGCTTACAATTTATCTAAATTCAATCCACTTACATTTCGTCAAAGAGGCCGGAGGGCAAAGGCCCTTGTAGCGCTTGCCGCAGTATGTTTTCTTTGGGGTACCACCTGGCTGGCAACCAAAGAAGGAGTCCGGCACATGCCCGCTTTACAACTGGCAGGGATCAGGCAGAGCATAGGCGGCCTGTGTTATATGATCTTTTTTATAATACGTGGTACGAAATTTCCCAGGGGTAAAGAATGGATACCTGTATTGATTTTAAGCTTTTTGAATTTCATGTTAAGCAATTCATTATCCACCTGGGGCGTACAATATATTTCTGCCGGACTTGGTTCCATCATTAGTTCAATCTTTCCCCTTTGGTTGGTTATCATAGGCTTTATCGGTAGCAGCACATCTGTTAACCGAAAGACTACCTTTGGTTTGTTGTTTGGATTTACCGGCATTTGCGTTATCTTCTATGAACATCTGCATGATTTTTTAAATCCTGACTTTCGCTTTGGTATTTTTTTATCACTTGCTTCTACCTGGTCATGGGCATTTGGTACACTCTATACAAAAAAGCAGGCGGCAATTTTTAATCCTTACCTAAGCCTGGGTCTTCAAATGTTGATATCGGGGGTTGCACTTTTTAGCGTGATGAATATCTCAGGAGAGTCAGTGCCTTTACATTTCATTCCCTGGCAATCATGGGCCGCTATAGCATATCTGGTTATTTTCGGTTCTGTTATTTCTTTTATTGCTTATTTGTATGCATTGCAACATTTACCTACAGGACAGGTTAGTATTTATGCATATATTAATCCAATCGTTGCTGTGGTACTAGGCTGGATATGGTTTGATGAAAAACTTACTGCATTTATTGTTTGCGGCACACTTATAACACTTTATGGTGTATACATGGTAAACAAAGGAAGTGAAGTAAATCAGATTAAAATTTAGCTCACAAAACGTTTTTACTGGGCTGCTCTATAAACTGCAGATAAACTTCCTTCCAACCTTTGTATAGCTTATGTGATCCTAAAAAATTATTATGCCAAATGCTTATAAAAGTTCCACCAGTGCTTTTTACTAAATTATGTAATTCAACAATTTCTTCAAGCCCTTCTGCGGGTGTGTTTTTTTGTTCGAAAAATGAATTGGCATCCATAAAACAAAAGGGGTAAATCTTTAAACCGGTAGTTTCTTCCGCCCTTAAATCGTACCAGAAGAAGGGTGCCGCTACAGAGGCTCTGAACCCATTGATGCTGCCATACCCCATTGTGTAATCTTCGGAAATACCCGCATGAATTAATGCCCTGTAGGTTTTGGGTAATTCCAATTTTATATAATGTTGCCGTGAAGCTGATATTTCTTTCCCTGTAATATCTTCCAAAGTACTTTTTTCAAGGTCTAATAAATAGGGATCATCACTACTTTTCCAGGATGGATGCAATCCCGTTTTATTGTGGGATGAAGTTTTTTTTATAAGCTGTTTAAAATGAAAATTATTTATAGAAATATTTTTATCATACTTGTTATGTTTTCTTCCGACATGAAAAAAATAAAGAGGACTTAATCTATGCTTTTTATGAAGATCATTCAACCAGTCATACACATCGAAGGGATCATCCCGCTTACCGGCAAGAACCTTGAGCCTTTCTTGTACAGAAGCAAATTCTCTCTTGACAATTGATTTTGCAATTCCCCCAATATTTCTGAATACTCCTTTATTCTTAAAACTCCACGCTATATCTATATCGTATGTCGGAATAAATGTGAAAGGAATTTTTTCCAGTTGCAGTTGAGAATTTTGCAAACACAATGATTTCCTGAAATCTTCAAGCCATAAATTGATTAAGGGTAGCTGAAGAAATCCATACTTATAAGCCAAAGAATTTTCGTGAGCATAACGGCCGTATAAATCTTTTTCATGTGGCAAATACTCTTCGTACCGGCTAAGTAAATAAAAAATGGATGATAATAAATCAAAACCTTTGTTTTCTTTTACTAAGCTTATTACGATGTAACCATTCTTGTGCTGAAAGGTTTGAGGATTAAGTTTTTTTATTCCTACTTCAAATAGTAATCCATCTGGTTGGATCCATAATTCGTGGGTACTTACCAATTCCGGGGAGTAATTGATCTTAGCGTTTCCGTATTCTTTGTACTCGTCTTTATTGTTTGAAAGCCGGAATGTATGTTGAAAATAACCAGACAAAAAATCGAGTACATAATGTAGTCGGGGTGATGTAGCAGGACTATAAACGAGCACAAACTGTATTTAATTTGTATTGAAAAAATTGTTGAGGATTATAAATTGGCCTGTTTTTCCTTCCACATTTCGTTGAATGATTTTTCAGGAAATTGGAGATTACTCCTTCCCTTCTTCCAATCTTTTACAAATGCATTCACCATCCAATTTTTCAATTTAGCTGTCCCTAAATTCATTATTCCTCTTTTGAGCATGGCTGTTTTCCAAAATTTCCAGGCCAGTCCTTCTGCCAGTGAATTCTTGTTTTTTTCTACTGACAGCGCCCTGTTATGAAGGAGCAATTCATGCAAATTGATTTTTACAGCACATACTTCTGTACAATTACCACAAAGTGATGATGCATAACTCAAGTGATTCCATTCACCAAGCCCTTTGAGGTGGGGCGTGATCACGGATCCAATCGGTCCGCTGTATGTAGCACTATAGGCATGACCTCCTATATTTTTATATACGGGACATGCATTGAGACAGGCACCACAACGAATGCAATACAGGCTTTCACGGGCAGTGGGATCAGCCAAAATATTTGTGCGGCCATTATCTAATAATATGACATACATTTCATCGGGGCCATCTTCTTCATTTTGTTGTCGCGGACCTGTGATTATTGAATTATATACTGTAAGTTTTTGTCCTGTACCATATGTGGCCAACAAAGGCCAGAAAAGAGAAAGATCTTTTATTGAAGGAATAATTTTTTCGATCCCACTGATTACAATATGGGTTTTAGGCCATGCGCAACTTAATCTGCCATTACCTTCATTTTCAGTAAGCGCTATGCCACCAATATCAGAAATAAGAAAATTTGCTCCGGTAATTCCAATTTGTGCTTCCCTGTATTTACTGCGTAATTTTTGACGGGCAACAAGGGTAAGTTGTGTAGGATCTAATCTGGGATCAGTTCCCAATTTTTCTGCAAATAATTTTGCAACATCTTCTTTGCTTTTATGCATCGCAGGTGTCACTATATGATAGGGCGGTTCACCATCAAGTTGCTGTATGTACTCCCCAAGATCTGTTTCTACACTTTCAATATTGTGTTTTTCCAAAAAAGCATTAAGGTGTATTTCTTCAGTCACCATGCTTTTACTTTTCACGATAGATGTACAATGTTTTGCTTCACATATAGAAAGTATATGTGAAAGCGCCTCATCTGTGGACTCAGCCCATAAAACTTTTACCCCTTTTTTACTAATGGTGCTTTCAAAAATCTCCAAATACTCATCGAGATTTTCAATAGCATTCCATTTTATGTTTTTAGCCTTTTCCCGTGAATAATTCAAACCCGCAAATTGTTCCTTGCCTTTGGGAACTACGGCATTATACCTGCCAATATTGAAATTAATCTTCCGGCGATGTTCTTTGTCTGAAGATTTTAGTTTGCTCTTTTTATTGAATAAGTTAGATTCGCCGGACATTATTTCTTTTTCTTTTTATCAATAGAATATACAGCCGCCTCATGTAACGCTTCATAAAATTCAGTTCCGAATTTACGTTCCAGTGCTTCTTTTAAAAACTGATAAACAGGAAGTTTTACTTTTTGACCTAAAGCACAACCTGGTTTACATAATACCTCACGAGGTTCGTAATTCACCATTGTATAATTATTTGATTGCTTGGTAATTATGGGAAAAAGATGACAGCTGATCGGTTTCTTCCAATCAAGTTTGCCCTCATAATAAGCAGCTTCTACTCCGCATTTAATAATACCACCATTATCACGAAACCCATAAGCACAAATGCCTCCATTGATTGTTGGTGTCACCCAACCAAACTCTTTATCATAAACGAATTTCCCTTGTCTTTCAATTTCACTCTTGCCTTCTACGGTTAGATAAGACTCTATTTGTGAATACTTTTCTTCAAGAATAATCATCTCATCTTGTTCTAACGGTGCGCCTGCATCCCCATCTTCACAACAGCCACCTTTACATTTTTGCAAGTCGCAAACAAATTTGGCATCTATTACATCATCACTTACCAATACATTCTCAATGGCTATCAAAGTTTAGTTTTTTACAAAATTAGGTATTTGAAAAAGGGAAATGATTTTATACTTTATCTGAAAACAATTTCGAAAAAAACTATTTCCACTTTATGGTGTTAATCAAATGCTCAAGGTCTTTTTTCAAAAATTCATTTACAGGACGAAGAGAATCTTCATTGGGTGTTGCCTCAAAATAAAGTGCACCTCTTAAAAAATGTTTAGTTGTGTCTGTAACAAAAAATTGATTGGCTGTTGCCGTATTTCCTCTCAACGTAAAAAAAATGCCTTCAATTCCATTGGGTGTGGTAAAAGGTCTGGGGTCAATGGCAGATGCTTTATAAGTATGTTGTTTATACGACATAGTAAAAGCATCATTTACCAGGGAGTCAAAATTATTCCTGCCAATATTTTTATAACTGATATGAATTCTGCTTCTGAATTGCGGGAAATCAATATTTATCCAATAAGGATTTTCCGTTTTTTTATCGAAAAACAAACTATCCTTAACGATTGTACCATAAGAAGGATATTCGAAGGAATAGGGATAATCTGCCTTATCAAAATTTTGATAATTTTTCTTTGGCAGTTGAATTTTAAAATAACCCCTGGGTTTAATAATGTAGTCGCTGTTGCATGCACTCATAAAGCAAGGCAGTGCCAAAATAATTAAATGCTTAATCTTCATCTCTTCTATTAATCTCCACCTGTACGCTTGTTATCCTGTTTTTTGTGATTTCCAGTACAGTAAATGTAAAATCACCTGTAGTAATACTTTCATTCACTTCGGGAAAGCCTCCAGCCAACTCAAGCACCAATCCGCCCAATGAATCGCTTTCTCCACTTACTTTGTCAAAAGTGTCCACCGACAACTTTAGTGCACGACACATATCATGTAACATTATTTTAGCATCGGCTACAAAAGTATTATTGTCAATAACACGAATCACGGTTTCTTCTTCATCAAATTCATCGCGTATGTCGCCGATTATTTCTTCCAGAATATCTTCCATAGTGACTATACCGCTTGTACCACCGAATTCATCTACTACTATGGCAAAATGCACACGCTTCTTTTGAAATTCATCGAGCAGGTCCTTTATTAACTTGGATTCCGGAACAAAAAAAGGAGAACGGATCAATACATGCCAATCAAAATCAGATTCCCTTAAGTAAGGCAGCAAATCTTTTGTATTGATTACCCCAACAATATCATCAAGATTTGTATTATAAACCGGTAGTCGTGAATAATGTAGTTCCTCCACTCTTTTTGTCAATTCCAAAAAGCTTGTATTGAACTCCACGCCATTTACATCAAGGCGAAATTTCATTATTTGTTTCACAGTGGTGAAGCCAAACTTCACTATCCCTTTTAAAATATTCTTTCCTTCCACTGTAGTTTCTTCATTATTAATTTCTATAGCTTCATCAAGGTCTCGCATACTGGAGCTTTGCATCTGGTGTACTCCACTGCGTTCGCTTATGCTATCAGCAATTGAAACCATGTATAAGCTGATACGGCGTAATAATAAATGTAGCCCTTCTACAACAGCCGACGAACTGTATGCAAAGCGTAAATTATTTTGTGATGCCCATACTTTGGGCAATACTTTACCAATGAGGACCAAAACAAAAGCGATCACTATGATTTTGATGATCCAGTTAAGCCAATCTTGTTCAAAATGCAATAAAGGGTTCAATAAAAAATTAGAGAGAATGATGATTCCAATATTAAAAAAAGTACCGGCAATAAGAAGTGAAGTATAAACAGCTTTGCGTTCATCCAGCAGTGTTGTGATTCTTTTCGCTGCAGCATGCTGCTTCGTTTTGAGCACATTGATATCCTTGTTATGCAAAGTGAATAAGGCAACTTCCGCTCCGGATGTTACAAAACTCATAAGTAACAACAAGATGAGCAAAACGACGAGAAATACAGCACCTTGCGGATTAGCAGCCAGAAAAATAAAAGCAAAATGAAAAAGATCAGATACCGACGCGTAATCCAAAGCAAGGGTTTAAGTAAAGAATTCTTAAGAACATAGGCAGGGTGATGATATCCTGCTTAGAATCATACAAAATTATTTGTTTTTAATTCATAAACGGAGGTCTTCATCCTCAGTTGGAGGCGTGTGCAAATCATCCATGGATTTTTCTCCTGCTAAAGGAGTGTTGCCACTTCCTCCACCTTCTGAGCGCTTGTCCAACATGATCAGATTATCACCCACAATTTCCGTTGCAAATTTTTTATGGCTGTCTTTGTCTTCCCAATTGCGGGTTCTCAATCTGCCTTCAATATAGACAAGGCTTCCTTTGTGTAAATATTTTTGAGCTAATTCAGCTAGTCCACGCCATAATACAACCGTATGCCATTCCGTTTGGGAAACCAGTTTGCCGGAACGGTCTTTAAATGTTTCAGTGGTTGCTAAGGGAAATTTAGCTACCGGTATATTTCCTTCTAGTATTTGCACATCAGGGTCTTTGCCCATGTTCCCGATCAACATTACTCTGTTTACTCCTCTCATAACCTTTCAATTTAATATTCCCATTCCTGCAGGATAAAACTACAAATTTGTTGCCAGTAACCCACTTACAGCTTTGTTCAAAAAAGTATGTAAAGTTTTAGGGAAAGCATATTCATTGAGCTCTGTTTCAGACACAAAAATAAAACCTGGAATTTTTAATATTTTCCTAAGTTGTATATGACTAAATGAGAAATGAATTAGCTGATGCGTAAGGCGTTGTGTTTTATTATCCTGTGCCGGCAATTTTAAATAATCTTTTTCCATGATGCCATATGTTTTTTCTAATTGTAACAAGACTTCGTTATTATTCCATTTTTTTCCACCTTCAAACAGAACCACTTCATACATATTTTTCCAAATATCATTACCTGTTCTTTGCTGTACAGCAACTGTATTTCTGAATTGTATAATGATATAATGGAACCATCTTTCTTTTATTTTGATTCGGTTTTGCCTGATAGGAAGTAATAATTGTTGCTTATTATGATATGCACGGCAATATTTTTTAAAAAAACACAATGCACATTCAGGATGGGGTTTGCAAATAGTAGAGCCGAAATCCATAATTGCCTGATTATAAGATGCGCTTTTTTCAGGAGGTAATATTTTGTGAGCCAATACAGAAAATATGTTTTTCCCTTCTGCTGTATCTATAGAGTTTTCTACTTGAAAAACCCTGGAAAGCACTCTGAATACATTACCATCCAGAACGGCGTATGGAAGATTAAAAGCAAAAGAACAGATAGCTGCCGCAGTATAGGGTCCTATGCCTTTCAAAGCTAAAACGGACCGGTATTCTGAAGGAAATATTCCATTCAGGTCCCGTGAAATGAATTGTGCTGTTTTGGGGTGGTAACCAAAAATTTTATTCTGCGTTACTGCAAATAGTCCAATTGATATTAAGAAAATAACCCCTGCTGTAATCCACTGTTTTCGCCCCATATT
>MWVX01000093.1_pt1 | contig 24494 bp, 29 predicted proteins | sample 1047311 | NCBI WGS metagenome assembly MWVX01 (sample SAMN06349984, study PRJNA376086) | soil metagenome | isolation source: MtG-4 sample Antarctic (ecotone) soil | place: Antarctica | collected 2015-01-13 | reverse complement strand
ATAACGATAGAAAATGAAAACCCCCATAGTTTTGCATTGGGAAATGCCACTCTCATCGGTTCACTTGCGCACTTTCGTCAAGGTGTGAGATGTCTTTCGGTTGAAGCGGGTTGGACGCGGACACCGAACGACGGTTTTATGCGCGGCGGCATACTTGCAGGAGCACGAATCATCCATTTTGGAATTGGCAGACACAATGACGAATTAGTTCTTGCACGCGGAAAGGAGGACGTGGCAAACTGGTTCACGATTGATAAAAACGGCAAGCGGATTTTGCTGGATTCAAATCGTTTGAACAAACATTTTCAAATTTTTCTTAATATAATTTGACGCAAATTTATTTTATGAGTTGTGAAAATAAAATAAAGAAATTAGTAACGCAAAGAATGCAAATGTTTCGCTAAGCTTTGCGGAAAAATTTTCTTTGTGTCTCTTTGCGCTTTTTTTTGCGTTACAAAAATCTCTTTATCAAAATTTCAATCATTTACGGAGAACACGTTGCCGGAAAAAATTTACCGCGATTCGGTTCACAATATTATTCGCCTGGAAACGGACAGCGCCGAAGGCAGATTGCTCGCCCGCCTGATTGACACGGCGGAATTTCAGCGTCTGCGGCGGATCAAGCAGCTCGGTCTCGCGCTTTTTGCTTATCAAGCCGCTGAACATTCGCGCTTTACGCACAGTTTGGGCGCGCTTCATCTGGCAACGCGCATCCTTGATAAACTCACGACAAAATACGAAATTTCCGGTGAAGCGCAAACCGCCGTCCGGGTTGCCGCGCTGCTCCACGACATCGGACACGGCGCATTTTCGCACGTGATCGAAACGATTCTCGATTTTCATCACGAAGATTTTTCAATCGAAGCCGTTTTAAGCGGTGAAACCGAAGTCGGACAAGTCTTAAACGAATTTTCTCCGGCATTAGCCGAAAACGTCGCCGCCATTATTCGCGGGGATTTTCGCCCGATGGCTTTAGCGCAGCTTGTTTCTTCGCAGCTCGACGTTGACCGAATGGATTATCTGCTGCGCGATTCGTTGATGACGGGCGCGAAATACGGCATTTACGACATTGAATGGATTATCAAATCGCTCGAAATTGACGAGCGAAATGACCGCTTATATGTTGCCGCGCGGGGATTCCACGCCGTCGAAGATTATTTGCAGGCACGTTATTATATGTTCCGGCAAGTTTATTTTCACCGCACCCTGCGCTCGGCAGAAACTGTTTTGCGCTCGCTCTTGCGCCGCGCTCTGGAACTTTTCGCCGCCGGAAAACCAATTTGGCTGGCGAGCGGAACGGCGTTTGAAAAAATTCTCAGAAACGAAAAACTTTCTTTGAAAGAACATCTTGAACTGGACGATGCCGACGTAATGTTTCACATCAAACAGTGGCAGAGAGCCGATGATAAAATTTTGGCGGATTTATCGAAACGCTTTTTGAACCGGAGACTTTTTAAGATTTTCGACCTTGATATGCCAGTTGAAGAGCGACAGGAGTTTTTGGAAGAAGCGCGCAAACTGGTTGAACAAGCCGGTTTTAACCCGTGCTTTTATTTCGTTGAAGACCGCGCGGGTGATGTTCCATATTATTTTTACACGAAGACGGCGAGCGAGCCGAAAAATCTTATTTATGTTGAAGAAGGTTTTTCGCGCCCGGTTATTCGTGAAATATCAGAAGTCAGCGCGGCGGTGCGCGGGCTGCAAAAAGGTTTTCAAATCCATCGGGTTTGTTTTCCGCCCGAATTAAAAGAAGAAATGGTGAAAATTTATCATCGAAGGTGAAAAAAATAATTTCAACGTCAAGACGCAAAAATACCAGGACGCAAAGAAGAATTTGTCAAACAATCTTTGCGTCCTGGCGGATTGGCGCTCTCGCGTTAATATTTGTCATTCCGCGTCTCAAATCTTTCGACGTTTTGTCATACGAATATTATTACTGTGCGGTGCGTTAGACGCTCGACGGACAGGCTTTGATTTACCGCCGCACCGACAACCCAATTGGCAATCTCTGGCGGCAGAATATCGCAGGCGGCGAACCGCAACAATTTACCGATTTCAAATCAGAAGCAATTTTTAATTATGTCTTCACGCGCGACGGTAAAAACATTCTTATCTCTCGAGGCAGCGGTAAAGGAAATGTCGTAATGCTCAAAAATTTCATACAACCTGCGGGGAATTAACTTTCTTGTTGTTAATTGAAAGGATTTGACTAACTTGAGCAGATGTTATTGAAAGAAGAAATTCAGAATCAATCCAAAATTCAAAGTAAAAATGGCGGAGAGGACAGGGGTCGAACCTGCATGCCCTTACGGACGGCGGTTTTCAAGACCGCTGCACTACCAATTATGCGACCTCTCCGCAAATGGCAGAAATAAAAATATAGCGTAAAGTTTTTTGTTAGACAAATCACCGCGTCTCTTTTATCCAAATACAGGAAATAATAATATTTGTTGACTTTACACTATAAAGTTCTTGACAAAAGATATTACTTGATATAGATTCCAACTCGTATGGCGAAAATTCAAGCAATTAGAAAAGATAATATCGAGGCAGGTGAGCCGGTTAATATCAGCGACCGGGCGATGGACAATTTGCAGTTTATCCGTGAAACGATGGAGCGCTCGACTTCTTTTACGGCGGTTCCAGGCTACGGCGGGGTGTTTATGGGCTTGACGGCAATCGCCGCCAGTATCATTGCCAACCAACAGCCTCTTGTTAAAGATTGGTTGACGGTTTGGCTTGTGGAAGCGATTTTAGCTTTTGCCATTGGGTTATTTGCGATGTGGCAAAAGTCAAAAATCTCTGAGACCCCGCTCAACTCCGCACCCGCACGAAAGTTTGTGCTGAGCTTTTTGCCGCCGTTAATCTGTGCTGTTATTTTAACTTTCGGACTTTGGCGATTCAGTTTTTTTGAAGCGATAATTCCGTCCTGGCTGCTTCTTTACGGCGCGGCGGTTATTACGGGAGGCAGTTTTTCAGTGCGCGTCGTTCCGGTCATGGGTTGGTGTTTTATTGTTTTGGGAACGATTGCGTTTGCTGTCCCGACGAGTTTCGGTAATTTGTTGATGGGTTTAGGTTTTGGCGTTCTTCATATAATTTTCGGAATAGTTATCGCACGGAGGTTTGGCGGTTAAGATGAGCAGTAAAAATACAGTTTTGAAACAAGAAGATTGGGAAGATGCGCCAAATACGAAGCCGAGTTCGATCAAGGTTGAGCGCGTGGCGGAAACGGTTTCGAGTGAACTCGACAAAGTTATCCACGAACGGATGCGTTTGGGAATTATCAGCGCGCTCGCGGCAAATAAAAGTTTATCGTTTACCGAACTTAAAAATCTCTTAAATACAACCGATGGCAACATTAGCGTCCACGCCCGCAAACTCGAAGACGCTGGTTATTTAAGTTGCGAAAAATCTTTCAACGGGCGCGTTCCGCTCACCGAATACAAAATCACGAAACAAGGAAAAAATGCGTTGATGAAATATTTAAATCATATGGAAGCGTTGATCAAGGCGATGAAAAGCGTTGAATAAAATGTGTTATGAAAACGCCTTATCAAGCTAACGGGAAAATAAAAAGATAAATTTGAATGGTAAGGAGATATTGAGATGGGACTTTTAATGATGATGTTGACGATTGGCGGATTGGGCATGGCATTTATTTTGTTTGTTGTTGCGCGATGGACAGAGCAAGCTTGGCTGTCGAAGTTCGTTCTCGGTGCAGTCACAGTTTGGTTGGTATTTTACACGACGATGCTGCTGGGCGTCTCCTTGGCGAGCCGGGAAAAAACACTCGGTTTGAACGAGGCGAAAGAGTTTTGCGGATTTTATATTGATTGTCATCTGCAGGCGAGCGTGTCAACGGTGCGAACCGCAAAACAATTCGGCGACAAAACGGCGAACGGATTTTTTTATATTGTGAAAGTGAAAATTTCCAATGATGCGATACGCGTCGAACTCGGTTTGCACGACCCGAAATTTGAAGTTGTTGACAAACAAATGAGGACTTTTAAACCAATCAAGTTTTCAGACTGTTCCGGCAATTTCTTCGAGCAGAAAGTTCCGGCGGGTGGCTCGTTTGAAGGTGAAGTTATTTTCGATTTACCGACCGACGTAACGAATCCGCGCCTCGATATTTCCGAAGGCATCGGTATTGATAAAGTTATCGAAGCGGTTTTAATCGGCGACGAAGACAGTATTTTTCATCGGCGAACTCGTTTCAAACTTACGGAACAAACACAAACTGCCGGCGTGAAGTAAAAATTGGAGAACGAACAAATAAATAAAAATATGAACGACAAAACAAAAACAGGCTTAGAGATTTTGGAAGCGGCATTGTTGTTAGGTGTTCTGGGAGACGCGCTGCTGCGGGAAACGCCGTGGGGCTTGAATGTTTTTTTGTGGATTGGCGCGCTTGTCGCGGCGATGTTAATGCTCACACTTCGCCGCCGCAGTGAATTTCTGAACAAACACACGATTGCCTTGCACGCTGCACTTGTTTTCTTTGCGGCAATGTTCGTGTGGCGCGATTCAATGGAATTAAAATTGTTAAATACTCTGATGGTTTTGACAATTTTGTCACTTCTGACTTTGCCCGCGCTAAAGATTAAAACGCAGATTGCCGGAATCTTCCATTATTTTTACGCGGCGATTTGGTCGGGTTTGAGCACGGCGTTTGCGCCGTTTTATTTATTGTTCGGAGATATAAAATGGAAAACAATTCCGCAGGCGGGCTGGACAAAACACTTGATTGCAGCTTTGCGCGGGATAGCGATTGCCGCACCGATTCTACTCGTTTTCGGCGCGCTTTTTACGGCGGCAGACGCGGTTTTTCAAGGCATTATCGAACAAACTTTCCACATCGATGCGGCAGTTTTATTAACGCACGTATTTTTAACCGGGTTCTTTTCATGGATTGTCGCGGGCTATCTGCGCGGTTCTCTATTTGAAACTTTTGTGCCTGAAAAATCACCTCACGTAAAAGCACAAACATTAAGTATTACCGAGCAAAAGGAAGATGAAAAAGAATCGACCAAAAGCGCTTTGCCTAAACAGACGAAAACCTGGGATTGGCGAAACTTTGACAATTCGGTGCTGCCAAAATCGCTGACGCTCGGCGCGATTGAAGTTTCAATCGTTTTAGGTTTAATGAATCTTTTGTTTCTCGGTTTTGTCATCGTGCAGATTCCGTATCTCTTTGGCGGAATGGAACTTGTCCAGACGACTCCAGACTTTAAGCTCGCCGATTATGCGCGGCGCGGTTTCGGTGAACTCGTGACGGTTGCCGCGCTCGTTCTGCCGATTCTGCTTTTATCGCACTGGCTTCTGCGCAAAGATTCTCCGATTAATGAAAGGATTTACCGGGTTCTAGCCGGAATTCAAATCGCTCTGTTGTTTGTGATCATGATTTCCGCCACGCAGAGACTTCTGCTTTTGACCGGAAATTTAGGCTACGGTTTAACGACGATCAGGCTTTATCCGATGGTTTTTATGGTTTGGCTCTTCCTCGTCTTTGTGTGGTTTGCGCTGACGGTTTTGCGCGGCGCGCGTGAACAGTTTGCGTGGGGTGCGTTGTGGTCGGCGTTCTTCGTTGTCGGAACGCTGCACGTTTTCAACCCGGACGATTTTATTATTCGCACAAATATCCGTCTGATGCATGAAGGACGTGGTTTTGATTCATACTACGCAACTCATTTAAGCGATGATGCCAATCCAGCACTTTTAGAGAGTTTGCCGACGATGAATGTTGAGCAGCAATGTGAAATAAAATGGAAATTATTAAATCGTTTTGAACAAGCCGAGACCGAAAATGATTTTCGCACCTGGAATTGGGCGCGCTTTGTAGCGCGAAAAGAAATGTCGAACAACGGCGAAAGTTTGGATACGACAAATTGCCCGGAGGGGCGATTTTATGATAAGTCTTAGAGTAAAATAATTTTAATGTCTGAAACACCTGAAATAATCCGAAGGCGCGATCATCTACGTGAGTATCTTTCTTATTTGCAGGTCGAACGCGGCTTGGCGAAAAATTCTCTGGAAAGTTACAAGCGAGATTTAACAAAGCTGAAGTTATGGGCTGACAATGAAGATTTAGATGTTGTCGATTTGAATCGTCAGGATTTACGCGGCTTTATTGCGGATTTATCAAGAATGAATCTGTCGCCGAGTTCAGTCGGTAGAATTATCAGCGCAGTGCGCGGGTTTTATAAATTTCTGATGCTTGACGGTCATATAAAAAAACATCCGGCAGAAGATTTGGATACGCCGCAGAAAGGTTTTTACCTGCCGCGTTTTTTATCCGAATACGAAATTGAAAGTTTGTTTTCCGTGCCGGATGTGGCAAGCGAAACGGGATTGCGTGACCGCGCAATTTTGGAAATGATGTATGCTTCCGGTCTGAGAGTTTCCGAAGCCGTAACGCTGAATATTTTTGATGTTGATGTTGATGCCGGAATTGTGACTTGTAAGGGAAAAGGAAGCAAACAGAGAAAAGTTCCGCTTGGAAAAAGTGCGGTCCAGTGGTTGAAAAACTATTTGGTTTTAAGAAGAAAAAAAGAAAACGTTGTTGAGCAAAATCTTTTCGTGACATCTTCGGGAAAACCGCTTACGCGCCAGACAATCTTTAAACTGATAAAAGAATATGCCGAAAGGGTTGGGTTAGAAGATGTTTCGCCGCACACTTTGCGCCACAGTTTCGCAACTCACTTGATGCAGCATGGGGCGGATTCGCGCTCGGTTCAGGCGATGCTCGGACACGCGGATATTTCGACAACTCAGATTTATACGCACATGACTGATACTCATTTACGAAAAACTTACGAAAAATTTCACCCACGCGCGCATCAAACATCCAATCAAGTTGAAAGTAACACACCAGAGTAAAACCATATTCTCCTGACTTGCAAGTTAATCAAAACTTGGCTATTATTGCTATTTTGCTAATTGCCACTAAAAAGTCGATAGTTGCAATTGTTATTGAAAAATAGAGCGGCAAGGGTGGTCGAGTGGTTAATGGCACCGGGCTGTAAACCCGGCAGGCGGAAGCCTTACATAGGTTCAAATCCTATCCCTTGCACCAGTTTAATTTTGGATTTTAGATTTTGGATTTATAAGGCGTTGAGTAATCAGTTAAAGTGTCTTTTAACGAGCCAATCCAAAATCGCAAATCTAAAATCCAAAATCGGTTTGCGGGAGTAGCTCAGTTGGTAGAGCGTCAGCCTTCCAAGCTGAATGTCGCGAGTTCGAGTCTCGTCTCCCGCTCCAAATATTTTGAAAAGGTATTTTTTTAGTTTTAAAGATAAAAAAGCCCAAGTAGCTCAGGGGTAGAGCGCTTCCTTGGTAAGGAAGAGGTCACGAGTTCAAATCTCGTCTTGGGCTCCATTATCATTTTTATAAAGTTATTAAAAGAGGATAAATAAAAATGTCGAAAGAGAAGTTTGATCGGTCGAAACCGCACGTTAATATTGGAACAATCGGACACGTTGACCACGGGAAGACGACCCTCACGGCGGCAATCACCAAAGTGCTTGCTAAACATAATCCGAAGATTATTGTCCGCGCCTTTGATTCGATTGACAACGCGCCGGAAGAGAAAGCGCGCGGCATCACGATTGCGACCGCGCACGTCGAATATGAAACGGCGAATCGCCATTACGCGCACGTCGATTGTCCGGGACACGCCGATTACGTCAAGAATATGATTACCGGCGCGGCGCAGATGGACGGAGCGATCTTGGTGGTTGCCGCCACCGACGGACCGATGCCGCAAACCAGGGAGCACATCCTCTTGGCGAGACAAGTCGGAGTGCCGTCGATGGTCGTGTTTATGAATAAGGTCGATGCGGTTGATGATGAAGAACTCATTGAGCTGGTCGAGCTGGAAATCAGAGAGCTGCTCTCTTCTTATGAATTTCCCGGCGATGATATACCGGTGGTGCAGGGCAGTGCCTTAGGCGCCTTAAACGGCGAAGAGAAGTGGGAAGCGAAAGTTGACGAGTTGATGCAGGCGGTCGATGATTACATACCGACACCGGCAAGAGACGTCGAGAAACCGTTTTTGATGCCGGTCGAAGATATTTTTACGATTCAAGGGCGCGGCACGGTTGCTACCGGAAGGATTGAGCGCGGGATGGTGAATGTCAACGAGACGGTCGAGATTGTCGGCATCAAGGACACGCGCAACACGGTGGTGACGGGAGTGGAGATGTTCAAGAAGCTGCTCGATAAGGGAATGGCTGGCGATAACGTCGGCTTGCTTCTCAGAGGCGTTGAGCGCAAGGAGATCGAACGTGGGCAGGTGATCGCCAAACCGGGCTCGATTACGCCGCACACGAAGTTTAAGGCGGAAGCTTATGTCCTGACAAAGGAAGAAGGCGGACGGCACACACCGTTTTTCACGGGATATCGCCCGCAGTTTTATTTTCGGACAACGGACGTGACTGGGGTGGCGCACTTGCCGACCGGAGTGGAGATGGTGATGCCAGGGGATAACATCCAGATGGAGATCGAGTTGATCGCGCCGATAGCGATGGAGAAAGGACTGCGCTTTGCGATCAGGGAAGGCGGGCGGACGGTCGGCGCGGGCACCGTCTCCGATATTGTTGAATAACAAAAATTTATGTTAAACGAAAAAATACGTATCAAATTGAAAGCCTACGACCACCGCGTTTTAGATCAGTCAACAGTTGAAATTGTTGAGACTGCGAAACGAACCGGCGCAAGCATTGCGGGACCGATTCCGCTTCCGACGGTAAAAAATAAGTGGACGGTTTTGCGCTCGCCGCACGTTGATAAAAAATCGCGCGAGCAATTTGAAATTAGAACGCACAAGCGTCTGATGGACATCCTTGACCCGACAGCTGAAACAGTTGATGCATTGATGAAATTGGACTTGCCTGCCGGTGTTGACGTAGAAATTAAGGCATTTGGTAAAAGCTAGACTGATTTTGGGTTTTAGATTTTGAATTTTAGATTTCTGTAGTTTTAGATAACACGAAACAAAATTCAAATAATCCAAAATCCAAAATCCAAAATCTAAAATATGATTAACGGAATCATCGGTAGAAAACTTGGTATGACGCAGCTTTTTGCGGAAGACGGAACAGTAACGCCTGTCACCGTTATCAAGGCAGGACCGTGTATTGTTGTTCAAACTAAAACAACAAGCGGAAAAGATGGTTATAACGCCGTCCAGCTTGGTTTTGTGGAAGATAAACCGATTCGGTTGAAAAATGTTTCCAAGCCGATGCTCGGACATTTTGAAAAGACTGGCGGGGGAATGCCTCCAACCCGAATTTTGAAAGAATTTCGCTTAAAAGATGCGCCGGAAGTAAACGTCGGCGACCAGGTCAAGGCAGATCTTTTTTCAGATGGCGACACAATCGAGGTTGTCGGAAAATCGAAAGGTCGCGGTTTCGCCGGGACAATCAAACGTCATAATTTTAAGCGCGGTCCCGAATCGCACGGTTCGATGAATGTTCGCGCGCCGGGTTCGATCGGTCAGTCCGCATATCCTTCGCGTGTCATTAAAGGTACGAAATCCTCCGGACATATGGGCGATGAGCGCGTTACGGTGAGAGGTTTGAGCGTGGCGAAGGTTGACATTGAGAATAATCTTTTGATGGTTCGGGGCGCGGTGCCGGGCGCTAACGGAAGTTTAGTTTTAGTAAAGAAATCTGAAAGACAGAAGAAGAAATAGTGATAAGTGGTAAATGGTAAGTGGTAAGTAAAAGAATAAATTACTTTTTACTTACACCTCAGCACTTAGCACTCGAACGGAGTGAGAATATGCCTAGCGCAAAGGTTCGCAATTTAAGAAACGAAGAAGTTGGTGATTTATCGCTTTCGGATGCCGTTTTTGGCGTCGAATTAAATGAAGCGTTAATTCATTCGGCAGTAACAAATTATTTGGCTAATCGACGCCAAGGAACTTCTGCAACTAAAACTCGCGGAGATGTTCGCGGCGGCGGTAAAAAACCCTGGAAGCAGAAAGGAACCGGTCGCGCTCGGGTTGCGTCGATTCGTTCGCCTTTGTGGCGTGGCGGTGGTAAAGTTCACGGTCCACAACCGCGTGATTGGTCTTATAAAATGCCGAAAAAGATGCGTCGCGGAGCATTACGCTCGGCTTTGTCGGAAAGACTGCGTGAAGGAAATTTAATCATTATCGACGAATTTACTATAGAAAATGCTAAGACCAGAGGCTTTATCGGCCTAATGACAACACTTGGCTTTGCGGATAATAAAAAGCATACAAAAACTTTGATTGTTGATTCGCTCGATAATTCGAACTTGATTTTAGCGTCGCGTAACGTAAAGAAAGCAAAGGTGACGAATAGTTACGGGTTAAATATTTACGATTTGCTGTATCACGAAAAACTTTTAATTTCAAAAACAGCGATTGAAGAACTTAGCCATATGCTCGATCCGCAGAGAGAAAATAAGATGACAGAAACTGTCACAGAAGAGGAGGCGGCGTAAAATGGCAGAATTAGGTGTATGGGACATATTAAAGTCGCCCGTCGTGACAGAAAAAAGTGTCTTGTTAAAAGAAGCTACGAGTAATGATGAAACAGCCGGACAAATTTTGACTTTTCGAGTGAACCCAAAATCCGGAAAAGAAGCAATCAGAAAAGCGGTCGAAGAAATCTTCGGCGTTAAAGTCGCCAAAGTCCGCACAATTCACTACGAAGGCAAAATGAAAAAACGCGGACGATATGAAGGTCGTCGTGCTTCGTGGAAAAAGGCTTACGTGACATTGAGAAAAGGCGAGCCGCACGTTGATTATGCGGAAGCGATTTAAGGAATTTTCGATTTGCAATTTCGATTTGCGATTGTTAGTAAGACAAACAAATTTGATTTGCAAGTTGTTGAAATTCAAGTCTAAATTTTCAATATGCGCTTTCGATTAAATCGCAAATCGCAAATCGAAAATCGAAAATAAAACGATGGGAATCAAAAGATTAAAACCAACATCACCGGCGCGGCGTTATCAAACGTATTTGACCCGCGATGAACTGACTCCGAACGCAAAGCCTGAAAAATCTTTGCTTGAGCCGAAAAAACGTATTTCGGGTCGCAATAATGACGGACGCATTACGGTTCGCAGGCGCGGCGGCGGTCATAAACGCTTTTACCGGATAATCGATTTTAAGCGTAATAAACTGGGTATCCCGGGACGTGTTACACAGCTTGAATATGATCCGAATCGCTCGGCGCATATCGCTCTTATTACATATCTTGACGGTGAAAAACGTTATATTATTGCGCCGATTGGATTAAAGGTCGGTTCAACGATTGTTAGCGGGGAAGACGCAGATATTCTGCCGGGAAACACTCTCCCGATTAAAAATATTCCGCTCGGCACAGAAGTTCATAATATTGAACTGCGTTCCGGAAAAGGCGGTCAGCTTGCCAGAGCAGCAGGAGTTTTCGCTCAACTGGTGGCTAAAGAAGGCGATTACGCGCAGATGAGAATGCCGTCCGGCGAAGTCCGAAGAGTTCCGGTTGTCTGTACCGCAACAATCGGACAAGTCGGAAATCAGGAACACGAAAACGTGAGTTTAGGAAAAGCCGGTCGCTCTCGTTGGATGGGGCATCGCCCGAAAGTTCGCGGTGTAGTAATGAATCCGGTTGACCATCCGCACGGTGGCGGTGAAGGTAAAACTTCCGGTGGTCGTCATCCGGTAACGCCCTGGGGAATACCGACTCGTGGTTACAAAACACGTCGGAACAAGCGCACCCAAAATATGATTGTGCGCGATAGAAGGAGAAAATAGATTTTAGGTTGCAAAGTTTAGGATGTAGTAAATCCAAAATCCAAAATCCAAAATCCAAAATTGAGTTATGCCACGTTCACTAAAGAAAGGACCTTTTATTGATATCAGCGTTCAGAAAATTCTGAAACGAATACTTGAAACGGGGAAGAAACCGCAAGCCGTTAAAACCTGGTCGCGCCGTTCGACGATAACTCCCGATATGGTTGGGGTTACATTTGGCGTTCATAACGGTAAACGTCATATTCCGGTATATGTTACTGAAAATATGGTCGGACATAAACTTGGAGAGTTTTCTCCAACCAGAACTTATAAAGGACATCCGGGAACGAAGGCGGAAAAATCGGCAAAAAGAAAATAATTCCGTTCACTACTAAAGACTATGGAAGCGATAGCAAAAACAAGACATTTGAAAGGTTCACCGAGAAAGGCTCGTCTCGTGATTGATTTAATTCGCGGGCGCAACGTTTCGCAAGCCCTGGCAATTTTGAAATTTACCAACAAACGAGCGGCTGATCCGATTGTTAAAACCTTGCGATCGGCAATTGCCAATGCGACATACTTGGCTGAACAGCAAAATATTGCCATAGACCCGGATGATTTATGGGTAAAAACGTGCTTTGTCGATATGGGAGCGCACAAGAATCGTCGTCGTATGCGCCCCGCGCCACAAGGTCGCGCTTATCGTGAACAAAGACATTATTGTCATATTACGGTTTTAGTTTCGAGCGACGAAAAACCGGTCAAGGATAAGAAAACCGGTAAAATGGTGCTTAAAAGTTTAACCATTGAAAAGAACGACGGCAAAGATAAGAAGATAAAAACATCGGCGAAAAATAAGGCAGCCAAAAAAGTCGAAAAAGTCGATGTAGTAAATGAAGAAGTAAAGGTGATCGACGAAGTATCAACAACAGTTGAAGTAAAGGAAACAAAAAGTTTACCGGAAATTACTCAAGCGGAAAATACAGAGGAAAAAATTGAGAATAATCTTTTGATGGTTCGGGGCGCGGTGCCGGGCGCTAACGGAAGTTTAGTTTTAGTAAAGAAATCTGAAAGACAGAAGAAGAAATAGTGATAAGTGGTAAATGGTAAGTGGTAAGTAAAAGAATAAATTACTTTTTACTTACACCTCAGCACTTAGCACTCGAACGGAGTGAGAATATGCCTAGCGCAAAGGTTCGCAATTTAAGAAACGAAGAAGTTGGTGATTTATCGCTTTCGGATGCCGTTTTTGGCGTCGAATTAAATGAAGCGTTAATTCATTCGGCAGTAACAAATTATTTGGCTAATCGACGCCAAGGAACTTCTGCAACTAAAACTCGCGGAGATGTTCGCGGCGGCGGTAAAAAACCCTGGAAGCAGAAAGGAACCGGTCGCGCTCGGGTTGCGTCGATTCGTTCGCCTTTGTGGCGTGGCGGTGGTAAAGTTCACGGTCCACAACCGCGTGATTGGTCTTATAAAATGCCGAAAAAGATGCGTCGCGGAGCATTACGCTCGGCTTTGTCGGAAAGACTGCGTGAAGGAAATTTAATCATTATCGACGAATTTACTATAGAAAATGCTAAGACCAGAGGCTTTATCGGCCTAATGACAACACTTGGCTTTGCGGATAATAAAAAGCATACAAAAACTTTGATTGTTGATTCGCTCGATAATTCGAACTTGATTTTAGCGTCGCGTAACGTAAAGAAAGCAAAGGTGACGAATAGTTACGGGTTAAATATTTACGATTTGCTGTATCACGAAAAACTTTTAATTTCAAAAACAGCGATTGAAGAACTTAGCCATATGCTCGATCCGCAGAGAGAAAATAAGATGACAGAAACTGTCACAGAAGAGGAGGCGGCGTAAAATGGCAGAATTAGGTGTATGGGACATATTAAAGTCGCCCGTCGTGACAGAAAAAAGTGTCTTGTTAAAAGAAGCTACGAGTAATGATGAAACAGCCGGACAAATTTTGACTTTTCGAGTGAACCCAAAATCCGGAAAAGAAGCAATCAGAAAAGCGGTCGAAGAAATCTTCGGCGTTAAAGTCGCCAAAGTCCGCACAATTCACTACGAAGGCAAAATGAAAAAACGCGGACGATATGAAGGTCGTCGTGCTTCGTGGAAAAAGGCTTACGTGACATTGAGAAAAGGCGAGCCGCACGTTGATTATGCGGAAGCGATTTAAGGAATTTTCGATTTGCAATTTCGATTTGCGATTGTTAGTAAGACAAACAAATTTGATTTGCAAGTTGTTGAAATTCAAGTCTAAATTTTCAATATGCGCTTTCGATTAAATCGCAAATCGCAAATCGAAAATCGAAAATAAAACGATGGGAATCAAAAGATTAAAACCAACATCACCGGCGCGGCGTTATCAAACGTATTTGACCCGCGATGAACTGACTCCGAACGCAAAGCCTGAAAAATCTTTGCTTGAGCCGAAAAAACGTATTTCGGGTCGCAATAATGACGGACGCATTACGGTTCGCAGGCGCGGCGGCGGTCATAAACGCTTTTACCGGATAATCGATTTTAAGCGTAATAAACTGGGTATCCCGGGACGTGTTACACAGCTTGAATATGATCCGAATCGCTCGGCGCATATCGCTCTTATTACATATCTTGACGGTGAAAAACGTTATATTATTGCGCCGATTGGATTAAAGGTCGGTTCAACGATTGTTAGCGGGGAAGACGCAGATATTCTGCCGGGAAACACTCTCCCGATTAAAAATATTCCGCTCGGCACAGAAGTTCATAATATTGAACTGCGTTCCGGAAAAGGCGGTCAGCTTGCCAGAGCAGCAGGAGTTTTCGCTCAACTGGTGGCTAAAGAAGGCGATTACGCGCAGATGAGAATGCCGTCCGGCGAAGTCCGAAGAGTTCCGGTTGTCTGTACCGCAACAATCGGACAAGTCGGAAATCAGGAACACGAAAACGTGAGTTTAGGAAAAGCCGGTCGCTCTCGTTGGATGGGGCATCGCCCGAAAGTTCGCGGTGTAGTAATGAATCCGGTTGACCATCCGCACGGTGGCGGTGAAGGTAAAACTTCCGGTGGTCGTCATCCGGTAACGCCCTGGGGAATACCGACTCGTGGTTACAAAACACGTCGGAACAAGCGCACCCAAAATATGATTGTGCGCGATAGAAGGAGAAAATAGATTTTAGGTTGCAAAGTTTAGGATGTAGTAAATCCAAAATCCAAAATCCAAAATCCAAAATTGAGTTATGCCACGTTCACTAAAGAAAGGACCTTTTATTGATATCAGCGTTCAGAAAATTCTGAAACGAATACTTGAAACGGGGAAGAAACCGCAAGCCGTTAAAACCTGGTCGCGCCGTTCGACGATAACTCCCGATATGGTTGGGGTTACATTTGGCGTTCATAACGGTAAACGTCATATTCCGGTATATGTTACTGAAAATATGGTCGGACATAAACTTGGAGAGTTTTCTCCAACCAGAACTTATAAAGGACATCCGGGAACGAAGGCGGAAAAATCGGCAAAAAGAAAATAATTCCGTTCACTACTAAAGACTATGGAAGCGATAGCAAAAACAAGACATTTGAAAGGTTCACCGAGAAAGGCTCGTCTCGTGATTGATTTGATTCGCGGGCGGAATGTTTCGCAGGCTCTGGCAATTTTGAAATTTACCGACAAGCGTGCGGCTGACCCGATTGCCAAAACTCTGCGCTCGGCGATTGCCAACGCGACTTTTCTGGCGGAGCAGCAAAATATCGCCGTTGACCCGGACGATTTGTTTGTGAAAACCTGCTTTGTTGATATGGGAGCGCACAAAAATCGCAGTCGTATGCGCCCCGCGCCGCAAGGTCGCGCTTTTCGTGAACATCGCCATTATTGCCATATTACGATTATGGTTTCCAGCGATTTGCCGCAAGCGGGCGATGATGATAAATCGAAGAAAAAAGCGCATTTGGCGGCTGGCAGAAAATTGAGCGGCGGTGAAAGAAAATCGAAAACTTCGGTTAGGGGAACTGCAAAGGCGGATGTAGCGGTTGAAGAAAGAAAAACTAAAACCGCTTCGGTAAAGAAAGATAAAAAATCTGATGAAGCGAAGGCTGAAAATGTCGGTGAAAATTTAAATGTCGAACCGACCATTCTAATCAACGATCCGGTAGCGGTAATGGAAGGAACTGATAGAAAAGCAACGGATGAAGCGTCTGATGTAAAAGACGTTCAATCGCAAACCGAAGCGGAAAGACACGAAACTGCGCCTGCTGACGAAGCGCAGTTAAATATAAACGAAGAATTGGAAAGACAATAACTAGTGGATAACGGACAGTGGATAGTGGATAGTGAAAAACATTCCTAAACTAACCACTATCAACTATCAACTATCAACTAAAAAGATTATGGGACAGAAAGTTCATCCATACGGCTTCCGGGTCGGTTACAACAAAGATTGGCATTCGCATTGGTACACGAAACGTGATTTTGCAGAGTTTTTAGCTGAAGATTTGACGCTGAAAAAAGATTTAAAAAAACGTTTTATGGGGGCGGGAGTCTCGCATATTGATATTGAACGCGCCGCCAATCGCTTGAAAATTATCATTTACACGTCGCGTCCCGGTATTATTATTGGGCGCAAAGGGTCTGAAATTGAAAAGCTGAAAGAGGATTTATCGAAGAAAACCGGACGTGAAGTAATTATTTCAATTCAAGAGATTCGTCAGCCGGAATTAAATGCCCAGCTTCAAGCCGAAAAAGTTGCTCAGCAGCTTGAAAAACGAATTGCTTTTCGTCGTGCGATGAAGAAAACGATGGAAGAAACCAATCGATTCGGAGCGCAGGGAATAAAAGTAATGATTGCCGGGCGCCTGAATGGAGCGGAAATCGCTCGCACCGAATGGTCTCTCGAAGGTCGCTTGCCGCTTCACACTCTAAGAGCAGACATTGATTACGGATTTGCCGAGGCATTGACCACTTTTGGAATTATCGGTGTAAAGGTTTGGATTTATCGCGGTGAAATTCTTGATCCGAACGCATCGATGGCGCGCGGCACGACAACCGACCCGATAAACGAAGTTAAAATTGATAAAAATGCTGCCCGTCGCGGCGATGGTCGTCGCCCGCCGAGAGGCAGAGACAAATTCGATAATAAAAGATAAATTTTACAGTTTTTTATAGAGGAAATTTCCTATGTTGATGCCTAAAAAGGTCAAGCACCGAAAAGTAATGAAAGGTCGTATGCGTGGTAAAGCATCACGCGGCGATAAATTAAACTTCGGTGATTTTGGACTGAAAACCCTGGAAGCCGGCTGGATTACCGATCGACAAATCGAAGCGGCTCGTATTGCAATGACGCGTCACGTCAAGCGCGGTGGCAAAATATGGATTCGTATGTTCCCAGACAAGCCGATCACTAAAAAACCGGCTGAAACACGTATGGGAAAAGGCAAAGGCGCACCCGACCATTTTGTAGCGGTTATCAAGCCAGGCAGAATTTTGTATGAAATTCAAGGTGTTGACGAAATTTTAGCGCGCGAGGCTTTTCAATTAGCAGCGCAAAAGCTGCCGGTTAAAACGAAGTTTGTTACCCGTGCCGATTTGGAAGGAGGCTTAGTTTAAGTCGATGAAGAAGAAAGAGATAATGGATCAACTTCGTGATATGTCGGTTGAAGAACTCCGCGAACAGGCAGATAGCTTAAAGGAATCGCTTTTTCGTTTGAAGTTCAAGAAATCGTTGGGCGTCGGCGAGTCAATCAATGATATTCGCCGTGAAAGGAAAACATTGGCGCGAGTGTTTACATTAATACAGCAAAAAGAGCCACAAAGAGAAACAAGAAAAGCTAAAGTATAAATAAGGTTACAGAAAATGCCAAGAAAGAAAAAAGAAGATACGGTCGAAGAAACACAAGCCCAGCCGAGTGAGTCTGAAACGAGTGAAACCAGTGAAGTTTCAGAAGAAACTGAGACCGGGATGGATACATCTGCCATCGAAACAGTCGACTCCGGACAAGACGAATCTGTGGTTGCGAAGAAGGCTTCGGAAAATGATGAAACAGCTTCGGAAGCTACCGAAGAGCCTTCGATAGTAAGCAGCGTTTTCGATACATTAACATCGGCTGTCGGAAGTGTCGCCGGAGCGGTTGCGGATGGAGTTTCAACAGTTGTTGCAGCGGTTATACCTGCTGCGGCGACCGACGAAGCAGGCAAAGTTCACCATAGTAAGAGAGCTGAAAAAATTGGCGTAGTGGCGTCGGACAAAATGACAAAAACCGTGGTAGTGCGTGTCGACCGTGTGGTAAAACATCCGACATATCGCAAATACATCAAGCGGAGAAAGAAATTTATGGCGCACGACGAATTCAGTTCCGCAATCGGTGACAAAGTACGTATCGTCGAAACCAGACCGCTTTCAGCGCGAAAGCGTTGGCGCGTAGTAGAAATTATTCAAAAAGCAGAGAAGTAATTTTCGATTTTCGATTTGTTGAAAGTTTAATTTCTCAAAAATCGCAAATCGGCAATTAAAAATCGAAAATTTCAGAGGTGAGATTATGATTCAGATGCAGACCTCATTAACGGTCGCAGACAATTCGGGCGCTAAAAGAGTAGTGATGATTATGCCGATTGGCGGTTCAACCGGTAAAATCGCGCGGCTCGGAGACCGTATAAAAGTTACCGTAAAAGAAGCAACGCCTGATGGCACGGCAAAAAAAGGCAAAGTTTATAATGCCGTTATCGTCAGAACGCGCAAAGAAGTCAGGCGCAAAGACGGAACATATATTCGTTTTGATGAAAATGCCGCCGTGCTGATCAAGGATGATAATACTCCGATCGGCACACGCGTTTTCGGTCCGGTCGCACGCGAATTGCGTGAAAAGAATTTTATGAAAATCGTTTCACTCGCGCCGGAGGTTATTTAGAAAGATGAAAGCGGTAAAAAAAGGAACAGTCAGATCAAAAGTTAAGCGCGGTGACCAGGTAGTGTTTATTGCCGGGCGAGAATATAGTCGTTTTGATAACAACGGTAAACGCTCGCCGTTTCGCGGAAAAGTCATCGCCGTTGATCCGCACAAAGGAAAAGTAAAGGTTGAAGGCGCGATGATTATGAAAAGACATCGCAAGGCAGTTCCGCAGATGAACGTCGAAGGCGGAATTATCGAGCAAGAAGCGTGGGTTGATATTTCCAACATTGCACACATCGACCCCGAAACAGGAAAGCCGACGCGCATTAAATATGACGTTATCGATGGAAAAAAGGTTCGAGTCGCAGGAAGCGGAAAAGTAATTCCCGAACCAGAAAGAAAACGCCGAACTGATCCGAAATCAGACACTGAAACGAAGTCAAACAAGGAAGAATAGTTTGAGGTTTGGTAACGCTGACTGATGCAAAACATAAAACTTTGAAAATTTTTTGGTTTTACATTCTAAAAGCGAGTCCCAAACACAAGAGAAGGAGAAACTCAAACAATGGCAAGATTAAAAGAAAAATATAAAAACGATATTGCACCGGCGCTAGCTAAAGAATTTGACATAAAAAATCCGATGGCGATTCCCCGCATCGAAAAAGTTATTATTAATATGGGAATCGGCGAAGCGATCAGTAACGCAAAAATTCTTGATACGGCAGCAGAAGAGTTGCGAGCAATAACGGGGCAAAAACCCGTCATTACAAAAGCGAAAAAATCAATTGCTTCATTCAAACTGCGTCAGGGAATGAACATCGGCACAATGGTTACGCTGCGCGGCGAAAGAATGTTTGAGTTTCTTGACCGGCTGATCTCGGTTGCTCTGCCGCGGGTGCGCGATTTTCGAGGTATTTCCGCCAAAGCCTTTGACGGACGCGGAAACTACACGCTTGGAATTCGAGAACAGTTGATATTCCCGGAAATTGATTTTAACAAAGTTGATAAAACGCGCGGAATGAACATTTCCATTGTTACAACAGCAAAGACGGACGAACAATCCCGCGCTCTTTTAAAAGCTTTGGGAATGCCTTTTAGACAATAAAATTAAATTATAAAATATGGCAAAGACAAGTAGCATTGCTAAAAACGAAAAAAGAAAGAAATTGGTCGCGCAATATGCGACGCGCCGTTTGGAATTAAAAAAGATTATCAATAATCCGAACGCTGCGCCCGAGGAAGTTGACGCGGCTGTTATGAAATTGCAAAAATTACCGCGCGACGCAAGCCCGATTCGGGTTCGTAATCGCTGCTCGCAAACGGGACGCCCGCGCGGCAACCTGCGGAAATTCGGTATTTCCCGCATTGCTTTTCGAGAGTTAGCTTTGGAAGGACAAATTCCGGGTGTAATTAAATCAAGTTGGTGAAGAAATTTGCGATTTTCGATTTGCAATTTTCGATTTGTCTGAAAATTTCGGCTTACAGAAAATCGCAAATCGGCAATCGAAAATCGAAAATAAAATAACGGAGTTAAACAATGACAGACCCAATCGCAGATATGTTGACGCGCATTCGTAATGCAATAGCCGCGAATCATTCGCGCGTGGATATTCCCGGTTCGAAATTGAAACTGGAAGTCGCGCGAATTTTAAAAGAGGAAGGTTACATCAATAATTATGTCACCAAAGGCGAAGGCGTTAAATATTTGATTCGCATATTCCTGCGCTACGATGCCAAAGGCACCTCTTCTATTACACATTTATCGAGAGTTTCCCGTCCGGGCAGAAGAGTTTTTGTCGGCGCGCTGGAAATACCGAGAGTTCTCGGAGGTTACGGGGTTAATATCGTTTCAACTTCAAGAGGCTTGATGAGCGGTAAGAAAGCTCGTCAGGATAATGTCGGCGGAGAAATTTTAGCAGAAATCTATTAATAAGTGGTAAGTGGTAAACAGTAAGTGGTAAATGAAAGAACTCGCCACTTACCACTTACCACTTACTGTTTACCACTATAAATTATGTCGCGTGTAGGAAAAAAACCGATTGCAATACCATCCGGCGTATCCGTTACGATTAGCGGAAACGAGTTGGAAGTGAAAGGTCCGAAGGGAACTTTGAAAACTCCTGTGCCCGAAGGCGTCGATTTCAAAATGGAAGACGGGACGCTTTATGCGGAACGGCAGAATGACGATCAAGCCGCTTTGCACGGGTTAGCCCGGGCACTGGCGAACAATGCCATTGTCGGCGTGACCGAAGGTTTTACAAAAGATATGGACGTTGTCGGAGTCGGCTACAAAGCTGACGTGCAGGGCAAAAAGATTGTTTTCTCGCTCGGGTATTCACATCCGGTTGAATACCCTCTACCGGAAGGAATTGAAGCCAAAGCCGAAAGAGTGCCTGCTAAAACAACCATCAATCAATACCAATTAACATTGACTTTGAGCGGTATCGACAAACAAAAATTAGGACAAGTGGCGGCAGAGCTCAACCGTCTGCGTAAGCCGGATGCTTATAAAGGCAAAGGAGTCCGTTATGCCGATAAAACTTACAGATTAAAACCCGGTAAAACCGGTAAATAATTTCAAATCTAAGATTCTAAATTTCAAAAATATTTTTGGAGTCGGGAATTTGAAATCTGGAATTTTGAATTATGAAAAAGAGTAGAACAGATATTCGTCGCGGAGTAAAAAGCCGCATCCGCAAAAAAGTAAGCGGAACTACCGAAAGACCGAGGCTAGCAGTATTTCGCAGTCTTAATCATATTTACGCTCAAGTAATCGATGATGAAAACGGAAAAACTTTGGCGGCAGCTTCGACTACTGAAAAGGATTTAACCGGTAAAAGCGGTGGAAACCTGGAAGCCGCACAAACAGTCGGAAAAGCGATTGCGGAACGCGCTTTATCAGCCGGCGTGTCGCAAGTGGTTTTTGACCGCGGCGGGTATGTCTATCACGGACGAGTTAAAGCGTTAATCGATGCGACGCGCGAAGCAGGTTTGAATAAAAACCAAAACAATGCTTCTGAAGAAGATTCAGCAGATAAAAGCACGCTTGATACGGTTGCAACGACAGTCGGGAATGTGGTCGGAACGGTTGCCGGCATGATCGGCAATTTAGTTGGCGGGTCTGCGGAAACACCTGCGAAAAAGTCCGGCGGAAAACGCGCTAAAAAAACTGACGAGCCTCAAGCGCAAACCGATAAAGTAAAAGAAGAAAAAAATGAAAACGAATAAACAACGAATTTCTCCGAACAGCTTAAACCTAAAAGATCAATTGATTTCAATCAATCGAGTAACGAAAGTTGTAAAGGGCGGCAAAAATATGTCGTTCGCTGCCTTAGTCGTAGTCGGTGACGAAGCAGGTCACGTTGGTTTTGGGACCGGCAAAGCAAAGGAAGTTCCAAACGCGATTAAGAAAGCCATTGAGGCAGCCAAGAAAAGTTTGATCCGTGTTCCGCTGATTGACGGAACGCTCCCGCATCAAATGATTGGAGAGTATGGTGCCGGGCGCGTTTTACTTAAACCAGCCAAAGAAGGGACGGGCGTTATTGCGGGCGGAGCGGTTCGCGCAATCCTACAAGTTCTCGGCATTCACAATGTGCGAACCAAAATTCTCGGTTCAAATAATCCGCACAATGTTATCCGCGCAACTTTTGACGGACTTGAACGGATGAAAGACCCGATTGAAGTCGCACGTCTTCGTGGCAAACAAGTAGAAGAATTAGTCTAAATCATCAAATATTTATTGTTGAACGTTGCCCGAAAATTTAGTGTTCAATGATAAATAATCGATGTTAAATGAATTATGGCAAACAAAGAAGAAAAACAAGAAAGCGGCGGAACAATCAAAATTCAGTACTACAAAAGTATGATTGGTTATTCTAAAAAGCAAAAAACGATTGTAAAAGGTATGGGATTAACTAAACTTAATATGACGGTAACGCGTCCAGACAATCCGTCAATGCGTGGAATTGTCGCAAAAATTCCGCATCTTTTAAGAATTGTTGAGTAATCAATGATGAGTGGTAAACGCTAAGTGGTAAATGGTAAGCTTTTTTAGTGGTAAGTGGTAAACGCTAAGTGGTAAGTGAAAAACCAAATACTTGCCACTTACCACTTAGCGTTTACCACTTTTGTCGTTTACAATCGATAATTTACGAGGAAAGAAAAATGGCATTAGGATTGAATAATTTACGTCCGGCAAAAGGCTCGACGCACAAAAAGAAGAGAATCGGTCGCGGTCCCGGTTCTGGAACCGGCAAGACTGCCGGTAAAGGACATAAAGGACAAAAATCTCGTTCCGGTTACAGTAAAAAAATCGGTTTTGAAGGCGGACAGATGCCGCTGCAACGCCGTCTGCCGAAACGCGGTTTTACAAATATCTTCAAAAAACAATGGCTTGAAGTCAGCCTCGCTAAACTTGAAGAGAATTTTAGCAGCGATGAAGAAATCACGCCGGAAATTCTGCATCAGCGCGGCTTAATAAAAAAAGCCAAACACGACCTGGTTATTTTGGGAAACGGAGACGTATCGAAGGCGTTCAGAATTTCCGCCCATCGATTTACAAAAACCGCTAAAGATAAAATAGAAAGAGCAGGCGGGGTAGTTACTCAGATTGAAAAACATCAGCAAGCGGAAGCCCGAAGCGAATAAATTATCAACTTTGCTCTAGCTAGAGAGGAACAATATGGAAAAGTTTTTTGCCGGCGTTCAAAATATGTTCAGGGTTCCAGAGTTGAGAAGACGTATTTTCTTCACGCTCGGAATGTTAGCGATTTATCGTCTTGGAGCGCACGTTACCGCACCCGGTATTAATAAGGCGCGGCTTGAACAAGTTTGGGGAGAAGTTGCCGGAACGCTTCTCGGAGTTCTGGATTTATTCTCCGGCGGAAACTTTCGGACAATCTCGGTTTTCGCGCTCGGCGTGACGCCATATATTACGGCTTCGATTATTCTTCAGCTAATGCCTGTTCTCTCTCCGCAATTTAAAAAAATTCAGGAAGAAGGCGAAGTTGGACGGCAGAAAATTAATCAGTGGACGCGTTATCTAACAGTTGCTCTGTGTTCTGTCCAGACATTTTTTGTCGCAACGTGGCTTAAGAGTAACGGCATTATTTCCGACTCCTGGTGGGCGACGATGATGATTGTCGTTACGCTGACGACCGGAACGATTTTTGTGATGTGGCTTGGGGAACAGATAACCGAACGCGGAATCGGCAACGGAATCTCGCTGCTTATTTTTGCCGGTATCGTAATTGGGCTACCCAATGCCGTTTTGCAAGTTAGAGATCGAATCGGAAGCGGCGATCCGGTTCAAACACTAGGCGTTATATTTTTGCTGGCGGTGATGATTGCCTTAATTGCCTTGATTGTTTATGTCGAATCCGCTCGAAGAAATATTGCCATCAGTTATGCCAGCCGGCGTGTGGGCAACCAAACTTTTCGCGGTCAGGAAACGAGTTTGCCGCTGAAGTTAAATATGGGCGGCGTTATTCCGGTGATCTTTGCTTCTTCTGTTCTGGCAATGCCGCAGACTATATTCTCGGCTTTTCCGCCGGACCAAAACGACCCGAATTCAACCTGGGGCAGTGTCTACGCATTTTTCCAGCAATTTCACGGCGGCGATCCTTATTATGAATTAGTCTTTTTATCTTTGATCGTTTTGTTCACGTTCTTTTACATTACAATCGTGTTTAATACCGACGAAGTAGCTGATAATTTGAGAAAGCACGGAGGCTTTATTCCGGGAGTTCGCCCGGGCGCGCAAACTGCCGATTATCTGAGCACTATCCTGACCCGTCTAACAACTGTGGGCGCGCTTTATTTGGCTTTTGTCGCATTCCTGCCGCAACTTTTGCTGAGCGGGTTTAAGG